>Ga0066639_10005009_pt1 | contig 11206 bp, 8 predicted proteins | sample CryGeyCG2114_010_2_FD_59504 | JGI IMG/M metagenome (GOLD analysis project Ga0066639, IMG submission 59504) | Groundwater microbial communities from aquifer - Crystal Geyser CG10_big_fil_rev_8/21/14_0.10 | ecosystem: Environmental > Aquatic > Deep subsurface > Groundwater | place: USA: Utah... | reverse complement strand
AGAGATCTTTTTTGACCAGTAGAAGCAGTGACTGTTTTTCCTTGACGAGCATTGTTGTCAATCAAAGCATCTACAGCCTCTTGGAGCATTCTTTTCTCGTTTCTTTGAATTACTTCTGGAGCATTCAAATCTTTTAATCTCTTTAAACGGTTATTTCTATTAATAACTCTTCTGTACAAATCATTTAGATCAGAAGAAGCAAAGCGTCCACCATCCAATTGAACCATTGGTCTTAGATCTGGAGGAATTACTGGAATAACTGTCATTATCATCCATTCTGGACGTATGTCGTTGGCTAATAGACTTTTAATAAGCCTTGAACGTCTGATTAATTTTTTTCTTTTTGAAGCAATTGAATCATTTATTTCCGCTTCTAGAGCTTCATACAATTCTTTAAGATCAACTTTTTTTAGTAAATCTCTAACGGCCTCTGCACCAATGCCAGCTTCAAAAACATGACCATAACGCAAAGCTAACTCTTGATACTTGGTTTCAGAAATAATTTGAAGAAGCTTTAAATCTCTTAATTCTTTGAGAGCTGTTTCAGCTGCCTCTTCTAAGGTCTTAATCTTATCAACCTTAGCAACATTTAAATTCATCAAATCTTGCTCTATTTGTTTGGCTACTTTTGCTTTATCTTGACCATCAGCAATTAATTTATTCTTTGTATTGTTGACTTCTTGAGATCTTTGATTGAACTCATTATCAATTTGTTTACGTTTGTTCTTTAATTCACTCTTAATCTGTTCTATGGTTTCCTTGCGGGCATCTTCGTCAACATAAGTTACTATAAAATTAGCAAAGTATATTACTTTTTCTAATGCTTGAATACTAAGGTCTAATACCAAGCCGATCTTAGAAGGAATTCCTCTCAAAAACCAAATATGAGATACTGGCGCAGCCAAATCAATGTGTCCCATTCTTTCACGACGAACAACAGCACGAGTTACTTCAACACCACATTTATCACAAGTGATGCCCTTGTATCTAATCCTTTTATACTTACCGCAGTAACATTCCCAGTCTTTGGTAGGTCCAAATATTTTCTCACAAAACAAACCATCTTTCTCAGGTTTCTGAGTACGATAATTTATTGTCTCTGGCTTTATAACTTCACCATGTGACCAATTATGAATATCGTCAGTAGAAGCTAACTTTAGTTTGATAGCATCAAATTCTAAAACCGTTGTTTTCTCTCTGGCCATGAAAGTTGTTTTTGTTGATGATGGAGTAGGCATATATTTATATTTTATATTTCAAAAATTATTCTTTAGAATCACTTATTTCTGTTTCTTCCATATCTGTTATAACAGGAGCCTCTTCATCTAAAACTTCCTTTACTTTCGTATCTACATCTTCGACTTCTGTTTCTCTTTTACCAATCAGTTCGACTTCTAGCCCCAAACCTTTGAGCTCTCTGACTAGCACATTAAATGATTCTGGAATATTTAATCTATTTATAGCTTCACCTTTAATAATAGCTTCATAAGCTTTTGATCTACCTGGCACATCATCAGATTTAATAGTGATCATTTCTTGAAGAGTGGCTGCTGCACCATATGCTTCAAGAGCCCAAACTTCCATCTCTCCGAATCTCTGACCACCAAACTGAGCTTTACCACCTAAAGGTTGCTGAGTAACCAATGAATAAGGACCAATAGATCTCTGGTGAATTTTATCTTCTACTAAGTGATTCAACTTAAGCATGTAAGCCACACCAACTGTAGTTTTATTATCAAATGGTTTTCCATTTCTTCCGTCAAAAAGTTGTAACTTTCCATCTTCTGGCCAACCAGCTTTTTTAAGTTCGCCCCTGATTATTTCTTCATCAACTCCGTTTAGTGGAGGAGAAGCTACTTTATAACCTAAAGTTCTAGCGGCTAAACCTAAATGAGTTTCTAGTAACTGCCCTAGGTTCATACGAGAAATAACACCAAGTGGATTTAAAATAAAATCAACAGGAGTACCATCTTCTAAGAATGGCATATCTTCTACTGGCACAACACGTGAAATTACGCCCTTATTACCATGACGACCAGCCATCTTATCACCTACTTGTATTTTTCTAAGCTGAGCAATTGTTATTTGAATTGTTTTTATAACACCGGCTGGTAACTTATCTCCCTTGTCACGAGAAAATACTTTAACACCAATTACCTTTCCTCTTTCGCCGTGTTTTAAGTAAAGTGAAGTATCTCTTACGTCTTTAGCTTTTTCACCAAAGATAGCGCGTAATAATTTTTCTTCTGCTGATAATTCAGTTTCTCCTTTTGGAGTAATCTTACCAACTAATATATCGCCAGAAGAAACGTTGGCACCAATTCTAACAATTCCTTCTCTATCTAAATCTTTTAATTTTTCCTCACTAACATTTGGGATATCTCTGGTTAAAACTTCTGGACCAAGTTTGGTATCACGAATATCAATTGAATAGTCTTCAATACTAACTGAGGTGTAATTATCATTCTTAGCTACACGTTGTGATATTAGAATAGCGTCCTCATAGTTTCCACCATCCCAAGTCATATAGGCTACAAGCATATTTTGCCCTAGGGCTAGTTCGCCTTGATCAGTAGCTGCACCATCAGCCAAAGCTACGCCTTTTTTCACCTTATCTCCTTTATCTACTATTGGGTGTTGATTCATACTAGTAGAGGTGTTTGATCTAGCAAATTTATTTAAATTATATATTGTAGTTTCACCTTTTTTATTAGTAACTTCAATACGACGACTATCAACATAAGTGACATCGCCATCCTCCTTAGCAACTACTACCTGTCCTGAATCGATAGCTGCTTTAGCCTCAATACCAGTCCCAACAATTGGAGCCTGTGGTCTAATAACAGAGACTGCTTGTCGTTGCATGTTTGTTCCCATAAGAGCTCTTACAGCATCATCATGCTCTAAGAATGGAATCATTGAAGTAGCAATAGAAATAATTTGATTTGGAGCAACGTCTAAGAAATCAATCTTTTCTACTCTATCAAAAGTTGGATTGCCATTAATTCTAATTTCAGCATATTCCTCCACAAAATATCCCTTGTCATCAATTGGTGTTGTAGCTGCTGCTGTATTATATTTTTCCTCTTCGAAAGCATCAACATATCTAATTTCGTTAGTAACAATTGGCTTAATGGCTACTGTTTCTATTTCTTTATATTTAGCTAACTCTTTAGCTTGGGTAGCATTGATAGTCTGGCCAGCTGCTATAATTAATTTCTTACCATCTGGAGTTTTAATATCAGCTCTAGCAATTTTATCAGTAGTAATTTTTGGATCATTATCTACGTCATGAAGAACTATTCTATATGGGGTTTCTATAAATCCAAAATCATTTACTCTAGCGTAAGATGCTAAGTGTCCTACCAAACCAATATTTGGACCTTCTGGAGTAGCAATCGGACAAATACGTCCATAATGAGTACGGTGCACGTCACGAACTTCAAAACCAGCCCTTTCTCTTGAAAGACCACCTGGTCCCATAGCTGACAAACGTCTTTTGTGTTCTAGCTCAGCTAATGGATTAACTTGATCCATGAATTGAGATAATTGAGAACTCATGAAAAATTCTTTGATAACACCAATAACTGGACGTGAGTTTATAAGTTGGTTTGGATTGATATTACCCATATCCAAAGTACTCATACGATCTTTAATAATTCTTTCCATACGAGCCAAACCTATTCTAAATCTGTTTTGAACAAGCTCGCCAATGGCACGAACTCTACGATTTCCTAAGTGATCAATATCGTCAGCTTCGTGTTGAGAAAGATTTAATTTTATAATCTCCTTAACTACTAGAATTAAATCTTCTTTACGTAACACTCTAGTAGTTTTATCATTTGGAATATCTAATGAGAAACGAGCGTTAATCTTATACCTTCCTACTCTACCAAAATCATACCTATCAAAATCAAAAAACATTGAGTGAATTAAACTTCTAGCATTATCAGTAGTAGCCAAATCACCTGGTCTAATACGACGATAAATTTCTTTTAATCCTTCTGCTTCATTAGTTGAAGTGTCCTTATCTAATGTCTTTTCGATAAACTTAATCTCTGGATGAGTATCTACATCTTTAAATAATCCTTTTATTTCCTCGTCTGTAAAATACCCAAAAGCACGTAGCAAGGCTGTTACAGGAACTTTTCTTTTTCTATCAATCTTTACATAAATAATTCCATTTACATCCGTTTCGATTTCTAGCCAAGCACCACGATTTGGAATAAGTTTAGCACCATAATATTTTCTACCGCGAAGTACTTGAGAAGTAAAAAATACACCAGCTGATCTGATAAGCTGAGATACTACTACACGTTCAACGCCATTAATAATAAAAGTTCCTCTTTCTGTCATCAATGGAAAATCACCAAGGTAAGTTTCCTGTTCCTTGACTTCGTTGGTTCTTTTATTCACTAGTCTAACATTCACCCTAAGAGGTGCTTCGTATGAAATATTTTTATCTTTGGCTTGAGCTTCATCAAACTTTGGCTCATCTAAATAATAATCTGTAAAAGAAAGTTCCAGATCACGACCAATAAAGTCTGTGATTGGAGATATTTCATCAAAAAGTTCTTTTAGTCCTTCTTTAAAAAACCAATCATATGATTTTTTTTGAACTTCGACTAAATCTGTTAGAGGTATAGCTTCTCGTAAGTCTGTAAAATACTTGCGAGTAGGAGTTTTTACTTGGGGCATAAATATATTGCTAATTAGATTATTTAATTAGCCTCCTTTTTCGGGGCTTTATATTAAAGATGAATTTGAACACAAAAAATAAACTCACCCTGCTTTTGGGTCAGTTATTGTTATTTATTTTTATTTAAAATAGGCTAGCGGCCAAAAATTTCATAGCCCAATATTATCAATTTTAAGACTGTTTGTCAAGAGTTAAACTTAAAATATTAAAAAAATATACTTTTTTAGAAATAAAATAGCTAATTTTAGCTAAAATACATATATATACATAAAAAATAATTTGTCAAATGTGCTTTATTTAGGGGGATTATATGCACATATATGGGTATTTACCTACAAGTTATCCACATTATTAACTTTTCAAAGCCTTTTTAACTGCTTCTCTATCATCATGTGGAATCATTTTACCGTTAGCCACGCAGATAAACTGCTCTGCTCCCTTGCCAGTTATCAGCACAACATCTCCTGTTTTAGCTATATTTATGGCTTTTTCTATAGCTTCAACTCTAGAGACTACTTTAAATAAATCTACTCCCTCTACTTTACCAGCTTTCTTGGCTCCTTCAGCCACATTATCAATAATTTCTTGAGGATCATCATCATAAGGATCTTCATTGGTGACTATAACTACATTAGCGTTCTGACCAGCTAATTGCCCCATTATTGGCTGACGGGCCTTATCTCTACCTCCACCACAAGAACCAAGTACATGAATTAATCTATTTTTGTTAATCTTGGCTAGTGTTTTATATAGCTGCCCCAAACCCTCTGGTTCAGGAGCATAATCTACTAGTACCTTAAAATCTTGTCCTTCATCGATCCATTCTTGGCGACCAGGTATTCCTCTTAATTTAGTCTTAACTAAATCTTTTAAATCAAATCCCAATTCTATTACAGTGGCTATAGCTGCTAGGATGTTATAAACATTGAAACGACCAATAAAATTAGTTTTTATATTTTCTCCTTTTACAGAGAAACTAACACCCTCTTCTAGATAAATATTCTCTGCTTTAAAATCTGAATCATTATCAATCGAATAAGTAACAAATTTATCTACTGTAATATTTTTTAACCTATTCGTTTCCCTGTCATCATTATTAGAAATAATTATTTTATTTATTTTCTTATCTCCAATTATTTTTCTTTTTGAAGAGGCTAAATGTTTAAATAATTTTTCTTTATACATTCTGTAGTTTTCAAAAGAGCCGTGAGCCTCAATGTGTTCTGGTGTTAAATTTGTAAAAATACAAAGATCATAATTTATGCCAATATGCCTAAACTGCTCTACCCCTTGAGATGATGTTTCTATAATTGCATACTGACATCCAGCACGTACCATATCCCTTAAAAGTTTTTGTGTTTGAAAACGACCAAGCATGGTCATCTTTTTATCATTTAATCGCTCTTCTTTATCCACCTTAAAATTAACAGTGGAGGCTAATCCATTTTTTCCTCCTAGAGAATCTAAAAATTGAGCTATAAAATTAACAGTAGCCGTTTTACCATTGGTACCAGTTACTCCTATAACAATTAATTTTTCAGATGGATGATTATAATACAAAGCTGCTAACTTAGCCGTTAATAAATGGTAGCTTAATATTATTTTCTTACCTAATATTTTTTTTAAAATATTTTTCAACATTACTATTTACTATTTAAATAGTCTTCAACTCTCTTAATATCTTCTGATTTACCAAAATCTATCCAAACTCCCTTAAGATCTAGAGCCTTAACTTTTCCTTGATCAGCTAAAATATTTATAACATCAGTTAATTCATATTCTCCTCGAGGAGATATTGTTATTTTATCTAAGTAATCAAAAACTTCTGGTGTAAATTTATATAATCCTGTATTAATTAAATTACCTACGGGCTCTTTTGGTTTTTCAACTATTTCTTTAAGAAACCCATTTTCATTTACTGATAATACTCCATAATGTTCTGGATGTTCGTGAGGAAGCCCAGCAACATAGGAATAATTATCATCTATATTAAATCTTTTCAAATCTTCAACTGCGTAAAGGTTATCTCCATATACTGCTAAAAAACTTTCGCCCTGTAATAAATCCCTTACACACTCTAGGGGACAAGCTGTGCCATACCTATCTTCTCCTAATATATTAAATTGATTAACTAGAGTAACATTAAAATCATTTTTATATTCTTTTAAGAATTCTTCCATAAACTCTTTTTTATAACCAACTACCATTATAAACTCTTCAAAACCAGCTTCTTTAAGATTTTGTAATAAGTAATACAAAAATGGTCTACCATTAGCTTTTATTAAATGTTTTGGTTTATCTTTAGACAAGTCTAACATTCTAGTACCACGACCAGCCGCTGAAATAAGAACTTTTTTAATCATAAATAATTATCTTTTAATTAAATATTTTAGCTTTACTCCTAGATGATAAAGGTTATACCAGGTAGTATCATAAATCAAGTCATAGGCTCCTGGTGAAGTAATTACTCTACCACCAAAAGATTTCTTAAAACGAGTAAAACCTTCCCAATTCTTTTTACTACCATCTTCTGGTGCTATCCCCCAAAAATCATAAATTTCATTACCAGATTCTTTAGCTCTTTTAATGCTTTCCCATTGAAGTAATTGTGGAGCCATGTATTTTCTAAAACCATAATCAGAAGACCCGTGTAAGTAAGTCGCTGTCTTACCAAAATAAACTACTATATTAACAGCTACTACTGTATTATCTATCTCTGCTATAGCTAATTCTCCGGCTGCTTTAGATATTAAAGTTTTGAAAAGTTTTCTATAATGCTCTTCTGAGTGAGTTACTATCTGATTACGCTTAGCTGTTTTTCTATTAAGCTTAAAAAAATATTCTAAATCTTTTTCTTCTGTAGAAAATCTAATTTTTACATTTTTTTTATTAGCTAAGGCAATATTGTATCGAGTTTTAGCATGCATATCACCCAAAAGAATTTTTACGTCCTTAGCCAAGTCTAAAACCAAGGTATCGCGAGGTTGAACATCTTTAGTTTTTTTAAGTCTTGGTAGAATAAGTCTACTATCTTCGAGTTCTAATTTAAAAAATATTTCTTCTTGTTTTTTTGTGACTATGGTGATATCTCTAGCCTTGGATAATATTAATTGTAATGCTTCTGTTTTTTTATCTTCTGAAAATTCATTACTAAAAATTGGTCCCTTGGGAGCATAAAGGTATGATCTATTGAGAGGAAGTCTCTTTTCATAAAAAAGACAAGTAGCTATTATTTTGTCCTCTTCTAAAACTGTGGTCCTCCAAGATCTAATACTTTGTTTATTTAAAAAGTCTTGCCATATACTAGATTGTAAAAAATTACCAGATACAAATCTGGTTTTTAGAAAATCATCATAATTATCATTATCTAATACTAGCTTCATTTTTGATTTATAAATTGTAGGGCCTGTTTTATCTTACTAGCTAAATCACTTTCATCTTGTGGCAAATGTTTCACAATTTCTTGAGCCTCCATTTGTTTGTATCCCAGAGATACCAAGGCCTCCACTACTTGACTATTATCATTAGTATTAATTCCAGCCTCTGATAGATCTACTATAAATTTTTCTTTTAATTCTACCACTAATCTTTCAGCAGTCTTTTTGCCAATACCAGATACCTTTTGCAACATAGAAGAATCTCCGCTAGTAATAGCTCTTTTTAATGCATCTACGTCGGCCAATGCCAAAACATTTAAAGCGCTCTTAGGTCCCACTCCTGAAACATTAATTAGCTTCTTAAAAAAATCTAGCTCTTCTAAAGAAGAAAACCCATAAAGATCAAAAGCATCCTCTTTTATATATGAATGTATATAAAATTCGGTTTCCTCATCAATTTTAGTATTTTCCAAGGTTTTTAGGCTTAAAAAAACCTCATAACCAATATTACCATTTAAAACAACTACCGATTTACTTAACCTTTGCTTAATTTTACCCTTTATATACGCTATCATAGTAGCTTAATTCTAGCAGAGTTTACTTAGTTTTTCAATTGACAATTTTACTTAACTATAGTAATTTGAGCTATAAACTTATTTCTATATAAGCTTGTTACTTTGAAATAATACAAACTCATAGGAGAAAGATATGCATTACATGATTATGAAACGCTGGAGCTTAACCACTCTATTTTTATCTCTTTTTATCTCTTTGGTCTTGCTTATATCAAAACCATGGGGTTTTACAATTAACAACTGGTTTGCTTGGTCAATTTCTAATGCTGTGTTTGTTTTTATATTTATTTTCTTTAGAACAAACAAATTTAGCTATTGGTATATTAATAACAAATCGGATTGGATGATAGCTTATCTACAAGGGGTATTGATTGGAACAATTTTCCGTGCTTTTCTTAGTGTTCCTTATCTTGTTATTGTTAGTTTAATAATGCTTATTTTAATTAATGCTTATTTTAAACAAAATGATGACTATAAAAAAACTTATACTAACAATAGATGGCTATCTTATATAATCTACTTTTATGCCTTAATTATTTATAGTAGCCATAGCCTTGGACAACTACCATACCTTTGGCATAAAGAGGCTCTAGATGTTTTTTTATACACTCCTTCAATTTATTTTGCTGGTGCAGCTAGCATTGTTTTGCTGTTATTTATTCTATACCTTTCTCTATTTTTCGGGGGATTTTTAATTTGGTGTTTATTTGAAGAATTCCAAGAAGAAAAATTTAAAGAGGCTCTCTATAATTTTTTTGTATATTTATTTATTATTGTTGCAATAGCAATAACAGTGGTTGGAATACCCCTATATATAATATACAAATCCATCAAATGGGGCACAAAAAAATATCCCGAATTTAAAACTTGGCTTATTCCCTCACATTAGTCAACTAACCAAATAAAACCCCTGCCTTTCTTTTTTGAAGGGCAGTGGTTTTTCTTTTTGGCTAGACAAACTAAAACATATATGTTAATAATATCAATTATGAAAAATCAAAAATACAAAGTAGAACTTTTGGCGCCAGCTGGATCATATGAATCTCTCATGGCTGCCATAAAAAATGGAGCTGATGCAGTATATTTTGGTGTTGGTCAAATAAACATGCGCTCTCAATCAGCGGCTAATTTTGATTTGGAAGATTTGAAAAAGATAGCTAAAATTTGTAAGGAAAATAAAATAAAATCATACTTAACTATCAATACCGTTTTATATGATCACGACCTAAAAATGATGAAAAATCTTATTGATACTGCTAAGGCTAGTGGAGTTAGTGCTGTAATTGTTTCTGATATGGCGGCCATTCAATATGCTCATAGTGTAAAAATGCCTCTCCATATATCAACTCAGCTCTCTGTATCTAATATCGAATCCGTAAAATTCTTTAGTCAATATGCTGAACAAATAGTTTTGGCTCGTGAATTAAGCTTAGACATGATTTCTAAAATTACTAAAGAAATAAAAGAACAAAAAATTACCAATCCTAATGGAAAACTAATACCAATAGAAGCTTTTGCTCATGGTGCACTTTGTATTGGAATATCTGGACGCTGTTCTATGAGTTTATATAATGAAAACTCTTCAGCTAATAGAGGGGCTTGTCGTCAAATGTGTAGACGTAAATATAGGGTGATAGATATGGAAACAAATAAAGAGATGGTGTTAGATAATGAATTTGTTATGAGTCCTAAAGATATTTGTACCATTGGTTTTCTAAAAGATTTTTTAGCTGCTGGTGTATCCAGTCTAAAAATAGAGGGACGTGGTCGTTCTCCTGAATATGTAGCCACTGTTATTAAAGCTTACCGAGAAGCTATTGATAGTATAAATAATGGTACATACACTTTGGAAAAAGTTTTAACTTGGGAAAAAGAGCTGGGAACCGTTTTTAATCGTGGTATGAGCGATGGCTATTACTTGGGGAAGCCTCTTCATGAATGGTCTGCAACTGCTAATAGTCAAGCTAGCGAAAAAAAATATTTTGCTGGTACTATTACTCATTATTTTCCAAAAGCTAAAGTGGCTGAAATAGAATTACAGGCTTATGATGTAAATGTTGGAGATAAATATTCTATAACCGGCAAGACAAGTGGTGTATTATTTGGTAAAATAAAAACTATTCAATTAGAAAATTCTTCTAAAGTTAAACGAGCTAAGCCTAATCAAATTATTACAATACCTATAGATAGCCCCGTTAGAAAAAAAGATAAGCTGTATATTATAAAAGAAAGAAAAGTATATGACTAAAAAATATAAATTAATTATAGACCGTAATAAATGTATGGGTTGCGGGACTTGTGTGTCTTTGATGCCAGAAATTTTTGATATGGATGACAATGATGGCCTGGTAAGAGTAAGAAATTCTAAACCACAAAAACAATATGATGTATTAGAAATAGATGAAAATCAGCTGGAGGAATTTCAAAAAGTTGTTGACCTGTGTCCTACTGGAGTATTTAAAATAAATAACTCACTAAACTAGTGAGTTATTTAATAACCAAAAAACACCCCAATCGCGCAAGAGTGCTTTCCGGTCTGTCCTATGAGACAGTCT
>Ga0066639_10005007_pt1 | contig 11211 bp, 15 predicted proteins | sample CryGeyCG2114_010_2_FD_59504 | JGI IMG/M metagenome (GOLD analysis project Ga0066639, IMG submission 59504) | Groundwater microbial communities from aquifer - Crystal Geyser CG10_big_fil_rev_8/21/14_0.10 | ecosystem: Environmental > Aquatic > Deep subsurface > Groundwater | place: USA: Utah... | reverse complement strand
CTTATAATTTTATGGAAATTGAAGCAGGCACGTACGTTACACGCCTACCCAATCGCCGTATTTTGAGCAAATTTAAAATTCAAAATTCAAAGTTTAAAATTTTTAATTTTAAACTGCAACTTTCAACTTTGCACTTTTAACTTTAAACTTCTTTTAGATATTTTTCTCTTGCATAATTGGTTTTCGTGTGATACAGTAAATACCAGTATGGCGCCACTACCGAAAAGAAAACATTCAACCCAACGGAAAGGTAAAAGAATGTCCACGAGGACTATCACATTCAAAAATCTTGTTCCTTGTACAAACTGCCAAAAACCAAAATTACCCCATAAAACCTGTAAGCACTGCAGGAAATGATATCCATGGACATTCGCCACGATCAAAGAATAAAGATCATTCAAGAGCTTTACCGCAATACCTTCTTTGCTAAGGATAGTCCGCCATCTCTTGCTGTCGCTAAGACAAGGGATATTATCGAAAACGCGACACAAATCAACGACTACATCAAAAAATATGCGCAGAAATTCCCTATAGAGAAGATTGCGAAGGTTGATTTGGCGATTCTACAGCTTGCGGTCTATGAGCTGGTATTTGAAAAAAAAGAACCGCCAAAGGTTATCATTAACGAAGCCATTGAACTTGCAAAAGAGATGGGAAGCGGACGATCGTTTGCTTTTATTAATGCCGTATTGGGCAAAATTTATCAACAACACTATGCCGGGCAACCTAAAAAAACTTGAAGAAACTATCCATATCCAATTTAGAGATAAGAGTCTGATTGAAAATGTATTCGTGCACCGTTCCTATTTGAATGAACACAAACGGTTCCATTTACCCTCAAACGAGAAATTGGAATTCCTAGGAGATAGCGTACTGTCTCTAATCACCTCGGTGTATCTTTTTAAAAATTATCCGGATTTTCAGGAGGGCGATTATACCGAGATAAAATCATCCATTGTCAAAACCGAAAGCTTGGCGATTGCGGCAAGAACCCTACGTCTCGGCGATTATATCTATCTGTCAAAAGGTGAAGAGCAGGGTATGGGACGAGTTAACACGAATATTTTAGCGGATTGTTTTGAAGCTCTGATTGGATGCATCTTCATAGATCAAAGCTTTGAGGCCGCCTATGATTTCGTAGTACGGTATCTATTCAAATCAAATAATCTTGACGGGGTCATTGAAGCAAAATCGTATCTCTCAGCAAAAAGCAACCTTCAGGAGTATATTCAGAGAAAGTTTAAAGTTTTGCCCTCCTATCGGGTCCTGGATCAAAAAGGACCTGAGCACGATAGGATATTCAGGATAGGGGTATTCTTGAAAAGCAAAAAAATGGGAGAAGGAGTCGCTTCTTCGAAGAAGCTCGCTGAGGAAAAAGCTGCTCAAGTTGCCTTTGAAAACCGGAAATCCCTATGATACAATTCTACCTATGGCTGTTGCATTAAGACTCTTTCGGTTAGGAAAAAAAGGACACCCGATATACCGCATTATTGCTATCGATAAAAGGAAAAAGAGAAATGGGAACTATATTGAAGCGATCGGCTCATATCATCCGGGAAAAAATCCCTTTACATTGGAGATTAAAGAGGAACGTTTCGCCTATTGGAAAGAAAAAGGAGCTCATATTTCTGAGGGTCTTCACAAGCTTCTTAAAAGTAGAAAGAAATCCTAAAATGGATTTGTCTTGGTAGCGTACCCTGATTCCGTTGCCTCTTCGGGTTCCTTAACGATAAACGTGATTTTATCTTTGATGCTTTTGAGTTCTGCAAGCGTTCCTTCGTTAAACTTTGCTTTTTCCGAAGAGGAGATTTCGACCTTCTGGTTGTAAAAGTTAACGCTCAGGGTCATGGAACCCGCAAACTGAGGGGTCAATTCGATTCTTTCGATCGTGATAAGCCTTCCGCTGGAAAACGTATAATTTTTCAGGAAGTCCATAAACGCATCGTCATTTCCTACTCCCACGATACTTAGTTGCAACTTATTTTTCGTTGAGGTTCTTATGTTGATCGCATATGACTTAATAACAAAATTCGTTTTTTTAGCGATTTCCTCAAGAGCATAGACGATAGAAAAATAATCCTCTGCGTTGGGGACCAGTGAGTTGACCACTTGTAGATATGATTCCAGAGCTTCGTCTCCCACGGAAAGTGCATCATTGATTACTTTTGCTTTCTGCTGGTATTCCAAAACTTCCTTTTCAAGAGCAAGGATCTTGTCGGAATTTTCTGCAAATCGCTGGGAATTATATACATAAACAAAAATCGTTAAGGATATTAGTATCCATAATCCCGCAATATAAATACCGTTTTCCTTGATGAGATTTCGTACGTATGGCTTAATTGTTAGTTTCATTCATCAAAATAAACTTACCACTCAACGATAATTCGTAATTCTCTTTTTTGACAGCGCTTTGATCAAGCGAGCTCAAGCCGCTTAATGAAAAGCTTTTCAAGGAAAGCCGCTCGAAGTTCTTCAGAAAAGAATCAGATTCTACAAACCTCGTAAAATCAATGAGACTTGAAAAATTCGTGAACGACACCTTAAACTCGACATTTCTGTTTTTATCGATAAAGAAGTTCTTAAGGGTTCCTCGGGTGTTCGTCTGGACTTGAGCCGAAATGCTTGCTAAATTTCCCGAAAGACTTGCGATTGCCGGCTGAAGAGAGAAAGAGTCCGTGGAGGGAGTATTTTGAGATAATGCAGTGACGAGAAGATTAAAGTATGGCAAGGCCTGGACATCGTCTTTTATAAACCCTTTTATTACACCATATTTTTTTTCAATGTAAAGGAGTTGTGCCTCGATATCCTTTTTATCCTTAAGCTGTTCAAGGTAGCTTTTCTTTTGATTCAAAAGTTTCTCTAATCTGGAATTTTGAGTATTTAGCCGAATAAACATGTAAATGAACACTGCAAAAAAAACGACGCAGGATGCAATAGCTGATATTCGGATATAGGAAAAATACTTTTCTATTTTTTGATAATCAACCTTACTTGAAAGAAGATTGATCTTGGTTTTCTTCATCTTAGGTTTCCTCCAATAGATGAAATGAACAGGGACAGATTCTGCTTAAAGAATTCTACTGACGGGTTTTTTTTAAGAACGCTATAGGGATTGATAACTGAGGTAGGGATTCCGATGGAGTTTTCGACCAGTTTTGCTAATGAGGGAAATCGAAAGGAGTCATTCAGTAAAAGAATTGTTCCTATGTTCATTTGAAATCTCTGGGCAATCACGTTGATGAACCGTTTGACTTCGCTCCCAAATTCTTTCACTACCGGTTCGACATTTGACTCTATGGGCAAACTGGATTGTTGACCGGCTTGATGGGATTTGAGGGCCTCGGCGGCTTGAGTCTGAGTAAGGTTTAGATTTAAGGCAGTCTCCTTTAAAAAAATGTAGAATCCCGTGTTAAAATTCCTCGTTTGGGTAATGAGATGAAACCGCGGATCAAAAAAATACAATGAGGTTGTATTTAGACTGAGATTCACTAAGAGTATTCCGGACGCGCTTTGAACATTGCTGAATATATCAACCGCAAAGCGTGAACATGCGCTTAATTCATTCTCAATGGATTCGGGGATTAATCCAGCCAGTTCTACGGTCTTTTGAATTTTTTCTATGAGTTTTTTTGAGGACGCGATCATCAACACGAGAAGTTTGTTTTCTTTCGCACTCTCACTTAAAATCTCAACGTCAATGTTTACTTCATCAATCGGCATCGGAATGAACTGGTCGGCTTGATACTTTATTGCCGAGATGAGTTCCTTTTCGTTTAACTTCGGCATGTCAAGCACTTGGGAATAGGAATAGGTATCCGGGATTACGACATTTACATTTTTCTTTGCGATCTTAAGGGTTCCAAGGAGCTTTTGGATGATGGTGGCGTGATCTCCGATAACTTTTTCCGTGTCCGCACTGTAAAAGGCAGGGCTCACTTCGGCAAACCCCAAGGATGAAACGTCAATCAGGGATCCGTCCTTTTTCGCATCCGCCACTTTGATAAAACTTTCTCCAAAATCCACACAAAATAACGTATCTGCCATATAGTTAGTATCAAGAAAAATGAGAAATAAGTCAAGAGAAAATTGCGGAAAGGTTAGTTCCTTAGCTTTATGCTGGTTTGGTAATGAAGCACAGCGGTAGTTTCTTCAACGCGAGTTGATGCGGTATTATAATCCACACCAAAGGCAATAGTTACGAGTGCCGGAGTTCCGATGTTATTGCGTGTACACGAAATTACAAAGTCCGAAATGCGTACGTTCGACGTCGTCAATTCTCGGGTAGACGTTAATTTTGATGACTCGGAAGCGATTTTGTCGCTCAAGATATAGAATCGGAATTCGTTTCCGGATTTATCCTTGAAATAAAAATTCGTTCCACTGGAACTTTGGTATGATGAACCGGTTGCGGCACACCGTTCGTTTGAAAAGGTGGGAGCACTATAGGTTTGGAAAATATTTTTTGCTTCACTTCGAATGATAGTTTCCATGACATTCAATACATAATCCCCCTGTCTTTTTACCTCAGATAGCCGCTGTATTTTCACCTGTTGGTTGGCAACCCCAAAAAAAATAGCAAAAAGCACCGGAAGAGATACTCCAATAACTCCCATCACAACGACAAGTTCAATAAAAGAGAATCCTTTTTTATTCATTCCCATACGGAAAAGACCGTGTTAATTGGTATTGAGTACGTGTTTCCATATTCGCGCCACTGAACAGTGACTGCAATTTTCATTTGATCGGATCCATACTGCTGAAGAACGGCCCAGCGGCGAAAAATACCATCTAAAGTATAACTTGTACCGCAGTCGTTTGAGAAATTCCAGTTAAGTCCTTCATTGAAACAATAGCTCACGGATGAAGGTTCAGTGGGAACTCTATTGTAAAAAGTTTTCCAATCAACTTCTTTTTCGGACTTCAACCACTCAAGAAGTTCCTCAGCATATCGGGTTCCCAGTATTTTATGCTGGTTGACCTCATTGTTCCGGATGGATGTAATCGTCATTGATGCGGCGATCACGAAAAATACAGAGAGAATAGAGACAAATATCAACACTTCCACGAGCGAAAACGATTTGGTCTCAAGTTTACCCATCATATACAGTATACATTTTTATAGTCAGAAGCAAAAGGTCAGCACCCAGAAGTGTAAGAGGTTCCTTTGGTAATGATACCGGCCGGAGAAACCGTGATATCAATGCATTTGCTCGAAGATGTATTCTTAACTTTTACGGTAATATCTCCGGCGCTATTGGTGCCGGTCGAGAGTTTGTAAAATGGGATGGCCGTTGCCGACTCGACAGTTATATTCCGATCGGCTGGAATAGAATACGTATATATGGTAGTTTCACCACCCGAACAGACGAGGCTCATCCTGTATTGAGAGGCGTTAATCACGGTTACCTTATAACTGATAAAATCTCCGCTGCAGGTTTGGGAAAGATTGACATCTGCCGCAGATGACTTTTTTTTGGCCAACTCTAATACATCATTGACTTTTCGCGCCTCTGCTTCCAGCTTAATGTCTTCGTTGTAGCTATTGTAGTATGCAAGCGAAAGACCGGAGAAAAGCGCAATGATCGTGATGACGATGAGAAGTTCAATGAATGTAAAACCTGTAAATCGCGAAAACGATTTTGTTGCTTCGGCTTCACCCCTCGGCCTGCCTGCCGGCAAGGCAGGGAGAACCCAAGCCATTCGCACAAAATGTTTTCGCAATTTAGAAAAAAATGAGCGTGTCATTGTCCGTACGGTCCAACGCAATAATTGCACGTAGCTCCGGTACAACTGACTCCGCATCCACCTGCGGTCGACGACTCAAGGTATGCGCCCAGCGTATAATCGGAAGAGCTTCCCGTGTAATAATACGTGTAGGTTGGGCTACGGGGGTCTGCCGGAACGCTCTGCAAATATTTTGGAGATCCAGTAAGTAATGATAATGCTGCCGGGTAGGAACCGTTGTTGCTGCGATACATTTCCAGGGCACCTCTGATATTTTCCAAATCCGCCTTTCTTCTGCCGTCGCGGGATTGTTTCATTAGCTGAGAATAAGTAGCTACCCCTCCTGCAATTAATAGCGCAATGATGCTGATAACTACGATGAGCTCAAGAAGCGTGTATCCCCTATTATTTATCATAAATGATTCTAACTCATAACTTACTGCTGGTTTGAAACCGAAAAGGTTACTCCTGCTCCAGCTGATTCCAATGGGACAGAAAGCGTGAATGTGTTTGTCGTCCAGGATACCGAGAATACATTTGATGCCGGGTCAGTAATCGTGAACGTACCAATTCCAGTTACTGGACAGATTGCACTTATGGTTCTGGTTCCTGTGCCGGTTACGTTAGGGTATGAGAAATTGTTTGCCGTATAACACTGCTCCATCATTTTTTGCATATCTTGAAGATCGGTTTTTCTCTTTGAATCGCGGGCCCTTTTTTGGACAGACGAAAAAGCGACCATACCCAGACTAATGAGTATAGCCAGTAGTCCAATGACGACAAGAAGCTCCAAAAGCGTAAATGATTTCTTAAATCGGTTCATATTCAAGGTTGGGTAACTACGTAACACCAGTTAGTTGTCGAACAAGCTCCACCGGTACATGTCGTGCAGGACGCGACACCGTCCAGATCAGCGGTGTTTTCGAGACAGGCGCAGAGAGTATAGGTTAATATATCTGCTCCCAATGTATATTTATAACTTTTACCCGGAGAGGGATCACCCGGCATTTTATTCATATATACGGATCCTGTGCACAAAGCACCACTGGACCAGCAGGCACCAGCTGCTGGAAGTGAGTCCGTGGCCGGATAGGTGATCGGCGATTGGTTATCCTTGTACAATTCCAGAGCTTTCTGGATTTGCCTCAGGTCGGATTTCCTTTGGGAATCCCGCGCCCGTTCGCGGGTGGACATGTAGTTTGGAAGAAGGAGAGCCGAGAGAGAAGAGATAATCGCAATAACAACCAAAAGCTCGATGAGGGTGAAACCAGCGCAAGAATTTTTTTTTAATATTGCCTCCATATAAATTAAAAGTTTAAAATTCAAAATTAAAAATTGCAATTGAAAATTTAAAATTAAAAACTTTCAACTTTGAACCGAAACTTTGTACTTTGAACTTTGAATTTTTAACTTGATTTCATGCTATATTTTTTTTTAATCAAAATCAAGAGGTTATCAACGGCAAGTTGTGCGTTAATGTTATTGTTTTCCATGAGACGCTTTAGACGAATGATCTCTCTGAGGATGCCGCCGCTTCTTTCATCTTTTGCAAGTCGATTCCTAAAAAAGAGAATAAGTTGTATAAGGATGGCTGAAGCATCAGTCTTTGAAGTCGTGGTAAACGGCTGTCTCCCAAGAATGGAAAGGTCCGGATTTGTCACAAACTTCGTCAGAACTTTTTCTATTTCTCCATCCAGTTTAACGTCCTGGGATTTTGCAAGATGCAAGATTTTCGCGCGTGAGACGATGGTCGGAAGAAGCGAATGGACGGTTAAAACGCATAAGATGAATTGGACGTTCTCAGGAGCTTCTTCCAACGTTTTTAGAAAGGCGTTTTGGGCTTCCAGCGAAGATAGGTGAAAATCCTCGAATACATAAGTCCGCCTGAACGGTTGGTAAATAGCAACCTCCTTAATCACCTCTTTGATTTGATCGAGGGAAAATTCCTCCTTTTTTCTCTGGATCCGCATCATCCTCTGTCCTTGGGTATTTTGGAGTGAATCCAAATACGATTCTAGAGCGGTTTTCTCATCCGTTACAACAATTAGAGGGATCATGTGATATTTGCATTTTAACAAAAAAAACTATATAGTGAAAATATGAATCTCTCCCCAAAACAATTGTTAGGACAACTCATAAAAAACAATATCATTACCCAAGAAGAGGCAGAGAAATATGAGGTAAATAGTCTTCAAAAAAACCTTCCTATTTACGAATATTTGGCGCAGTATTCCGAGATCAAAAAAAATGATCTCCTCAAGGCTGCCGCACAACTTCTTGGGGTGACTTATGTGGACCTCATCAATTCTCCGATCGACCCACAGGCCCTTAGCTTTGTGTCCGAAGCAATTGCCAAGAAGTATATGGTGATGCCGTATAAATACAACGAGGAGCAGCAAAGCGTATATCTCGCGACCAACGATCCGTTCAACACGTATGTTGCGGATTTTTTGGAAAAGAAAACCGGAAAACGCATTTTTCTATCGTTGTCCGACCCCGAAGAAATCCACAAAACCATTGAGGTTTCCTACAGCCAAGGTTTATCTCCAGAAGTGAACGAGGCCTTAAAAGAGTATGAGCCCGAAAAAGTCGCAAGAAGCGCGGAGAACGTGGGGAACGTAGTTATGGAAGCCCCTATTGCGAAAATTGTTTCGACGATTCTGGAATTTGCCGTCAAGAGTAGAGCGTCTGATATCCATATCGAACCGCAGGAGACACGTACACAGGTTCGGTATAGGATTGACGGAGTACTGCAGGAAAAACTTTCTCTTCCTCGCTCGATCCATGACGCACTGATTTCCCGTATAAAGATTTTATCCGAGATGAAAATTGATGAACGGCGCATTCCCCAGGATGGAAGGTTTAACTTCAAAATCGGGAATGAGGAGGTTGATCTTCGTGTTTCCACACTGCCCATTGTGCACGGAGAAAAAATAGTGATGAGGCTTCTCAAAAAAACCGGTGGCATTCCAACGCTAAGCGATTTAGGACTTCGGGGAACCCAGCTAAAAGATCTGGAGGAAGCAATTTCAAAACCATACGGGATCGTGTTGGTAACCGGCCCGACGGGTTCGGGGAAAACCACTACGCTGTATTCTGTGCTTTCCCGATTAAACAAACCAGGCGTGAATATTGTCACACTGGAAGACCCGGTCGAATATCAACTCGCCGGAATCAATCAGGTGCAAATTAATCCGCAAGCTGGATTAACGTTCGCAACGGGGCTGCGCGCATTCCTGCGCCAGGATCCGAACATCATCCTCGTCGGAGAAATCCGAGACAAGGAAACTACCCAACTTGCCATCCAGGCCGCTCTAACAGGACACTTAGTATTCTCCACTCTTCATACAAACGATGCATCAACTTCTATCCCCCGTTTGATTGATTTAGGCGCAGAGCCGTTCCTTATCGCGTCTGTTCTGAATGCATCCATTGCGCAAAGAATTTTAAGGAGGGTATGTCAACATTGCGTAAAACAATATGAGCCCCCGGCCCCTATCCAAGAAAATATTAAACAAATCCTGGGCTCCTATCTCCCAAAGCAGTATACAGAGGGGAAAGCCATTGTTCTCTCAAAAGGAGAAGGATGCAGCGAATGTAGCAACACCGGATACATGGGGAGGATTGCCATCTTTGAGGTCTTGAAAGTTACACCGACGATCAATAGAATGATTCTAGAGTCCGTATCGGGTAAGGATATTGAAAACCAAGCGCAAAAGGAAGGATTGATCATCATGAAACAAGAGGGGTATTTGAAAGCATTGGACGGATTAACTACGATTGAAGAAGTATTGAGGGTCGCGGAGATTTAAAAGTTAGCAGATTATTTGTATTTTTTGTATTTATGGATCTTTCTCAACTATTGCAAATAACCATTGATAAACAGGCTTCTGATTTGCACATCGTTGCTGGGTATTTCCCCGCGATCCGGATAAATGGGGATCTGTATCAACTCAATACCTACCCGGTTCTGACCCCAGAGGTGGCTCGCGCGATTCTTTTTTCGATCCTTACCGATGAGCAAAAAGAAAATCTCCTTGCAAACAAAGAGATTGACTTAGGATACGATTTTAATGGGAATCGTTTCAGGGGGAATATCTATTTCTCAAAAAATGCGATTAATGCAGAATTTAGGCTTATCCCTTCGAAAATACGCACCCTTGAGGAGCTTTCGCTTCCGCCCTACCTGTATAAATTAATTGAGATAGGCCAGGGACTTATTTTGGTGACCGGCCCCACCGGTGAAGGAAAATCCACGACCCTTGCTTCCCTAATTAATGAAATTAACACAAAATATTCCAAACATATCGTTACCATAGAAGATCCCATCGAATACGTATATCCGAAGATGAAATCCTTAATTACCCAGCGGGAACTTCACCAAGATACCCACTCGTGGAATATCGCCCTTCGGTCAGCCCTCAGGCAGGACCCAGATGTGATTTTAATTGGAGAAATGAGAGACTATGAAACGATCCAGCTCGCCATGACAGCGGCAGAAACCGGACATTTGGTCTTATCCACACTACATACCACTTCAACGCCTGAGACCGTGAATAGAATCATTGATATCTTTCCCTCGAATCAGCAGAATCAGATCCGATCCCAGTTATCTTCAACACTTTGTGCCATCATCATGCAAAAGCTTCTTCCCCGCATTGATGAAGTCGGGAGAGTTCCCTCGATAGAAGTCCTCATAAACAATCCTGCGGTTGCTTCAACGATTCGGGATGGGAAATACCACTTCATTAATAATATTCTTGAGACATCGGAAGAGGGAGGGATGGTCTTGTTTGAAAAATACCTTGCAAAACTGTATAAGGAAGGAAAAATTTCAAAAGAATCCGGTATAGCCTACTCTATTCGTCAGGGAATGTTCGAAAAATTTATTAAGTAGTATATGCAATATAGGTTCAGGGCAATAAAGGATAATGCCATCGTAAGCAAAAAAATAACCGCAGACAGCGAAAAGGCAGTCGTGAAATATTTGAGAGAAAACGGCTATTTTCCTGTTGAAATAAGAGCGCAGGGAGGACAAGGAATCAGTATCTTCGGTGAATTTTTTGACAAAATCAGCTTTAATGATATCGTGAATTTCACAAGGCAGATTGCCATCATGTTGAACGCGGGGTTAACATTAGTGGACTCGTTTGCGATTTTAAGAAAGCAAGTGTCAAAGCCAGCTATTCAGAAGTTGCTTACAGACATTGACAGCGAAATTAAATCCGGGAACACATTTTCCTATGCGTTGAAAAAATACCCGCAGTATTTTCCAAACCTTTATATCGCGTTGGTAAAATCCGGAGAAGCTTCTGGAAAATTAGGCGAAATACTTCTCAAACTAGCAGAGAACCTAGAAAAAGAGCGTGAGTTTAAAGGTAAGTTAAAAGGTGCCCTTACCTATCCCCTTATTGTTGTCGTGGCAATGTTCATCGTTATGTTTATTATGGTTACGTTTGTTATTCCAAAACTTCTTGGGTTATATAA
>Ga0066639_10005005_pt1 | contig 11214 bp, 7 predicted proteins | sample CryGeyCG2114_010_2_FD_59504 | JGI IMG/M metagenome (GOLD analysis project Ga0066639, IMG submission 59504) | Groundwater microbial communities from aquifer - Crystal Geyser CG10_big_fil_rev_8/21/14_0.10 | ecosystem: Environmental > Aquatic > Deep subsurface > Groundwater | place: USA: Utah... | reverse complement strand
TCATAGCGGATCTCCTTCCTTTTTGCCCGCCCGAGCGTTCAGTTTGGCGCGCGAAGCGCGGCCAATCTCGTCGGCCAAAAATCGGAAAGTTTAATCTTGGTGCCCGGGGCGAGACTCGAACTCGCACGGCATTACTGCCGGAGGATCTTAAGTCCTCTGCGTCTGCCAATTCCGCCACCCGGGCTTTTTGTAACTTGAATATTATATTAAAGTTTAAATCTTCTCAAGTTTTAACCCAATCTAAAATCTGATGCATTAATTCTAGCTCAACGCTAAACAAATCAGTGCCGTGTTTTTCTGTTTGCGACACGAAACTTTTCTTATCTTTAATGCGAGATAGTCTATATAATTCCCTTGCGACATAACCGCAAGAATAACCTCCGCTTCTTACATCCTTTTCAGCGCCAATATAAAATACTCCTTGCGGTTCGTGTAAATTTTCCGCAAAGGGTTTTGTTTTAATTCCTTTATAATCAAATCCGGCCGATAAAAGAACCGTTTTGATAGCCAAGTTATTTTCTGTTTGATATTGTAAAGCAAGATTCGCGCCAATACTTGCTCCCGCTAAAAGTTTAAGTTGTTTATCATTTTTCTTAAGCCATCTGTCTGCGGCCTCAACATCAATAATTTTTTTCTGCTGTTCTTCGTCAGAAAAATTCTTATAGTCAAATTCTCCCCCATTTGTTGATTCTCCATGCCCTCTTTCATCAATAGCAAGAACGCTAAATCCTATCTTATTTAATTCTTCTCCGAATTCATTCCAAGATTCCTTAGTGGCGGGCATCATATGTAAAAGCAAAGCTGCTTTTTCTCCTCCTGCCCAATAATTAGCAATAATAACAATCCCATCTTCGGTTACAAAATCAATTTTATGCATAAAAACTATAATTAATTTTATTGTGTGATGTATGTCCGCATCTATTTTTTAAAGCGCGCAAAAATGGAGGTGCCGGTGGGAATCGAACCCACGAATAAGAGTTTTGCAGACTCCTCCCTTAGCCACTTGGGTACGGCACCTTAACTTTATTATACTAATATATTTTCTACTCTTTTATCAATCTTGCTGAGTAAAGCTTAAAATACTGATTAAACACATAAAATCTTCGCTTAAAAAAGAAATCTAACTTCGCATTTTTATAAAAATATTTAAAGAGATTAATATTATCAGTTGTAATAAAACACAATTTGAAATGAACAGTGGTTATTATAAACTTTTATAAATGGTGATGATATGCACTTCAAACTATTTCTGGATATCGTCAAGTAAAGCTTTTTCAACTCTTGCCGCATTCTCTGCGCCTCGGTCAAATTCAAACTCAATGTTAGGAATAAATCTTAATCTCGTCTCTCTTAAAAGCATTGATTGGAATTCTCGTTTCCTTTTTTTTAAAATCCGTATAACTTGTTCGGCTTTTTCACCGGGCAAAACACTGACTTTAACAAATGCATAATCCAGTTTTCTGCTTACATCAACGCTTGTTATAGTTATAATAGCGCCTTCAACTTCCACACTCTTAATTAAAATCCAACCAAGTTTTTTTTGAATTAAAGAACTTATTTTCTCCTGCCTGTAATGCCTCATATTATTTCATAAGTAAGTGATCGCCTACTTTAATCGCAACACCCGAATCAACCAATGTCCCGCACTCGTCTCCCTCATCAACCGTAACCGCGTCTTTTTTTTCTTGCTGAAGATTTAACAATTTTGCCTGTCCTATTATTTTAGCGCCTCTTTTTATCTCTAAAATAGAGTTATTATTAATACTTCCTGAAACCACTTTCCCTCCAACAACTTGATTGCCGTCTTTCTTGCCGAAAATCGCAAGTATTTCCAAATCGCCTTTTATAATTTCTTTATCTAATTCAGCAAAATTCTCCTCTAAAACTTTTACAAGTTCATAAATAATTTCCGAAGTTATAATTCTAACTCCTTGAGCCTGAGCTAAAGTGATAGCCTCTTTATTAGTTTTTACCCGAAAACCAATTAATAAAGCTTTTGTAGATATAGCGGATTTAACATCGCCGTCAGTAATATCCCCGACTGAACTCCCTAAAATTTTAAGTCTTATTTTTTCAGGACACGAGATATTCTCTATAATTTCACGCAAGGCTTCCAAAGATCCGGAAACGTCAGCTTTTAGGAATATTCTAATTTCTCTTTCGTCTTTTTTTAATTCAATGTTCGCCAAAGGCGTTAATTCTTCTTGCTCAATGCGGACCTCGTCTATATTTTGAGTATCGGCTTTGCCAACAAAAAATTCTTCTCCGACTTCCGGCAACGTCTCAAATCCTAAAATTAAAACCGGAGAAGACGGCATCGCGTTTTTAATTTTCTCGCCCAAAAAGTTTTCCAGTTGTTTAATCTTCCCTTTTGCTGAATTTGAATTTATAAAATCACCTTGGCTCACAGTTCCATCCTTAATAACTCCGCTTACAACAATTCCACGCCTTTTATCCATCTTTGCCTCCAAGATAAATCCTTTTCCGGCTTTAGTAACATCAAACGGCAAATCTTCAAACTCTGAAGAAAGCAATATCAAATCTAAAAGCTCTTCCACTCCCGTCCCCTCAGTTGCGGAAATTAATTGAAAACTGACATTACCGCCATAACCCTCAAGCAGAACATCATTTGCAGTTAAGTCATTTTTCACTTTTTCAACATTAGCGTTATTCTTATCAATTTTATTAATCGCGACAATAAATGGAATTTTTTCGGTCTTAATAATCGCAATTGCTTCTTTTGTCTGCGGCTGCACTCCATCGTCAGCCGCAACAATCAATACCGCAAGGTCTGCGGCGCGAGCTCCACGCGCGCGCATTTTTGAAAACGCCTCATGCCCGGGAGTGTCAATAAAAGTTATTTTTCTACGCCCGGTTCTAATCACGCCATTTTTTGAAGATATATCCCGCTCAATCTCGTACGCGCCAATAGATTGTGTAATTCCTCCGGCTTCCTTTGAAACGATATTGGCTTGCCGGATTTTATCCAAAAGAGTAGTTTTTCCATGGTCAACATGCCCCAAAACAACCACCACAGGCGGCCTTTGATTATTGAATTTTTTATTTAAATCTTTATTCACAGATGTTTTGTTTTACAAAATTATATAAATACGATTATTTTCCTTTTTTAATTTTTAAATTGAAAAACAATCGGTTTTTGCCAATCTAGCAACTGTTTCTTAAAATACCAGAAAAATCTCAAATTGGCAATCTACGACAAATCGCAGAAAAACATATAAATATGAATCGCCACAAAAAAACGCGCCCCTCACAAGCACGTTTTTCTGATTATTTTTTATTATAGCAAATTTAATTTATCAACGCAATGAAATGACATTGCCGGCGCGAATTTTTACATTAAGCCCCGTTTCTCTCAAATATCAAGCGACGGCCGACATTTAAGTTGCATCATCTATGCAACCGCAAATCACAAATTAAAAAACAGAGCTTTGTATCAATTCGGTTCTTCAATGATTGAGCTTTAATTAAAAAATAATTACAACAAAAATCAAAGCAATTAAAACTAAAAACCCAATCGTAAGACCGAGCAAAGAAACAGCATGCTGTTTCTTGCCTTCTAAAAACCATATAATTGGTTTTCCAAGAACCGCAATGCCGGTAACAGTCGCGGATATAACAAATAACAAAAGCATCAAGGCAGGAACAAACACGCTGAATTGCGGTTCATTATCATCAAAGACATTACTTGCGCTAGTAAGAAAAGTGACTAAAAAAATTATATATAGAGATGTTGTCCCGGCGCCGACAAGAGCATTAATAAAAATATTCTTCTTCACAGTTACATCCTAAAACTGTAAAATCAATACCAAAGTTTCAAACCGCAAAACAAACAGATAAATTGTAAATGAACAATTCGCCGGAATTATATATTATTATCAATCAGTAAGAATACTTTTTCGCTATTTCCGCCTCTACTTCCGCTTTATCACGCCCATATTTAAAATGCGATAATTCAATAATTGTTTGCGCTAAGTCAGTATTTCCTTTACGAGGATACTCCGCGTCAATATCAAAAGGTTTTATCGGCTGCCCGTTCATTAAAAGTCTCGCGTATGCTCTAAAATTATCTATGCCCATAAGGTCTTTAGCCGAGAAAATAGGAGAAAATTGCTTTGCAAGATATTCAGCATCATCACTGCCAACCCTATATGCGATCACTGAACCTACATTGCCAAACACAGCATCTTTTATCTCCGGACTTAACTGCGCTATAAATTGATTCGCAATAGTAAGGCCGAGTTTGTATTTCCTCGCTTCAGAAAGAATCGTCGCTATTGAATCTGTTGTGATATTTTGAAATTCATCAATATAAAGATAAAAAGGCGGTAAGTTATGTCCTAAAGAATCAGACCTAGAGAGCGCAGCCATTAGAATTTTTCCAACAATTATTAGCCCAAGCAAATTTGCGTTTATATCTCCTAATTTGCCTTTAGACAAATTTATTAAGAGAATTTTCTTGTTGTCCATTAAATCTCTGAAATTGAAACTTGATTTTTCCTGCGAGATTATCGGCCGCATAATATCATTTGACATAAATACATCAAATTTACTGGTTATATAAGGAACGATATTTTGTAAAGATGCCTCTCCCCCGGCCTTTTCTGCAACCTCACGCCAATATTGAACGATTACAGGATTTTTAGAAGAATTTAGTTTCATATCCCTAAAAGATTTATCAGACAAAACTCTTGAAACATCAAGCAGCGTATTTCCGGTTTCCGGGCTTTCCATAACAAGCAAAACAGAATTTCTAAAATATTGCTCAAACATCGGTCCGCCGGCAGTTTTCATATCAAAAAGTTTATTGAAAATACCCAACATCTCATTAACAACAAATGTCTTTTGCTCCGGATAATTAGCGTCATACTCAAGCATATTCATAGCAAGAGGACGCGAAGTATAACTCGGATCAAAATATATAACATCATCAATTCTGTTCTTTGGGACCGAGCCTAAAACATCAAATATATCCGAACCGTGCGGGTCTATCATACATACTCCGTCTCCGTTTTGAATATCCTGTATGACCATATTTTTCATCATAGTCGTTTTTCCCGTTCCGGTTTGACCTATAAGATATAGATGTCGAAGACGGTCTTCGGGGGTGATTCTAATTTGCACTTCATTGCCAGAGCTATTATTGTGCCCCAACAAAATACCGGAGGTTGATACGGTTATTGGCGCTGAAGAATATCCGGACTTTCTTTGTTTCACTTCCCGCGATAGATTGGATGTGTGCGCAGGAATATGGAATATAGTCGCTAATTCTTTTAAGTTAAGCGGTATTGCATATCTGTCATCAAACATCCTGAAAGAAAAATCGTGAAACGCTTTATTTAATCTTCTACGCTTTAGCTTTTTAAAAGCTATAGTATTCCCGCGCGGGTTCGCAAATTGATGGAAAGAAGATTCTAAAGCCGTTAATAGACTATTTGATCCTTCCTCGGTTGGGGAAGAGACAACAATACGGATATTTGATTCTAATATAGGAGATGATATTTTTTCCCGAATACTTTCCATAGCTTCTTTAGCGGTCTCGCTATTGTTTCTCTTCCCGCTCTCGTCTTTTGAAGCAGAAATAACATCCTTGCTTGTTTTAAATAACATTTCTTTAAAAATTCTTACAGCTGTCTTCCCAAATGTATAATCTATGTCAATAGCGGAATCTATATCATCTCCAGCTTCTATCCTCTTTAAAGCTTCTTTAAAATAATGTGTATATTTTTCACCTGTCGGCCTCACTAGTATTTGTATTGAAGCCCCCTCTCCTTTATGGCGCAATCTAGAAAATGCATTAAGAACTGAAGTTATCGGGTCAGTTTCAAATTTATCATATGTTCTGAGCGGGAAAATAACTTTCTTATCGCTTTTTGCATATGAACACATATGCGCATTCCCTTCGGTGAAAATATTATAATCATCAGGAACTTCTATCAACTTGACGCCCGGAAAAGACGAAAATATATTTTTCTCAAAAAGAGATTTAACAGCATCAGGAACTGAAGCGAATACTTTCACTTCCTGTCCAATATGCTCAACTGCGAGTTCTAAAGCAAAATGAGGCCGGCTTTTATCTTTGCGATTATACATTCCCATCATGCTTGATAAAAATTGCTCCATCGGAAATATCAATTCAGTAATCTTTTTTTGGACATCTTCAATGTCTATATTCGGAATATGCAATTCATACAAAGTCATCCTGAGAACTCCGCCAAGCACGGCGGATATATTTTTCGGCTCATAACCATCTTTTATATAAGCAATCAAAAATCTGTGGAGGTCGTCATCTATATGCGGATTACCCATTTTATCCGCCAGCAAAAGAGCATTCTTAATTCCTTTCTCTAAAACTATTCTTTTAAATTCAGCAATTTTTAAATCGTGTTCTTCAGGTTCCAATTTCGCGATTAATCTTTCTTGCTCCTCGTAAGACATAGCAATCTTATCCGAAAGAACTTCTTTTGGATTTATCTTTTTATATTCCCGTATAGTGTCTCTTGTTGAATCCTCCGGGTTGTCTTTATTATTTATATTTTCTAATCTATCTTTCTCAATTTCTCTCACTTTATTTCGCAAAAAATCAAGCTCCTGTTCAGGAGTTTCAAATCTCTTTGAAGGAGATGTAAAAGGTTTTTCCATTTATTAAATTATACAACAAAATAAAACGTGTGTTTATAGCCGCTAGAAACCTCTGAAGTTTTTACTTTTTTTAAAAGAATTATCCCCAGCGAAGAAGTTGAAAAGTTTTGAATTGTGGAAGTGGCGGGAATTGAACCCGCGTATAAAGACTTGTTAATAAAGCGTCTACATACTTAGTCTTTAAAAGACAATATTGCTTTCCATTGTTTAGCTAAATATATTGAAAGCGATTTTTATTTAGCGATTCTCATTATAACACCAGCGACCCTCTATGAGACATCAAGGACTGATGGTACCAACTTTATGCAAATGCAAATGCCGGAACTTGAACTGCGTTTTTGTTTGCAGTTAAATTTTTGCAAGTTTTTAACGAGTATTTGCAAACTCGGTATGCAACTTTATTCAGCAAGACCTCTATCGAAGCCGATCACTCCCATTTTATTTTTTTAAAGTTCGCGCGATTTCACGTTTTGTCTCTCTTTTTTTAATTAACTCACGTTTGTCGCGTTTCTTTTTTGATTTTGCAAGGACTAACTCCAGTTTTACAAAACCTCGCTTATTATACACTTTTATCGGCACTATAGTCAAGCGCTCGGATTTTATTTTTCCTAGCAGATATTCAATTTCTTTTTTATTTAAAAGCAATCTGCGTGAGCGATTTGGATTATAGCCGGGTGGCGTATTTTTAGGCTGATATGGTTCAATGTCCGCGTTTAGCAAGAAAATTTCTTTATTTTTTGGCGCAGCAAATGCGCCGGACAGATTTATCCGCCCTTTTTTAACCGCTTTTACTTCGTGCCCTTTTAATTCAATCCCGGCTTCAAGGCTTTCAATTATTTCATAATCAAAACGCGCGCGCTTATTTTGTGCGTATATTGTCATTGCTTAATTATAATAAGCTTACCTTTTCTTGACAAATTTACATTTGAGTTCTATTTTGCCGTATTTGATTATTGGATTTTTCAAGTTATACTGGATTTAAAAGTTTGAGTAAATTTAGTTTATGAAAAAAACAATTTTTGATTTGGTGCAGAAAACAATTGACCAAAAAATAGACTTTACCGTTGAGATTGCGGATAATTCTCAATTCGGCCATTACGCTACGAACATCGCTTTGAGGCTTGCCGGCATTTTAAAGACTACTCCAATTGACCTGGCAAGGCGTTTGGCGGAAAAAATCAAGAATGAAGACGAGAAAGAATTCTTTGACCGCGTTGAAGTCGCGCCGCCGGGATTTATTAATTTTTGGATTTCAAAAAAGGTTTTGCAAACGCAGTTACAGGAAATTTTAGCTGAGAAGAAAAAATATGGAACGAATAAAATCGGCAAAGGCGAAAGCGTGCAGGTGGAATTTGTTTCTGCTAATCCCACCGGGCCCTTAACTTTAGCAAATGGACGGGGCGGGTTTTTAGGCGATGCGATTTCTTCAACGCTCGCTTTTTCAAGCTATAAGGTTGAGCGAGAATATTATGTCAATGATACAGGCGGACAAATTTTAACTTTGGGTAAATCGATTCTGGCAAAACGAGGTTTGATAGAAGGAAACGAGGATTTTTATAAAGGCGGATATATTGATGTTTGGGCAGAGAAAAATTTTACGCTGGTGAAAAAAAATATAAACAATCCTTTGAAATTGGGAGAGTTAGCCGCAAAAGATTTTCTTTCCGACATTAAGAAAATGCTCAAAACAAAAGCCGGCATTAAATTTGACAGATGGACTTCTGAAAAAAACCATATTTACAAAAAAAATCTTCCGGAAAAGGCTGAAGCAATTTTTAAAAAGAAAAATCTGACTTACAAAAACGGCGGCGCTGTTTGGTTTAAAACAAGCGACTTCGGAGATGATAAAGATAGAGTGTTGATAACTAAAGATGGGTTCCCTACTTATTTTCTGGCAGATGCCGGACATTATTTAGAAACTAAAAAGCGCGGTTTTAAAAAGAAAATTAATATTTTGGGGCCTGACCATTATGGATATAAAGCCAGAGTCCAAGCGGTCGCGGAAACAGTCGGCTTAAAAAATTCTGAAATTATCATCACGCAAACGATTAGAATCGTTAAAGGCGATGCAAAAATAAAAATGTCTAAACGCAAAGGCGAATTTATGACATTTGAAGAATTGTTAGACGCCGTAAAGCCTGACGTTGCCAGATTTTTTTTGCTAATGTATGCCCCTGAAACCCATATGGATTTTGATTTAGAACTGGCAAAAGAGGAATCTTTAAAGAATCCGGTTTACTATGTCCAGTACGGCTATGTAAGAGCAAGTAATATTATCGCCAAAGCAAAAACTAAAATTTCCGACAAAACTGATTTAAACGCTTTGAAGAACGAGCCGGAACTGAATCTAATATTAAAATTGATTCAATTTCCGGACATCGTGGAGCAAATAGCGGAAGATTACAGAGTTAATCGTCTAACGAGATACGCAATAGAATTAGCAAAAGCCTTCCATAATTTTTATGAAAAAGAGCGCGTAATAGTAAAAGATGAAAAAATTTTAGCTGCAAGACTGGCATTAGTCTGCGCTGTAAAAATCGTCTTAGGCAACGCGCTTGATTTGATGGGCATTTCAAAACCTGATAAAATGTGATGGTTGTAAAGTTATTGCCGGACATAACTCTTTATATTTAATATTTAGAAAACTGCTTGTTATTGCTCGCTAGGATTTTAAATAATCACGCATGTTAGATGATTTAAAAAAATTAAATTTGCCCGAAATAGAGAAAGAAATTCTTGATTTTTGGAATAAAAATAAAATTTTTGAGAAAACGCTCAAAAAGAAAGCCGTAAAAGGCGAATTTATTTTTTATGACGGCCCGCCGTTCGCAAACGGTTTGCCTCATTACGGTTCACTCCTTGGTTCCATTGTTAAAGACGTAATCCCGAGATATAAAACCATGCAGGGTTATTATGTTAGAAGAAGATGGGGATGGGATTGCCATGGTTTGCCTATTGAAAATATGGTTGAAAAGAAATTACATCTTAAAGACAAAACCGAGATAGAAAAAATCGGGGTGAAAAAATTTAATGAGGCTTGCAGAGATTCGGTTTTGCGTTATGCGAGAGATTGGAAAAAATTTATAGACCGAGTCGGCAGATGGACGGAATACGACAGAGCTTATATGACAATGGATGCCGCATACACAGAGAGCGTGTGGTGGGCTTTGAAAAAGATTCACGATAAAGGTCTTCTTTACGAAGGCAAGAAAATTTTGCTCTATTGTCCAAGATGCGAAACTCCCATTGCCAAAGCAGAAGTCCAGATGGATAACAGTTATAAAGATATTGTTGAAGAAGCGGTTACGGTAAAATTCAAAGTTAAAAATCCGGAACAAAAAGGACTGCCGAAGGATACGTATTTATTGGCGTGGACTACAACGCCCTGGACCCTACCGGGCAACGTAGCTTTGGCTGTTCGGAAAGATATTACCTACTCTTTGATAGAGGGAGCAAATGAACACATCGTGATTGCCGCTTCAAGATTTGAAGAACTGGGCAATTTACCGAACACAAAAACAATTTTTAAAAAAAACATAAAAGGGAAAGCTTTGCTTGGCTTGGAATACGAACCGCTTTATAAAATTAAAGAGGTGGAAGATTCCGGCAAAAAAGCGTGGTATGTATCCGATGCCGATTTTGTAAATACTGAAGAAGGAACCGGAATAGTTCATACTGCCGTTATTTACGGAGAAGATGATTATGAGCTTGGAATGCGCCTTGATTTACCAATGGTTCCTTTACTTGATGAAAAAGGAATTTTTACAAATAAAGCTCCAAAATTTATACAAGGACGATATTTCAAAAAAGCAGAAAAGGCGATTAAGGAAAATTTAGAAAAAAGAAATTTAATTTTCAAAAAAGAGAAATATGCGCATTCTTATCCGCATTGCCATAGATGCGACACCGCTCTTTTTTATAACGCGGTTACTTCCTGGTTTATAAATATTCAAAAAATCAAGAATAAATTGATAAAATTAAACGCAAAGATAAACTGGTTTCCAGAACATTTGAAGCTTGGAAGATTTTTAAAAATAATTGAAAGCGCTCCAGATTGGACTATCTCAAGGAATAGATATTGGGCCTCGCCTTTGCCTATTTGGAAAAGCGAAACCGGTAAAACTGAAGTGATTAGCTCGTTTTCCGAATTAAAAGAAAAAATAGAGTCCGGCAATAGATATTTTTTTATGCGGCACGGAGAAGCCGAAAGCAATGTTGCGGGAATATTAAATTCTGATATTAGGAAGAAAGATTCCCTTACTAATAAAGGAAGAAGAGAAGCGAAGAAATCAGGGTTAGAACTTTCAAAAAAGAAAATTGATTTTATTTACGCTTCTGATTTTATCAGAACGAAAGAAACCGCAAAGATAGTCGCCAAATCTTTAGGTATTCCGCAGAATAAAATAATTTACGACAAAAGAATAAGGGAATTAAATGCCGGCAAAATGAGCGGTAAAACATTGAAAGAATACCATTCTCTTTTCGGCAAGTTAAGCGATAAATTCAATAAAGCTCCTGACGGAGGCGAAACATATAGAGAACTCCGCAGGCGGG
>Ga0066639_10005003_pt1 | contig 11216 bp, 12 predicted proteins | sample CryGeyCG2114_010_2_FD_59504 | JGI IMG/M metagenome (GOLD analysis project Ga0066639, IMG submission 59504) | Groundwater microbial communities from aquifer - Crystal Geyser CG10_big_fil_rev_8/21/14_0.10 | ecosystem: Environmental > Aquatic > Deep subsurface > Groundwater | place: USA: Utah... | reverse complement strand
CCATTTATTTTACTTTTTCCCAAAAAAGTTAAATACGAAGAGTTCTAAGAATTAATTAATTTTTCTAAAACTTGCCAACGCCGTTTTTTTTCGACAGCCGGAACATCGTCTTTTAATTTGGCGGCAGCGGTACCGGGGCGGGGTGAGTACTGGGCGATATAGGCTTTAGCGAATTTGATTTTTTTGCAAATTTTGACCGTATTTTCAAATTGTTTTTTGGTCTCGCCTGGGAAGCCGACAATGATGTCAGTGGTAAGTTTAATATCAGGGACTGGGGACTTGAGACTAGTGACTAGTTTCAGGTATCGCTTGGCGGTGTATTTTCGATTCATTTTCTTAAGAATATTATCATCGCCCGATTGCAGCGGCAAATGGAGTTCATGGGGCCATTTTTTTAGTTGGACTAAAGTTTTGACTAAATCATCAGTCATATCGTGGGGATTGGAGGAGATAAAATTAAACTTAAAATCTCCGGGCAGATTATCAATAGTTTTTAATAATTTTGCAAAGCCATATTGATAGCTATTAACATTTTGTCCGAGTAATAAGATATTTTTAGAGCCATTTTTGAACGCGCGTTTTATGTCGGAAATAATATTACTTAGAGGTCTCGATTTTTCGCGTCCACGAGTATAAGGAACCGCACAATAAGAGCAGAAATTATCGCAGCCGGTCATTATCGGAACGTAAGCGATATCGCCCTGGCGAATAGGTAAAATCTTAAAATAATCCTTATTCGACGTTCCGACATTCTGCAGAATATCGGAACGTTTTTGTGAAATATTTTTAAGATTTAAGAGGTCTTCAATTGAGAAAAATCTTATGCCTTTTTGAGCGAATTTTTGGCGATCGGCCGGTAAAACGCAACCGGTGAGGATAATTTCTTTTTGGGCAGCTTGCCATTTTTTAATTCCGCCCCAAATTCGATCAACGGCTTTTTGGCGGACAGAACAGGCATTAACAATAATTAAGTCGGCATCTTTCTCATCGTTCGGGCAGTATCCCTGCTTTTCTAAAATAGTCGCGATTCGTTCTGAATCGCTCACATTCATCTGGCAACCAAGGGTGAAGATAAAATATGTTTTTGGCCTTAAAGAATTTTTCATCTTTTAAAAAGGGGTGGCCCTGAGCTTAATCGTTCAAGCCCAGGGCCGGTAAGGCGGGGTTACTTCCGTGTGGCTGTCGCCGTTTGCAGATCGGCATCTGTCTCCTCGCCCAGTGGTGCTAGAAGCCCGAGCACGAAGCTCGCGGCCCATGCTACATCTCGACAGACGCGCCTGTGTTTGGGATGCTTTCCCTCCCACAGCTGACTGGCGTGCCAGAGCACTTCATTCTTGATCGAAGAACCCTGTGTCTGGCTAGTTCTGCCGGGTCGTTCAAGCTCCTCCTGCACTGCCCGATAGATCTCATTGCAGAACTCTTGGATTGTCGGTTCCTGCTTCACAGGCGCATTCGTTCGAATCGGACTCACCTCCTTTCCTATATTATGTTAAAGAAGAAGCCCCTTCCGCGGGGCCTCTTCGGATTTTATTTATTGTTTGGGCTTTCCTCGCCTGGCCCAGGCGGCGTTTCCGTTTCCTCTTCAGCGCCCTCCTTAGTGGCGGTTTCTGCCGCCGCTTCCGCTTCCATTGTCTCAATGTGAGCTTTTTCCTGTTCGGCCGCGGCCGCGGGGACAGCCTCAAGCTCCGCCAATTCTTCTTCAGAACGAGGAGGAGTGACTTGGGCAATTATTTCCTCGCCGTCATCTAAAACCCGAATTCCTTCGGGTATGTTTAAATCTTTGATATGAATGAGATCATCAAAAGTTTTTAGAGTGGAGACATCAATAATTATCTCTGAAACGAGCCTATCTGGCAAACACTCAACCTTAATGGAGTCTTTATTAGTAATTAAATTGCCCTCGAGTTCTTCGACAGCTGGAGCGATTCCTTCAAATTTCAAAGGTATTTCAGTTTGTATTTCCCGACTCATATCAACCTTGTATAGGTCAACATGGAGGACATCATCATTGACCGGGTGGCGTTGGATATCACGAATCAATACCTTGGATGGTTTTTCGTCAGGAATTCTAAGATCAATAATCGTGGCCTCACCCGCATCACGGGAGATTCGTTCGAATTCAGCTTTATTTAAGATAAGAGGAATTTCTTTTGTATTTTTCCCATACAAAATAGAGGGCAATTGCCCATCTTTTCTCAAATTATTGACTTTCTTCCCAAGTAAATCTCTCTTTTGGGCTTGTAAGGTTATTTCTTCCATAAAGAATCGAAGTCTCCATCGAAAGTGGTTAAAATATTGTGAAGATCAAGCACGTCATTGGTATTTATTGGACTAGCTTCCCCTTTGACTTTATTTAGAGTTGTCATGAAGAAAGTCATATGTCCATTAATGCAGACGCTTTGGACGATTAATGTCTTATCAAAAAGTCCACGTACGCGTAATTCCCCGATTTTGTAGTTTTTGCCGCAGACAGGACAATATAAATCTTTTTGTATCTGTTGTATTATTTCGTATAAATTTGGCATTTTTTCCCTCCCTAAGCCGCTTTCAGCGGCCGGGCGATCCGCCTCTGGCGGATTGAGCCCAAAAATTTGTAATTATATTATAAACTGGTTTAGGGGAAATGTCAAATCATGCTAACAAGTCTAGTCGTCTTTTTCGGGTTCTTTCTCGGGCTTCTTTTTCCCGCCAGGCCCGGATCTCGGCATGATTGCCAGAAAGTAAAACCTCCGGCACCCTTTTGCCTTTATATCGAGCTGGCCTAGTGTACTGAGGATATTCCAACAAATTTTCTTCAAACGATTCATTTTTAATTGATTCTTTTTCCTGGATAAAGCCGGTTAAATGACGGGAAACCGTATCAATAATAACCTGTGCCGGTAGATCGCCGCTGGTTAATATATAATCGCCAATGGAAATTTCCTCATCGACTAAATTCCTGATACGTTCATCGTAGCCCTCAAAACGGCCGGAAATTAAAATTAGATTATCGAGTTTTGCCAATTTTTTGGCCATTTTCTGGTCGAACTTTTTACCCTGTGGAGTAAGAAGGATAACTTTTGCTTTTGCATGCCTGCCTTCGGCGATATTTTTTATTTTCGACAAAGCCTTATCGATAATATCGACACGTAAAACCATGCCTGGTCCGCCGCCATATGGCGTATCATCAATTGAACGGTGCTTATCAATCGCAAAATCATAGAGATTAATGAGATTGATTTTAATAATATTTTTTTCGATGCCACGCGCAATTAGACTCGTGTTTAGAAACGAATCGTAAATATCGCTCTGAGTTGTAATTATGTTAAATATCATATTCGTGTAAAAAACCGTGGTTACAAAGAATCGCCAAGTAATCAGCCCCTCGACTACGCTCGGGGTAAAGATTGTGGCGATCCTCTGCAATCAACTTTTGATTATTTAAAATACTCTTTTAAACAACCTCAGTGGCTTTGCCTTCTTCGACAGGTTTTTCTTTAACTTTTTCTTCTTTTTCTTCGGCGACTTTGACTTCGCCGCGTCCACCTTCCGGTTCAACAATTTTTAGGTTGACGCGAGCATTGTTTTTGGCGCCCAAAACCCGAAGCAAGGTTCGGATTGACTTAGCGGTGCGACCTTCCTTACCGATGATCTTACCCATGTCTTCAGGATGGACTGTCAGTTCAATTAGAACTCCCATCTCATCAACTGATCGCTTGGTTTTGACATCGTCCGGATGATCAACAATCGCTTTGACAACATTGTCGACAAATTCTTTATCAGCTTCTGCCATAGTGTGCTCCGATATGCAATATCTTTTTAGCAGTTCGACCGTGACTGCTTGCTCTTGCTAATTTAAGTGTATCAATATATCGCAAATTTTGCCAGATGTCAACCCCCACACCATAAACTTTGGTGTGCGGGGTCAAGATTTTTTCTCGGGCTCTTTTTCTTCCTTTGGCTTTTCCTCGGATTTTATCTCTTTTTCAGTCGATTTTTCTTCAGCTTTTACTTCTTGGATAGATTCTTCGGCCATTTCTTGGAGCTTTGCTTCTTTGGGGGCAGCGGCTTTTTCTGCTTCTACTTGTGCCTCAAATGCTTCTTTAGCCGCCTCTTTTTTTGCTGCCTCTTCGGCCTTTTGTTTTTCTTCTTCGGCTTTTTGGGCTTCTAACCCTTTTTTAGAGATAGCTTTGAACTTCTTAATGACGATAGATTTATGTTTGAGTTCTTGCTTAGCAAATATTTTTGAAACCGTATTTGTCGGCTTGGCGCCTTTGGCCATCCATGAAAGGGCTTTTTGGCTATCCAAAACCACCACTTTTGTTTCAGGATTATAGTGGCCTAAGATGTCGATATATTTACCGTAAACTGAAGCGCGGCTATCAGCGACAACAATTCGGTAACTTGGTTGTCCTTTTTTGCCTGTTCGACGCAGTCTGATTACTAACATAAAACGTCCCTTCAGGGTTTAATTATATGGAAAAGATCTTCTGATGTCAATGATACGATCGATCACTTAATTAAAATTTTTTTAAACCACTCTGGTTTTGGACCGCGAAAGCCTCTCAAAAATTCCTCAAAAGAAACCGGTGATTTTCCCTCAAGCTGAACGCAATCCAAAACAAGCTGATCATTTTCCAAATGAGCTTGATGAATGATTAAACGTTTATTGTCGATAAAGGTATATGATTTAGGCCAAATTCGAAAGGCGCGGATTTGACGATCAATCGTTTGCGGTTTTTTCTTCCAGTTAATTTGACCATCTTCTTTTTTAAATATTTTTGTGGTGCTTGCCTTTTTAGAATCTTGAGGGATTAGTTTTAACTTATTATTTATTAATGGTGGGAGCGTTTTGATAAGCAATTTCAGGCCTAGCGTTGCCAGACGATCTCGAAGGGTGGGATTATCGTCGTTGGGCAAGATATCGATTTCCGCCTGGCCGTAAATTGGGCCCTCGTCGATTTTATTTGTCATTTTGATAATGGAAACACCGGTTTTTTTATCGCCTCTTAAAATCGCTGTTTGAATAGGCGAAGGGCCGCGGTGTTTAGGCAGGAGTGAGGGATGGATATTAATCGTGTTACGTCTTTTATTTAATATGTTTTCAGGAATTTTTTGGCCGAAGTCGGCGCAAATTAGGAGGTCAAAATCGGGGATATCGGCTTGTTTAATATTCTCAATCTCTAAATAATTTTTCCCAAATCTCTTTGCTCGTTCAACGACTGGAGTTTGTCTTATCATTTGATATCGACCGGCCGGTTTTCCCTTTTCAGTCAAAATATTAAGATTAAGTCCGAGATGAATTAGTCCTTCAAGAATGATGCTTCCAAATTCGCCGCTGCCTAAAAATAATATTTTTAAGTTTTTAAATTGAGGATTTTTTTGGAGGAATTGCTTTTTAGCAAGTTCGACAAAAAGGATACCATTTAAATGATCAATTTCATGCTGGAGGATTCGGGCTAAAAGTCCTTTCGGGGCGATTTTAATTTTTCGTCCCTTAATATCTTTATATTTAATTTTTAAAGAAGACGGTCTTTCAAGATCGAATTCAATTTTCGGGACTGAAAGACAGCCTTCTTCAAAGCATTCTTTCTCTTTGGAGTATTCAACAATTTCTGGGTTAATAGATATCGTCAAAGGGATCTCTTCGACATCAGGATTTTTCGCATCTCGTTGTAACTCAATCGCAATAACCTGGTTTTTATAGCCAATCTGATTAGCGGCCAAGCCAACGCCACCTTCTCGTCTTAGAGTTTTAATCATCTCTTTGACTTGATTTTTGAGAGCACTGTCAAAAGACAAAACCTTTTCAGTTTTTTCTTTAAGAATAGGATTGGGCACCGTAATTATGTCGCGTTTTTTCATATAATTTTTCCATTTGGTCGGAGGTAGCCTCAACTGAAAATTTTTTAGCATTTTCTTTGGCGCGCTCGGCCATTTGTTTTCTTAAATTTTCGTCATCGAGAAGGCTTTCTATTTTAGCAGTAAAAACATCTGTTTTCAAGTCTGTGAGGAAGCCGTCAACGCCATCTTCAATAATATCCGATGGCCCCATCTTGTTTACCGCGACAGCCGATACCCCGGCGGCCATGGCTTCGGTGATAACAATTCCTTGCGTTTCTGTGATAGAAGGAAAGACAAAAATATCAGCAGCGCCAAAATAACGATTTGTTTCTTTCTTCGGCAGCATATCAGTAAAGGTAACTATTTGATCGATGTTCCATTGGTTTAGCATGCTACGGTAGTATTTTAGTTCTGGCCCGCCGCCAATCAATAAAATATGGAAATCATTTCTTTTTGAAGCCAGTTTTCTAATTGCTTCGAAGAGAAAATCAACATTTTTTTCTTTAGCAATGCGGCTGACATAGAGTAACAACTTTTTATCTTGCGGCACGCCCCATTTCTCTGCAATTTCCGCTCGGGTATATGGATTTTCGTAGTCTGAGATATTCACGCCCGTTGGAATAGGCTCAATCGGTTTTGTGACGCCGTAGGAAATTAAGATTTTTTTCATCGAATTCGATGGCGTCACTAATTGATCGTATAAATTGCAGTAACCACGGCTTTTCTTAACCAAGTATTTTTTGGCGAGCCCCGGAAGAAGAGGAAAATAGTGGGCGTATTCGGCTAAGAGTGTGTGATAGGTCAGCAAATTGGGAATTTTCAATTTTTTTGCCACCCTTAAACCCAGAAGCCCGAGTCCTAAAAGATGTTGAGAGTGGATAATTTCTAATTTATATTGAGCGATTTTCTTTGCCTGGAATGTGGCAATTTGTGGCCAGGAAATGGGGTAGCGGCCACCCTTTGGTTTAAAGGCAATCATCGGCGAAAAACGAATAATATTGTTAGAGGTATCTTTATAGCCAGGGCAACCGGTCGTAAAAATAAAGTATTCGTGCCCTCTTTTTTCGAGCTCTTTACGAAAAGTTTCAATTGAAACAACCACGCCATTTAAGACAGGATTGTAACATTCTGTAAAAATGCCTATTCGCAAATGTCCTCCTTTTTCTTTATTGTAACAGATTTTTAGAGTAAATTGATCGGGTCAACGTCAACGATCCAGCCGCTCGGTAACGCTTTGAGCACATTTTTTAGTTCATTCGGGATATCTCTTTTTGTTTTGATAATCATTTGATATCGATATCGATGACGCAAACGGGGGATGAGCGGGATGTACGGCGGACTGATATTGATTTTGAATTTTGCCAGCTCGTTAAAAATTTCTTGGGACCCATTTTTGCATTTTTCCTCATCAGTATGTTTGAATTCTAAACGGATTAACCTAGCAAATGGCGGAAAGTCGAATTTTTTTCGATTTACGGTCTCGTCGAGAAAGAAGCTTTCATAGTCCATTTTGGCCAAATTGCAGATAAACTTATTTTCGGGAAGATGAGTCTGAATGATTTTTGTTTTTCCAAGCCGTAAAAATTTATAGAAATTGCTAAATGATTTTTGGGCCGAATTGAAATCGGGGAAGTTTAAACTTTGGTCTGCATCAATGATGGCCACCAATCCCAATTGGGGAAATGGGAACTTTAGAGCAAAATTGGTGGCGATGGCGATGTCCCAATTATAAGGAATAGATTGTTCGTCAAGTTCCTTTTCGATTTGGATAATCTTGGCCTTTGGGAAAAGATCATATAAGAATTTTTTTAATCGCGCTGTCCCCAGACCCATTGACCGAAGATGGACGCTTTGGCATTTTGGGCAGACAGTTGAAAGTGAATATGATTTTTCACAACGAAAACAAACATTTTCTAATTTTTGAGGAACCAGTGGTAGGCCACATTTTTCGCACAAAGCAATCCAGCCACAATCAGAGCAAGAAAATTTTGTGCCTTCTCCTTTCCGGTTTAAAACTAACAGCACTTTTTTCTTGTTTTGGAGACTATTTTCAATTTCTTCTTCAAGCAGATTAGAGATAACAAACTTTTCCGTATTCATATCAACGATAGTAGAGATGCTAAGCGCTCCTTCTTTTTTTAATATTTTATATTTACCTTTAAGACCGTAAAAATATGTCTCGACCCTTGGCGTTAGACTACCCAAAACTAATGTTGCCTTCGATAAATCAGCGAGTTTGCCTGCTAGATCGACGGCATTATAGCGAGGCGAACGATCATTCTTATAGGTTTCATTTTCTTCTTGATCGATAATTATCAACCCTAAATTTTGGGCGGGGGCAAAAAGAGCTGATTGAGAACCGATGACAACTTTAACCTCGCCGCGACGGATTCTGTCCCACCCGAGCCATCTTTGGGTTTTTGTCATCTTAGCGTGTAAAATCGCTATGGGATTTTTAATATATTTTGTAAAGTGAGGGATCAAAGATAAATCTGGGACCAAAATCAGAACTGCTTGTTTTTTATTTTGCGCTTGCTCAATCGCTTGAAGATAAAATTTAATTCTCGAAGAAAAATTACCAATGATTAGATATTTTTTTGATTCCCCTACCCCGCTTGCTCTATTTAGAAAAGTGGCATTTTCTTTCTTAATTTTTCCAATGGCCCTTTTAGCTGGTGGGACAATATTTTCGAATAAGGTTTTGCTAAACGGGGCTAAATAATAATCTGACATCCAACGCGCTAGTTTGATATGGATTTCATCCACAACTGGCACTGGGTCGATAATTCTTATTATTTTCTTTAAGCGAACATTACTTTTTCGTTTTAGGCCAACGACTATCCCTTCCATTTTTCGACCATGAAAAGGCACCTCAATTAAAATACCAATTTTAATGTCAATTAAAAGTTCTGGTGGAATTTCATAGTCAAAGACCTCCTCTTTAGTAGTACGAGTTTTTGGAACAACTTGAGCAATTTGCATAGTTACATTGTATAGCGGTCAACGGTAAAGCGATAGAGAAAAATTGGTTCATCAGCAGTAACCCCGGCTTTTTGTCTGGCAATGGCGATTTGATAGACACAATCGTCAACGCCTTCAAGATCAGGTAGCAGTAGCCCAGTTCGACCATCTTTAGCCTTGACAATGACGCCATATTTTTGGGGATCTAGCAAATTTTGAGAAGCGATCGGCTCTGGTTCCGAAAGGACATCAACCGAAATATCCAAATCATCAAACTCTTCTTTGGTAATTGGTTCAAATCGCGGATCGCGACAGGCAGAAATGGCATTTCCCACAATTTCCGCTGCCAAATTTTTACAAGAGGGCATTATTGTACCAATACAGCCGCGCAGTTCATTATTGCTTTTTTTGTGAATTGAAACAAAGCAGCCAGCTTTTTGCTTCTTAATTTCGTCTGGCGCGTCATCGGCGTTGAAGATTTCCCCAGCGTTTAAGTATTTTTCGATCGTTTTTTTTGCTAATTCAACATAAAGATTCATTTTAATCTTTTAGTTTGTAATTGGCCACTAAATAGCCAACGCCGAAAGGACCTTCGTAAGATAATATTTCTGGTTTGATTTTCACGCCATCTAATATGCCAAGTAGGATTAAAATTGAGCGATAGCCGCATTCACCGGCATCTTCAATAAATTCCTCGTCGTAAAGCATGATTTCTCCAGAATTGCCGGACTCGAGATTAGCAACCAATTTTTTATCAAAATCTTTACCAGCTTTTGAGTAACCGCCTGGCGCGCCGGAAATTAAACGATGCGATAAGTCACCAGACGCAATGACGCCGACGCGAGATGGATTTTTTTTAATTACTTCACCGATGATTTGTCCAAAAGTAAAATGACAAGAGCGATCTTGGCTTGAATAAGCCATCGGCAAAACTTTTAAAACGGATTCTTGCTCTTGGCTTAAATAAAACAGAGGAACCATTAGGCCATGATCCATCTCAAAAAATTCGCCACCATTGTCATATAGAAGTGTTCGGATATTATTTTTTGAAGCTACTTCATTAAACTCATGAGCCAATGCCGAGTCATTGTTGAATTCCATCATAATGTCTGGAGCGCCGAAGGAAGCGAAGGAACCGAAAATTTTTTTCATGCCGCAGATATTAAAACGATCAGGATAAACTAGCATATGGGGCGAAATCACAATTAAAGTCTCAATCTCCGCTGTCCTAAAGGCTGAAGCTAGTTTTTTCATTCCCAAAACAGTGCTGGAGGCTTCTTGTAAATCTTCATTCGAACCAATGCCAGGCACTATAATCGGGGGATGTGGCGAAATAGCAGCAAAATTTAATGAAATTTTTTCTCCTTTCAACAAGCCCATTATAGCATAACAAGCACTTTAGTCTAACCGATTAGACCTCATTTACGAAATGAGGTTAAAATGGTTAAACATGCTATGATAAATATATGAGGAAAAATCCACTATTGATAGATGAAACATACCATATATTTACCAGAAGTATTGCCGATTTTAAGGTGTTTAACAAGTCAAGCGATTACGTTCAATTACAACGTTTGATGAAGTATTATCAATTTCAAAATGATCTCAGATTTTCGGATTTCGTCGAACTAGAGTTGGTAGGGGCGGAAGGATTTAATAAAGCAATAGAGATAGTTTCAAAAGACAAAGAAAGATTAGTTCAGATCATTGCTTATTGTCTAATGCAGACTCATATTCATCTTATTCTTAAACAGTTATCCGAGAACGGCATATCAAGATTCATGAAAGATCTTTTAATCAGTTATACTCGGACATTTAATTTAATCCATAAGCGGAAAGGTCCGCTATGGGAAAGCAGATTCCAGAGCGTCTTGGTTGATAGTGATGAACAGCTCTTGCATTTAACCAGATATGTCCATCTTAATCCCGTGACCGCCAGATTAATTGATAATCCCGAAGATTGGAAATTTTCTTCTTATAACGAATATATCGGAAACGATAATAATAATGCCAATAATAATAATGCCAAAATTTGTCAATTTGATGATCTCTTAGACGTTAAACCTACATCGTATCGAAAGTTTGTTAACGATCGAATTTCTTACCAAAGAGAACTCGCCAAAATTAAAAGTACGATGATCGATTAATTTCTAACCAATTAGTCCTCATTTACGAAATGAGGGGAGAATGGTTAGATTTTTATGTTTTGGTTGAATTTTGGATTTTTGATGTTGGTCAAAGATTAATCTAAATTTATCTGAAAAATCAACTCTTGACAGCGGCAGAGAGAGAGTTAAATGAAGATGAGGGGAAAATAAGGTATAATTTTTTCGATCTATTGAGGAGGGATTATGTTTACAACTTGGCCTAAACGAACCAAGGTGATGTTAGGTATTGCGTCAGGATTGCTGGTTATTGCTATTGCTTTGGGG
>Ga0066639_10005002_pt1 | contig 11216 bp, 7 predicted proteins | sample CryGeyCG2114_010_2_FD_59504 | JGI IMG/M metagenome (GOLD analysis project Ga0066639, IMG submission 59504) | Groundwater microbial communities from aquifer - Crystal Geyser CG10_big_fil_rev_8/21/14_0.10 | ecosystem: Environmental > Aquatic > Deep subsurface > Groundwater | place: USA: Utah... | reverse complement strand
GGATGTTCTTTGCGATGTTGAAGGGAATACTAAAGAAGAGGTCATTAGAAACACTGTAGAAAAGATATCAAGTAGATTGAATGTTGATGCAGATGTTCTTACTATGTTGTTATTAGATCGTGAAAAATTGATGCCGACTTCATTAAATTTTGGCCTTGCAGTTCCGCATACGAGGGATTTTTATATAAAAGAATCGTACGACATGATTTTTACAGTTTACCCTAAAGTTCCAATTGATTATGGAGCTTTAGATGGCAATCCCGTACATACTATGTTTTTCTTATTTGCTTGTGAGGACAAAAGGCATTTAAATCTGCTAGCTAAACTAGCCCATTTGGTAAACAAAGAAGAGACTAGAGATTATTTGCAAACAAAACCAGACAAAGTCTCTTTGCTAAAATATATAAAAGACTTTGAAACAAAAATACCTAATTTAGCAAGTTGCTAAACAGGTACTTTTTCTTCTTGTTCTACTAGTTTGATCTTATCATCTTCTACAGTAATTGTAATATGCTTTCCATGTCCTTCTGACAATAGAAGCTTTTCAGATATAGGATCTTCAAGGTATTGAACAATTACTTTTCTAATAGGCCTTGCTCCCATTTCTGGCTGATATCCTTTGTTAACTAAGAACTCTACAGTTTTTTCATCTATATCTATGAAAAGATTTTTCTCAGCTACACGGGTTTTAAGCTTATTAAATTCAAGGTCAATTACTTTCTTGAGAGACTCTTTACTTAATGGGAGGAAGGTTACCTTGTAATCTAAACGGTTTAAGAGCTCTGGTTTGAAGTGCTTTTTAGCTGCCTTCTCAATTTGTTCTTCAATGTACTTGATGTCTAAATTCTCTTTCGCGCCAAAGCCGACTTCTGATGATTTTTTCAACATATCAGCGCCAAGGTTTGACGTCATGATAATAATAGTATTTCTAAAGTCTACTTTTCTGCCTAAAGAGTCTGTAAGTCTTCCTTCTTCGAAAATTTGTAAGAATAGATTCACTACATCAGGGTGAGCTTTTTCTATTTCATCAAATAAAACAACACTATAAGGCCTTCTCCTAACACGCTCTGTTAATTGGCCTCCCTCTTCATATCCAACATATCCTGGAGGAGATCCTGTCATTCTGCTAATTGCAAATTTCTCCATGTACTCAGACATGTCGATCTGAATCAAGGCGTCTTCGCCTCCAAACATGTGAATAGCAAGCTGTCTTGCTAATAGAGTTTTTCCAACTCCAGTAGGCCCTAAGAATAAAAAGGCGCCAATTGGCCTATTAGGATCTTTAATATCAGCTCTAGAGCGTCTTATAGCTTTGCATATTTTAGAGATTGCAGCATCTTGACCGATAACTGACTTAGTTAAAAATTCTTCCATTTTTAATACTTTTTGAGTCTCACCTTCGGTTAGCCTTGTTACTGGAACTCCAGTTTGCTTAGCCACAATTTGAGCTATATCTTCTTCAGTAACTTCAGTTTCATTGCCACTTTCTTCTTTCTTTTGCTGCTCTCTTAATGTAAGAAGCTGTTCAGATAATTTTTTTTCTTTATCTCTATAACGAGCTGCTTTTTCATATTCTTGATTTCCAATCGAATCTTCTTTGGCCTTCTTAGCCTCTTCAATTTCTTGTTCCATTTTTATAATTTCAGGAGGTTGGTGCATGCTAAGAAGTCTAGCTTTTGCCCCAGCTTCATCCATCAAATCAATTGCCTTGTCTGGTAAAAATCTTCCTGAAATATAACGATCTGATAGATAGACAGCTTCTCGGATAGCTTTTTCTGTATATTTACAATGGTGATGTTTTTCATATTTGGCCTTAAGACCCTTTAAAATTTCTTCACTCTCTTCTAGATTAGGTGGCGCTACTGTAATCTGTTGAAACCTTCGTTCCAATGCGGCATCTTTTTCGATGTGTTTTCTATATTCATCTTGAGTTGTAGCTCCAATACATTGGATTTCACCTCTTGATAAAGCAGGTTTTAGAATGTTAGATGCGTCAATGGCACCCTCTGCTGCACCAGCTCCGACAATTGTATGAATTTCATCAATAAACAGTAGAATATTGCCGTTTTTCTTAATCTCGTCCATCACAGCCTTAATTCTTTCTTCAAACTGTCCCCGGTATTTAGTTCCGGCTATCATTAAGGTTAAATCCAACGAAATAAGTTTTTTGTTTCTAAGGTTCTCTGGGACCTCTCCGTTTACAATTGCCTGCGCCAGACCTTCAACAATTGCTGTTTTACCAACACCTGCTTCACCAATTAAGACTGGATTGTTCTTTCTTCTTCTGCAGAGAATAAGAATCAGTCTTTCAACCTCTTCTTTTCTTCCAATAACCGGATCCATCTTATTTTCTCTGCAAAGCTCAGTAAGATCATGACCGTACGCTTTCAATGCAGGAGTCTTGTCTGAACCAGTGCTTGAAGACTGCCTTTCTTGCGGTCTTGGAGGGGGAGCTGAAGATACTCCCATAGGTGGCAATTGTAAATTAAAAGTTTCGAGCTCTTTTAGGACTTCTTTTCTAACTTCTTTCAAATTGATATTAAGGTTTTCAAGTACCTGGGCTGCAATTCCATCCGTCTGTCTTAAAAGGGCTAATAATAAATGTTCGGTGCCAACATAGTTATGGTTTAATTGTGTGGCTTCTTCATTTGCGAATTCAAATACTTTTTTAACCTTACCTGTTAACGCAGGATCACCATAAACTTGAATTTCAGGACCATAGCCCACTATGCGCTCAATTTCTGATCTAACTGTATCATAGTCTAAATTTAAATTTCTTAAGACGTTTACAGCTATCCCTTGTCCCAGCTTCATAAGGCCGAGTAAGACATGCTCAGTGCCTAAGTAATTGTGATTTAGTCGTTGAGCTTCTTTTTTTGCTAATTTAATGACCTGTTTGGCCCGATTGGTAAATTTGTCAAACATTTGGGTCCATCCCTTCTTGATGCGGCTACTTTTATAATGTTAGTTTGTTTTTATTTTTTTGTAAATTCAAGCAGGTTTTTTAATATACATTTTTTTAAAAAAAATTGATCGATTAGAATGCTATGTTACAGTATTCTTTCTTAAATCCTGGGGTTTTATATGCTTGAGATTCTAGATACAGGCTCAAATTCTGCAAAAAAGAATATGCAGATAGATTCAGATCTTTTAGAGGGGCTAGACACCTGCACAAGACCTATATTGCACTTATATAGCTGGTCTAAGCCAACTGTTAGTTTCGGTTATTTTATTGATGTAAGTAAATATTTAAATACAGACAAACTCAGAGCAAAAGAGATTGATTTTACAAGAAGACCTACTGGAGGAGGAATTGTATTCCATCTTTGGGACTATGCTTTTTCTTTTTTAATGCCAAGATCTCATAGGCTGTTTTCAGAAAATACACTAGAAAATTACCGATTTGTCAATAATATTGTCTTAGAATCATTAAAAGGATTTTTAGAAGAGACAGGGTTAAAATTGATAGGGCAAGATATTAATGCTGAAAATCTGATTCAAGTTAACTTTTGCATGGCTCATCCAACTAAGTATGATGTAATAATGAATGGCAAGAAAGTAGCTGGAGCATCGCAGAGAAAAACTAAAAAAGGATATCTCCATCAAGGAACAATTTCAATTGGTTTGCCAAAACAAGAAATTTTGAGAGATGTTTTACTTCAAGATAATATTTTAGATAGTATGATGAAGTATTCTTTTGCCCCTCTAGGCTCTGATTGGAATTTTGAAATTCTAGAGCAAATGAGATGCAAAATTAAAGATCAGTTAATTCAAAAATTTCAAACAACACTGTCAGAATGAGGATCTACTTTGAAAAACGCAATTTCCCCAACTAGAGATGAAGACTATTCAGAATGGTATTTACAAGTAATAAAAGCAGCTGATTTGGCAGAACATTCATGTGTTCGTGGCGCTATGGTGATTAAACCGTGGGGCTATGGCATTTGGGAAAATATTCAAAAAAAGTTAGATAGAAAGTTTAAAGAAATTGGGGTCGATAATGCCTATTTCCCTTTGTTTATCCCACTTAGTTTTTTTGAAAAAGAAGCAGAACATGTAGAAGGTTTTGCTAAAGAATGCGCTGTAGTAACCCATCATAGGCTGAAGAAAAATGAAGATGGAAAGCTAGTTCCTACTTCAGAATTAGAAGAGCCTTTAGTCGTAAGGCCAACATCTGAAATGATAATTGGGGATCATTTTGCAAAATGGATTAGTTCTTATCGAGATCTTCCTTTAAAAATCAATCAGTGGGCAAATGTTGTAAGATGGGAAATGCGAACTCGGATGTTTTTAAGGACTACGGAAATTCTATGGCAAGAAGGCCATACAGCCCATGCTACTGGTGAAGAGGCCGATGAGATGGCTAAGACAATTCTAGATTTGTATGTGGATTTTATAGAAGATAAGCTTGCAATACCTGTTATTAAAGGAGTAAAGAGTGAGTCTGAAAAGTTTCCTGGTGCTGAAAAAACTTATACTTTTGAAGCTATGATGCAAGACCGTAAGGCTCTTCAGGCAGGGACATCTCATTATTTAGGTGAGAACTTTGCAAAGTCTTGTAATATCTTATTCCAAGATGAGTCAGGGGAAAAAAAGTATGCATCAACTACCTCTTGGGGATCTACAACTAGGTTAATCGGCGGATGCATAATGGTTCATTCAGACGATGATGGATTAGTGATTCCACCAAAGATAGCAACTTCTCAAATCATCATTATGCCAATTTTACATGATGAAGAAAAAAGAAATGATGTGATTGATTATTGTAAAAAAATAAAAGAAGATCTCTCAAAACTAAATTACGACAATGATCCAGTTAGAGTAACAATTGATGATAGAAATATCAGAGGCGGAGAAAAAAACTGGGGATGGATTAAAAAAGGAGCTCCTTTGAGAATTGAGGTAGGCCCAAAAGACATTGAAAAAGACCAAGTAGTTTTAATGAGAAGAACAGAAAGCCCAAAAGACAAATTATTTTTATCTAGACAAGAGTTTATAGATAGAGCATGTGAATTTTTAGAAGAGGCTCATGGTAAATTATTTGAAAGAGCGAAAAAATTCAGAGATGACAATCTTAAATTTATCGATAGCAAAGAAGAGTTTTATAACTTTTTTACCCCTAAAAATGCAAAAAAGCCGGAAATACATGCAGGATTTGCTTGTGTTAATTTCTCAATGGACCAAAATATAGAGGATAAAATTAAAAATGATTTGAATGTTACACTGCGCTGTATACCTTTTGATTTTCAAAAAGCAGGAAAGTGTATCTTCACAGGACAGGAAAATGCTCAAAAAGTAATCTTTGCAAAGGCATATTAAAAGAGGACCTCATGCTACAATTTTTTCGAAAGTATCAACGTGTTTTTTTCTTAATTGTAACTTTTGTAATTATCATCTCTTTTTCTTTTTTTGGAACTCAATTGAACGCTCCAACAAAAGAAGTAAAAGATAAAAGAATTTCGCAAACAATTTATGGGAAGCCCGTTACTTATAGGCAAGTTCAATTACTTTCTAATTTTTTGGATTCTAAATGGGATGATAAGACAAATCCAAATCTCTTTAACAATGATGTTTTAGTAAATGATATCTTCACTCCAGGTTATGCTGAAAAACTCGTGGCTAAATACTTTGATGTGCTGAAGGAAGATCTCGAACAGAGTTTTTCTAAGACTAAAAACTATAAACCATATGTACATCCAAAACATGAATTTTTATGTGTTGAGAACATTTGGAGTCAGTTTTTCCCGAAAATGAAAGAAGACTACAATGAATTTTTAAAAAATAAAGAATTTTCTGTTGATACATTCAAAAGCTTAGCTAATTTATTTATTAATGAGAGCTCGTTTCCTTCTTATTTATTAAAATCTATTTTACTAAACACTGAGAGGAAACAGTCTTGGATAGAACCAGACCGCTCATTACCTCATAAAAATTTAGCACTGTTTGGATTTAAGTCCCCATCTGAGTGGTTTGGTAAGCCTTTTCTAGAGTTAGTAGCTCAATTTATATTAAATGCGAGTAGCCAAGCTAATGAAAAGGGATATAAAGTTTCATATGAAGAGGCTAAAATAGATTTACACAAAAACTTAATTACCTCGCTGAAGAAAAGAAAAGAGTTTGATGAAAAAACTTTAGCAAGTTTTTTGGCATATCAGCTTAATCGCTTAAACATGACAGAAACTGAGGCTGTCAATTTATGGAGCCATGTTTTATCATTTTGTAAGTATTTCAAGTCGATCTCAGATAGCTTAATCTTGGACTTAGAAATTTGGCCATTTAAAATAACTAAATCTAGCATTACAAGTTATCAGTTGCCAAACTATCTAAAATTCAGCACTTTTATTGATGCCCTAAAGTTTGATCTATATATTTCAGCGGTGTCTGATAAAGAGTCGCTCACTGATCTACTAGACCTTCCTCAAAGATACTTAAGTGTGGATGATGTAAAAAAAGCTTATCCAGAGTTGGTTGAATCTAAATTCAAGGTTGAATTTAAAGAAATTACAGCTGACAAGCTAAAATCAAAAATTACTATTAAAGATATTTGGAGATGGCAGCTAAAAGATGAAAATTGGGCAAAGCTCAAAGATAAGTTTTCTTTTGTTCTGGATATGGCAACTCAAGATGCTAGGTTCGAGAACATTAAAGATCTTTCTGTGGACAAGCAAAATTTAATTGATGATTTTGCTAGAGAAGAAATTATCAAAGAAAACGAAAATCTTTTAGTGGAATCTTTCAATACAGTAAATGAAAAAAAGATGCTGATTGGAATTTCTAAAGAAAGGTTAACTAAAAATCTTTTGGGAATTGACAATCCAAACAACCTTAAAAGCTTTCTTTTAAACTGTAACTTGGAAACATTTTCAAAGCCTTATTCAGATAATAACAAGGCCTATTACCAATTCAAGCTAATTGAAGGTGATGGTGAAGACGAAATAATGACTTTTGAAAGAGCTGTTCAAACTAAGTCGATAGACATTTCCTTAGAAAGATTTTTAGAGGAAAAATATCCAAGTATTCGTAAAAATAATCCTGCTCGTTTTAAGGACAGCAAAGGGAATTTTAAACCATTCAATCAAGTAATGGATGAAGTGGGACTTGCAGTCTTTCAAAAAACATATGATGAAATAAACAATAGATATTCTAAATATCGAGAAAGTGATCAGCCTATACTAAGTTTTTTTGCAGCAGCTAGACTGTCTTCTTATGTAGAAAAGGCATACGCTAATAGAGATAGTAATTTATCAAGCTTTATCAACAAGTCCACAAGTTCTAAATCAACGCTTAGTAACCAGTGGAAATTAGTTAAAAAAGATCAAGATTTGCATAGCAGTGACTTCAAAGAGGGTTTTATTACTTCGGCTTTTGATATAGATGAAAAAAAATACTCAGACATAGGAATTTACGAAAATTCTCCTATGTTCTTTTTTGTTAATCAAAAAAAATCTGAAACAGATCAAGAAGCGATAGAAAATAAAAAAAGAGGCATTTCAGCAGAGCTAAAAGATGATTTGGTTCAAAAAATCATAAATGATATGCATTCTAAAAAAGTAGTTAGCTTTCTAGGGGATTAGATGTTTGAGGAAGTACCATCATTAAGTGTTTTGTCCTTTTTTAATGTTAAAGACGATATTTTTTATGCTAAAAATTCACTAGAGATAACTGATAAAAAGTACTTGCTCATTTCGAGTGCTCCTTTTTTAGCAGAAGAAAAATTTTGTGATGTCCACATGGGATATAATAACCATGCTCTTTACTTTCACTTTAAAATAGACAAACCTTTCGAAGATGTTAACATTACAGATTTCCAAAAGGGTGATTCAGTAGAGATTTTTATTGATACTAGAGATATCAAAGATAAAACTATTATTTCTCAGTTCTGCCATCATTTTGTTTTTTTTGCTGAAGAAGTAAATGGGGTTATGGGAAAAGAAATTACCCGTTTTAGGACTGATGAAGTACATCCGTTATGTAGCCCTAAAGATTTAAAGGTAAATGCTCATTTTTCTAAAAAAAGTCATATTTTAGATATAGAGATTAAATCAAGTGCATTATTCGGCTACGATCCAACTAGTTTTGAGCGAATGGGCTTTACATACAGAGTTAATAGAAAGGGAGGGGATCCTCAACATTTTGCGGTTAGCTCTTCTGAGTATAAAATTGAGCTGCAACCTTCTCTTTGGTCAAGTTTGATATTTCTCAAGTAATCAGAGTATCCACAAATTAATCCTGCAATTCCAAAAAACATTATCTTACCTTTTTGTATTAGTAGATAATAATAATCAAACATCCCAATAGCAAGGTACCCTACTAAAATGAATATCAATGTTAGCAATAAATCGTCATTTTGATATTTCACTTTAAGAATTATTGTATAAATGAATGCTAAAAAAAGCATAAGGGCTATAAGTCCAATTTCTGATGCAATTAACAAATAAATATTATGGACAGTAGCACTAACATTGAATTTTTCATTTTGTAATTTAAAGTACTTAGCATTTTTCATAAAATGGTCAAATCCTATGCCTAGAAAATAGTGTTTTTTTATGATTCTTAATGCCAAACGGTTACAGCTCATCCTTTCATCATTTGAACCTTTAGAAAAAGAATTTTCAACTGAAAAACTACCTCTTTTATTGTGTACCGGGTAGAAAATAACAATATTAACTATAAAAAAGGTTGATAGGACTATTAAATATGAAATTTTAGATCTTAGGTTAATCTTTTTCATAAAGATAAGCAGACTAAAAGCTGCAAGTAATGTAGCTGCAATGCCAGCCCTTGAAAAAGTTAAAAAAAGAGCAGTAATTTGAAGAAAAATCAAGACGCTAAAGAAAACTTTATAAAAAGATTTTTTTTTAGTCCAAAAAAATAAGCTACAGAGAACTGAAGTCATTAAGAAGCTAGATAAAATATTTGGATGGGAAAATGAACCGTAGGCTCTAAGAAGTCTTACACTATCAGTTTTAAAGCTCTCAAATATCCATTTTTTACCACAAACAGAAGGAATACGAGAACACATTTCAATATTTGTTAAAAATTTAGGCTCTCCTAATTTATATAGCCCAAGTGGGCTTTGAATAAAGTACTGATAAATTGCAAGGGATGACTCAAAAAGGGAGATGAAGCAAATCGTTAGTAAAATTTTTTCAACTAGAGTTTTGTTAGATGAAATTGTTGATAATGTGAAAAATAAAAATGCAAAAAAAAGCGAACTTACTTTAGACAGCCTAGATAAATCTTTTTCATAGGGAGAAAAAACAATGGAAAGTAAAGAAAATACTAAAAATAAGAATAAATAGATTACTTCTGGTTTGAGAAGCTTGGATTTAAGATTTTTTTTTGAGTAAATAAGCGAAAAGATGAACCCCAAAAGGATCATTATATCTGTTAAATAAAACGGGTAGTTATTCGATAAACTACTGGGTAGTGAAATAATAGGGGACAATAGCTTGAATATAATGTGGTAAAGTCTATGCTCAAAAGTCTTATACTCTAAACAAAAGTAAAAAAAAACCAAGTAAATTAAAGAACTTGCAACAGAAGAAGAAGATAGTTTTTTTATGTTTATCATAGATATGGCAAAAAGTTTAAAAAACAGCTGCTTTATTCAAAGGTAAAAAATACTTTTTACAGGTTATTAGCTTTCTAAAAAAAAAGAAAGCTAATCATTGCTAAAAGTTTAACCCTTTTATAGTTTGAAAAATCTTATTTAAGACAGCTTTTAGTTCTTCTTCAGCATTTTGAAGTTCTTTAAAATACTCAAACTGCATAGATCCACTTTTTTCTTCAGGCTTATTTTTGTATGCCCGAAGTAAATGTTGGGCACTTGTTTCAAAAGAGTGGATGCAACCTTTGATTTCATTAAAGAAATTAGGGTCTAATTCCTTTAGTTTATCAAGGTCAGTATTTAAATCGACTTGCATATTTACTAAATCCAAGTCCATTTTTTTGGGATTTAACAAGTTTTCCGCCGAAGCCTTTCTAGCTTCATTTGAAAACGTCTTATATAAATTCTCACAAGTATTTTCAATATGATTGAAAATTAGCTTAACTTCTTTTTCTGGATAGGGAAAAACCATTGATTTTATCTCCTTATTAGAAGGGATAATATTTTTTTTACTTTACGTCAATTTTTCTTATGAAGTATTAAAAAAAAATATATCCAAGGAGGGTTTTTGTGAATTCGTTAATACCATCAATCATCACTATTATAGCAGGGCTTGCGATACTAATTTTTCCAAGACTTTTAAGTTATATCGTAGCTTTTTACTTAATTATTGTAGGAGTCTTAGAATTAGTAACTAGACTAAGCTAGTTATGTTTTCGCTTTTCTTCAGTTGATTTAATTTGCTCTTTGAGCTGAGGAAAGTTTGCTATGAGGGCGCCAAAGTCACTTTTTCTAATAGCTAAGATATCAGTTGGCTCTGTGCATTTGACTGTGGCGTTTCTTCTTTTTTCATTTAAAAGCGACATTTCTCCAAAAAATTCACCTTCACCTAAAAATGCTATATGAACTTCTCCTTCTTGTTGCTTTTTAAGTATTTCAACTTTTCCTTTAACGATAATATAAAGATAGTCACCGACATCTCCCTCATTAAAAATAATGTCTCCCGGCTCAAAATGAAGAGAGTTGATTCCTTGTGAAGGCGAGAGCTTTAGCTGCACGGCCTCAATAGGAATAATCATATCTAAAAACCAAGATAGTGCAACTTTGATTTTTCTATCGAATCCAGGTAGCTTAATCCAGTAGATAACTCTCCACATCAACCAAGCAAGAAATCCTGATATTTTTATGAAACCAAAAAGTTCAGCTACTGCACTGTGGTGTCCTAAAGCTCCAAGCATGCCTAGGCTTTTAAAGCGGAACTGGGTTTTTGGTTTGCCTTTTATTTCAGCTTTGATGTTTTTGGCTAAGGTTTTAGCCTCCCTGATTGCAAATTGAGCTGTAGGAGGACATATACTACCTGTTTGGGTATCGGGGATATAAGCACAGTCACCAATTGCCCAAATATTATTCTTTCCTTGAACTTGTAGGGTTGGCTCTGTGATAACTTTTCCTTTTTCTTGGGGCAGTTCAAGCGCTTCAATTAAAGGGTTTGGTGAAGAGGGAACCGTAGATATAATAGTTTTGCTCTTGATTCTTGTTCCATCATCTAATAAAGCTCCTTCCGGAGTTGCTGTTGATAGTCTTTTATTAAAGATGATGTTCAACC
>Ga0066639_10005001_pt1 | contig 11218 bp, 11 predicted proteins | sample CryGeyCG2114_010_2_FD_59504 | JGI IMG/M metagenome (GOLD analysis project Ga0066639, IMG submission 59504) | Groundwater microbial communities from aquifer - Crystal Geyser CG10_big_fil_rev_8/21/14_0.10 | ecosystem: Environmental > Aquatic > Deep subsurface > Groundwater | place: USA: Utah... | reverse complement strand
CAAGACGATCGGTCAGATCAACAGTGATGAGATTGTTCATCGTCTCACGCATCTGCGGTGTAGCATTTTTATAATCACTCTCTCCGGCCAGTTTGTACAAGAACCCGCGTGCGACTCGTGAGGTAGTAAGTGTCCTGCCAAGTTTGGCTAAGGCGCCGAAGACAACTCTCTTGACTCTGAGCGACAGTTCATTATGATAGATTCCCGCACTGGCGACAAGAATCAACTTGCCGAGTTTATCCGGATATCTGGCCGCGAAGGCCAGAGCGATGCGCCCGCCGTTTGAGTGGCCGATGAGTATCGGTCTTACTTCCGCCCTCAATTGTTTATCTAGCCAACCAATATAGTCGTCGAGCGTCCAGACACTATCAATAGCCCCGGTCAAACCGGGTACCGGCAATATCCTAACCTCATACCCGGCATTATTTAATCGCAATACCGAGTCTGTCCACTTATCGGTAGTATATGTCCATCCGTGTAAGATAAAAATCTTCTTTACAGATTCCATTTTTTTCTCCTTGTTTGCCATATTTCTTCTCTTCTGCATAATTTAGCTACGTCACTTTTATCTTTAAGCAAATGCTCGATAATCCCCTCCAAGAAACGCGCGCCCTTAAACAGTACCGCCTCGCCCCCCTCTATGTTGCTCTTTATATATTCTAATGCCTCGCTTGGTTGCTCATAACATACAACGCTCTCTGGCCGGTCTATGTAGGCTAAAAGTGCCGGATAGGTATATCGGGTCACTCGTCGGCCGACAAGGATGATTTTGTCAGCGTCGACATTTTGTAACAATCCGGCCAGCAGTTTATGTTCGCCTTCTTCTTCCTCTCCTAACTCTATCATATCACCAAGAACTAGCCACTTTCTCTCAGCAGGATAACTGGTGAAGGTCTGCAGGGTGGCACGCATGCCATCTGGTGTCGCGTTATAGGTACTGTCTATTAATCTCGTATCTTTAATCCCTCTTAAAATACCTCCTCGTCCGGCCGGCAGTGTGAAGTCGGTAAATGACAGGTTATCAACCATCCCAAGATAGCTCGCTAATCGTAAAGTCATAGCTATAGAATAAAAAGAGTCTCTCGGCAGTATAGACTTAAAGCGGTATCGCGATTCACCGATGGTAAACTCTGTGCCGGTGGCATCCAATGAGTAGGCAGTCAGTTCTCCATCGGTGACCAGCTCTCTTTTACCCCTATAACGAACGAGCTCGGCCAATTCAAGCTTGTCATCTCCGTTTATAATAGCCAGTTTGTCGGTGTTGTCGAGTAGGTGGCCGAATTCATAAGCGACCGCCTCCTCGACTGATTTAAATTTGTGGGCTTTTACCAGGTTGTCGAAATTGGCGGTATGCGTTTTACCGGAGTTGAGCCAAAGGGTAACCTCCGGCTTAAGCAGTGACGCCAGGAATTTCCCCTCGCCCGGACGCTCACAGTCAACTTCCGCGACATATATTTTTTCAGGATATGTTTTTTTGAAAATACACAGTGGTGCCATCACGAATAAATATATCCACTCACTTGGCACAAGTCGGCTCCTCTTTATCCCGAGGATATCGAATGGTATACCGAATGTACTGTTGGCGTTGTGCGAGTAACGAGCCCGCTGACCAAGAACAGACTGTATCATATGCAGTAAGGTCGTCTTGCCACTTGAGCCTGTCACGACAATAACTCGTGGTCGCCAAATATATAGGCGAACTCTGGCAAATATCCTAAAATAGTGCGCGATGAGGAAATATAACCGGCGCTTCAACCATCGGTAAATTGAACCTGGGTCCATTTGCGGGATGGGAGAATCGAACTCCCGCCATCAGTTTGGAAAACTGATGTTCTACCATTAAACTAATCCCGCTAACCTCTACTGTAAAGTAGCCGAGCTTAAACAGATATGGTAGCAGATTTTCCAGACCAAGGCAAAATAAGCGCTAGCTTTTCACCACTTCTATCTCGGCCCCTATGGCGTTTAATCTTGAGGCAATCTCTTCGTAACCTCTATTTATCGAGTATACATTTCTTAATATTGAGACGCCGTCAGCGGCTAACATTGCTATCAGTATAATAACCGCCGGGCGGAGGGCGGGCGGACAAACCACCTGCCCGGCTTTGAGCTTGGTCGGACCTTGGATAAATACTCTGTGCGGGTCGGCCAGGGTGACTGATGCGCCAAGTCTATTTAATTCGGTAAAATAAATCGCTCGATTCTCCCACATCCAGTCATGGATTAATGTTTGACCAACTGCTTGCGTAGCAATTGGTACAAAGAACGGCAGGTTGTCGGAATTTATCCCCGGGTACGGCAATGCATGCAGTTTGTCCGCGGGTGCTTTTAATTTTGAAGGCAATATCGTGATATCAACAAGATCAGTGCGTTCATTATACGACTTATATTTTTTTGAAAGTTTAAACTTGAGCCCCATCTTCTCGAGCTTGAGAAGTTCTACTGTGAGGAAGTCTATCGGCGCACGGGTAATGGTAAGCTTGGAGCCTGTCGTAACCGCTGCCGATATAAACATCATCGACTCGATAGGGTCTTCACTATTGTGATGCGTGAGTGGCTTATCAAAGTCGGTGATACCGTGTACACGCATAGTGGTGGTGCCGATGCCTTCTATCCTTACCCCCATCGCCTCGAGAAAAAAGCAGACCTCCTGCACCTGATAATTGGGCGGGGCAAAGCGTATGGTGGTTATCCCTTTGGTAAATGCGGCCGCCATAAGCACGTTATTTGTTGCAGTGTCAGATGCCTCGTACATCACCACGTCACCCCCGCTCAACCTTTTGGCGCTGATTGCGTAGTGATCAGTTTTTGTCACAATCTTTATACCAAGCTTCTCTAGCCCGTAACGGTGAGCGACAATAGTGCGGTTACCCATTTTACATCCACCTGCATGTGGGAGCTTAAACTCATGTTCACGATGCGCCAAGGCGCCGATAAGCATCAGGCCGGAGCGTACCCGGCCGGCAGATGCACCGTCGAGCTTATCCATCTGTATCACCTTGGGCGGGACAATCTCTATACTGTTCTGCTCTATCCACTTAACCTGCACATCTATACTTTGTAAAATTTCTATCAGGCGATTGACCTCCTCTATCCGCGATATACCGTGTAGTGTCGTCTTCCCCTTATTTAATAGTGAAGCGCAGATAAGCGCGACCGAGCCGTTTTTTGAAAAGTTAGTAGTAACAGAGCCAGAAAGCTTCTTTCCTCCTGTAATCTTAAAGTCTAGTGACTCCAGAAATGTTGCCATAGAACATGTATGATATACTAATGCGATATGTTTCGCAAACTGGTAGTTATCTCAGCCATACTCTCCTTTTCAGGGCAATTGTTTATTACCCTTCCCAAGACGTCATATGCCATCACTCCCACGCAACAAATAATTGAACTCCAGACAAAAATTATCCTGCTAAAGATTGAGATCCTAAAACTCGAACTCGCCAAAGCCCTCGAAGCCGAAAGGCTAATATCCGTGCCGGTGCGACCCAACTCAGAACAGATTAATGGCAACTTGCGTAAGTCGGTCGTTAATATACTTTGCCAAAATCAAGGCCAAAGTCCTTTCGGATCAATAAGCGGGAGCGGGGTTATAATTGACACGCGAGGGATAATACTCACTAATGCACACATTGGGCAGTACTTTTTAATTCGTGACTATCCTACTGCCGGGTCTATCAAATGCACAATCCGAACCGGCAGTCCGGCCCGACCTGCCTATGAAGCTAAACTCATCTATCTACCGCCCGCTTGGGTTCAGAATAATAGTAAAGCAATTACTACCAGAGGAGCAACCGGCACCGGGGAAGATGACTATGCCATGCTCGCCATCACAGCCACCGCCACGGCTGAACCGTTACCCGGCTCTTTCCCCGCGATATCTGTCGACGAGAATGTCGATATTCTGGCTGAGGATTATCCCGTACTACTTGCAAGCTATCCAGGCGAACTCGTCGGCTCTATTATAATTCAGAAATCCCTGGAAATGATCTCGGCAATTACGAAAATTGAGCGAGGATTCTACTTCGAATCTAACACTAACCAAGGACTTGACCTGCTTGATGTGAGCGGAACTGTTGTATCACAGGCCGGATCGTCCGGTGGCGCGGTTGTCTCGCTCGATTCTGCTAGGTTAATAGGTATAATTGTAACATCGACTACGGCAGTGGACACTAGCAACCGTCAACTGCTCGCCATCACACTCGCCCATATCAATCGCAGTATACAAAAAAACCTTGGCCGATCGCTAACCTCATTTTTATCACAGCCCATATCACTCAGCCTCAACGACTTCGAGCAAAATGTCGCGCCCGGAGAAAGAAGCAAGCTCATTCAGCGGTAGGCCGGTCTAATAAAACAGGCTCCACGCCCGTCGCCTCGCCCGTTAGGCGCAAGACATCCTTATCTATTTTCTTGAACTCTTTGCTTGATGCGTTGTAATGATTAACAACCGTACCTAGGGCATTACCGAGCTTCGCATGATAGTCGTCATAGGCAGACAGATGCTTTCTTAGCTCATCCACCCTCTTTATTATATCTTTGGCCGTCTCTTCTATCTTGAATGCCTTAAAGCCGTAAAGGACAGACTGCAAATAGGCGGCGAAGGTTGTCGGCGAGACTATCACCACCTTCTTTTCCTGGTAAGCGTAATCTATCAAATTGCGAGTGTTGACTTTAACCGCGCCCACTTCATTAATAAGCAGGTCGTAATATATCGCCTCGGCCGGTATAAACATAAAGGCAAAGGGCAGTGTCCCCTCCTCGGGGCGGACGTACTTGGCCGTCTCGTCTATCCTCTTTTTCAGATCATTTCTAAACTCTTTCTCAAGAACATCCTTTTGCGCGTCATCAATAGCTTGTAGCACTCTGTTGTAATTATCAAGCGAGAACTTGGCGTCCACGGGTATCATCCCCTCTTTGGTAACAATAACTGCGTCCACCTTTTCTCTGTTGGCAAATTCGTACTGCATCTTGTAACTGCCGGGTGGCAAGATGTTAGAAAGGATAAGCTCCAAAGAGGCCTCACCCAGATTGCCTCTTTGTTTCTGATGCTTCAAGACCTTCTCTAGATTAGCCAACTGCTCGGCGATGGTGGTGAAGCGGGTTGTCGCTTCGTTCGTCTTGGTCTGTTCGCGGGTCAGGTCAAGCAGGTTCTTATTAACCACACGGCTAAGCTCCGCCATCTGCTCCTGTAGCAGAGTGAGGCCGGAGGTATCCTCTCTCTTTTCTTTCGGCCGAGTCAGGACGTAGGCGATGCCAAAGCCTAAGATAAGTGAGACAAGGATAATGAGTAGATAAATTTCCATTGAGTCAGTATATCACACCCCCGCGCTTGTAGTATAATAGAGAGAGTTATATAATATAAAGAATGAAAAAACACACTTTGCGAAAACAAGATGAGCTGATAGTAAAGTTCTTCTTTGTTCTTTCTGTTTTTGTTGTTTTGACGGTTCTCGGTTTTACCTACTGGTTTATGTCAGCCGAGAGACGTGATGATTTGCGCCAGGTAGAAGATTATCAGATTGCTATAGTCGAAGAGAATATTCCGGATACAATAGAGCCAGAAGAGATAGCAGTCCCACTGACTCGCGTAGTATCACTATGTGGTATAGAGATAACTCTCCCAGATATAGGGATACGCACACTTAAAGCAGATACCGGCGACTACTTCCCTCCGGAGATTTGCATGTACTACTCTGACAATGGCTTTACTGTTATGGTATTAGATCGGAACGACACAGAAAAAGACGATTTTACTTCTAAAAAATTCTCTGCCTTTGATAGATTCTTAGACGAGGGCGACGCCAAGGAGATTATAGACATTGCATATTCAGATGCCTATTTCGCCGGATTTAATCTCCGCACTTATTATGACACTCTTGCTAGGAATTCTGTCTCATATACAGGCCAGATAGGCCAGGATTACCCAGGCAAGGGTGTATATCAAGTGGCTACATATCTGGACGAGAACAGAATAGTCTATCTCACTCAAACTCTCTTTGACGACTTTGATGACCCGATATGGGTCGCGCACTTCCGGAGCCAATGCCCCGATGCTTTCGGGGAGTCCTGCGACCCGGTAGAAGTTTTCCGCGCTTATATGAAACAGCTTGTAGAGAGGATGGACGTGCGCCTTGTGTTAAGATCCATTAACCAGAGCTCTGCGAGTATATCCAATACTGTTCCCGCTTTAGAGTTATAGAAGTTAACTCTTTATACTTTATATAAGTATCTCAATATCGGCGTTTGCTCGTAATTCTTGAGCATGAACAGTGAGCAAGCCCTGTTGTTTTTCTGAAGTGATGAATCCTCTGATCTGTTCTTCTATCTCGGATAGAGGTGGCAGGTCTTCTGCCCGCTCGGCCTCTTGCCCATAGAGCGCTTCTACCTCTTCGTCGCTCACGGCTACGGAGCTCAGATTTAATGTTTGTTCAAGATATATCCGCACAGCCATATCGCTGGCTATTCTAGAACGCAATACCGGCTCCGTCATCCCCCTCGCGCTAACCTGTGCCAGATATTCCGACTCACTTTCAAACTGCCCTTTGATTCCCGCAATCTCCGCGTCAATCTCCGCGTCAGATACGACAACCCCGGAGGCAACCGTCGCCTGCCGAATAAGAGTTAGAGACACGAGGCCGTCTATTGCTAATGTCTGCAATTCCGCGCGGCCCGCTTCGTCAAGCGTCGCCTCATCTATCCCCCTCTCGGCCACAAGCTGGGCCAGAGAGGCGTTTAGATCGGCACGAGAAATCTCTTCTCCGTTCACTCGCGCGACGGCAACGGAGTCCGCAGAACTATCTTCCGCTCCACTGCCTTTGTTGTATAAAAATAATCCGGCCAACAAAACAACAAGCACCACCACTCCCACAACAATTTTCTTATTCATAATCTTTTATGTTAATTTAAGTTTTTAAGCTTTTATAAAATAAGTATCGCCAAGAAAACCCATCCTAGCAGAATTATAATCCGATGTAAATGTAAAGCATGTGGTCTTTAATGTGTAGAGTTCCTGATTCCCGAGTTCAGTAATTAAATGCAACACCCTGTATAGCTAAAAGAGCAAAAACCCTAGTTCAACATTTTTTGACGGCCGTGAAGAAATGTTGAACTAGGGTTTTACTTTGATGCCCTGTTGTTGGCCTTATACTCTGCTAAATACGGGATTGATGTCGCGAGGATTATTACCGCCAAACAGCCAGCCGAAGAAGAATGAGCCGATTACGATGCTGGCGTAGTTCACGGCTAAACTGATACCAACACCGGCGTGTAAAATGGCATAATAAAGCGGCCCCCAGGTCAAAAGGGAGGCAATGAGCATTCCCAAAATATATTTAAAGTTTTCCTTGAGACACAACGGCTCAAGGTTACGGAATAAAACGGCTATCGGCAAAAGAATAAGGACTACCAACACACTACGCAAAGCCGAGGCCGTATATCCGTGAAAGAACTCCCCCATCAGGGTAGTCCAAATGCCGTAGCTGGCGTAAAAAAAGGAGGACGCAACAACCAGACTTGCACCGACAGGAGCTTGGAATGTTTTTCTGTCAATCATTTTGTTTACTCTTTCACCAACTGTTTATCGTATCCCAATTCTACTAATTTTTCATATGCCGACCAGACATCCGGTGGTATCTCTTGAAAAATTTGAAATCCTTTCTCCGGATAGATTTTAATCCTCTGCAAGTCGCCAACCATGATGTTAATTACATCGTCTTTAGAGATTTCTTCATTCGGATAATCATCAAATGAAATCTGGGGCGATGTTACGATAAATCTTTTCTCCGGCCATCGCTTTTTGAAGGTAGCATAAGCTCTGCGCTCCATATACGGCTTTTGAACAAGGATGAAGCTCTCAAAATTTAATCCCCTTTCATCCAGAAGTCTTTTTGTAAACTCAATATTCTCTCCGGTGTTGGTTGACTTATTCTCTATTAAGATTTTCTCTGTTGGCACTCCCTTCTCTATGGCTATTTCGGCGAAGGTGTCCGCCTCCGGCTTGGAAAATGTCCCCTCTGTCAGACGGCCCAGCCCACCGGAGAAAATTATGTACGGTGCGTAGCCCTTCAAAAACAAATCGGTTGAATATTCGGCAACTCGTGTATCGTGACTTCCTAAAACAAAAATACAGTCCGCCTTTTCCAGCTTATGATTTAGGTGATGGTACTCCCAAATAACTTTTGCGAGTTTGTCTACCAAGAAATTTTGCATGTGGATAAATAATTTGTATACTTTCTATTTATTTTCTATAATAACAATATGATTACAAAAAAGCAAGTGCAGGTGCTCAATTTTATCAAAGCTTTCGTAACGAAGAACGGCTATGCCCCCTCTCTCGAGGAGATTAAGAAGAAATTTAAGCTTGCATCGGTATCCACAGCGCATTATTACATAAGCAAGTTACAAGATGCAGGTTTTTTGAATAAAGAACACAATCAGCCTCGTGCTGTTTCGACAGTCAAAACTAAACAGACGGTTGAAATTCCTATTCTGGGAGCCATTGCGGCGGGAATGCCAATTGAGGCGATAGAAATTCCTGATGAAACAGTAACAATAACTAGGGATGAAATCGGAAAATCGGGGAAACATTACGCATTACGTGTTCAGGGCAGTAGCATGATTGAAGAAGGTATTTTTGATGGTGATATTGTGGTTATTCGAAAACAAGATGTAGCAGAAAATGGGCAAACCGTTGTGGCTGTTATTGATGATAACGAAGCGACACTCAAAAAGCTGTACCGCGAGAACGGCCGCTTCAGACTACAGCCGGCAAACCCAACACTCTTCTCTATTTACCGAGATGAAGTCGAGGTGAGAGGTGTTGTCGTGAAAATAATCAGGAGTTTTGAATCACAACTTGACCGGGGCCAGTCAAGAGATGAAAAGTATGTGCGCAAGATAGATTATTCATGGGATTATCGAGGAGAAAAAACAAAAGCACATACTCATGGCATCCATACTTACCCGGCAATGTTTATCCCCCAAGTTGGCAGAAGATTATTAGAAACATACAGCAAAGAGGGCGATACGATTTGTGACATTTTCTGTGGCTCTGGTTCATCTTTGGTTGAAAGCAGGTTGCTCGGGCGCAATGCCTACGGTATTGACCTTAATCCTTTGGCAATTTTCCTTGCAAAAGCAAAGACAACTCCGATCAATCCACAAAAGTTAACCAAAGAATACTTTGCACTACTTGAAAGATTCGAAAATATTAAAGATTCCGAAATTCAAAGACCAGATTTCAAAAATCTTGATTTTTGGTTCAAAGATGCAGTCATCGTTAAGCTCGCAAAGCTAAAGAAGGCAATAATAGAGATCAAAGATGAGACAATTCAAAATTTTCTCATGATTGCTTTAAGTGAAACCGTTCGCTATTCCTCAAATACTAAAACAGGAGAATTTAAGCTCGTCCGCATCAAAGGAGAAAAGCTCGAAAAACATAATCCTAATGTTTTAACAATCTTCCGAAAAAACGCGGAAAAGAATATTGCGGGCATGACTGATTTTTACAAGGATGCAAAAAAAGATTCATGGACAAAGATTATTTATAGTGACTCATCAAAAGATAGCGGGATCAAGGCAAACTCAATTGACTGCATAATCACTTCTCCCCCGTACGGCGATAGTCGAACAACTGTTGCTTATGGCCAGTTTTCGCGTCTCTCATCTCAATGGATTGATGTCTTTGATGATCCAAATGACGCTTCGGGAGTAGACAACGATCTCCTTGGAGGCAGAGCTGCAAAAAACCTAGCTCACATGCTCTCGTCAAATTATTTGAGTGAGTCACTGGATAAAATTGCAAAAGTAGATGAGGCGAGGGCAAGAGACGTGTTGAGTTTTAACATTGGATTAAATGATTGTTTAAAACAATCTTATAGGATGCTCAAATCAGGAAAATACTTTTGCCTCGTTGTTGGGAACAGGTTAGTCAAGCAAGTAAGAATTCCGACTGACTTTATTATTGCAGAATTAGCAGAAAAAATAGGATTTACCTGCGAAGATATTATTGTGCGAAATATTCCAGGCAAAAGAATGCCTATCAAAAACTCCCCTACTAACATTGTCGGCGCACTTGAAGAGACAATGAATAAAGAAAGTATAGTGGTGCTGAGAAAAAACTAAAGGATACGTTCGTGAGTTTTGAATAAATGCGGGAAGGTCTCCTTAGATAAACGAGTAAGTCGAAATGCTGAGCCATGGTCATGTGGTTTGCCCATACTCTTTCCGCTCCTGTACACACCTAGACGAATATCATATTTCGAAAGAGCGAGAAATTGTTTCGGGTCAATATCCTTTAACAACCATGCCTCAGTATAATGAAAGTACTCATGTCCTTTTACTTTTTTAGAGTTAGCAAAGACAAGGATAAGGCCATTTCCGATTTTTTCGGCTGCTTTTTGTCGTAGAAAATCTAGAGAGTAGTAACCTAATACTGTTCTGTTCTTTAATACCAAGAGTTTTCCTTGTGCTGGGTCAATCTTGCAGTGAAAGCCCATACCATTTTTCTTGCCACTCGCAATAGTTTGGTGAAGAATTTTATGTTGAGAATACTCTGGGTCGGGATATCCAAATCTCTTCAAAATCTCTGCATTTGTGATCCCCTCTGGTTTCTTTGTAAAAAGAGTCAGCATAGATGCTGTCGTGGCTCTCTGTGATTTTAACTCCATCACGCCAAAATCTGGCAATGCAATATTGTTTTCTTTAAGGCCCATGTAGTCTTCAAGAGTTTTGCCAATTCCTGTGTTATGTGCGCGATTTGACTTGAGCCATCCCAATTCTGATATTCTTTTAAGGTCTTTCTTAATTTGCGCGAGTGTCCGTTTTTCCATATTAGTTGATTAAATAATCAATAGTCTTTTTGTACATCTCCGCCAATTTCTTAATCTCAATCACATCAAGCCGGCGTTCGCCTGATTCTATTTTCGAAATATAAGACTGTGGTTTTTTAAGCCTCTTTGCCACCTCTTGCTGTGATAAACCAGCATCAACGCGCGACTGCTTAAGTCTCTCAATAACTCTGCCATATTCTGGGCTGTGGATAGTCTTGGTCATTTTGCTTGATGATATATCCTAAAGTGGTATAATCCCAAAATAGGATAATATAAGAAAGCATATTGCGCTGCCGCCTCGAAAACAGTTCGAGCCGACTCATAAACTTTGGACCTAGCGAGAATCGAACTCGCGCCTCTACAATGCGAATGTAGCGTCGTACCACTAG
>Ga0066639_10004993_pt1 | contig 11225 bp, 9 predicted proteins | sample CryGeyCG2114_010_2_FD_59504 | JGI IMG/M metagenome (GOLD analysis project Ga0066639, IMG submission 59504) | Groundwater microbial communities from aquifer - Crystal Geyser CG10_big_fil_rev_8/21/14_0.10 | ecosystem: Environmental > Aquatic > Deep subsurface > Groundwater | place: USA: Utah... | reverse complement strand
AAATACATTAACATAACCACAACAAACAAAGCAACAAAAAAGTATATTTAAATTAATAGTTTTTATCTAAAAACATTAGAACACATTTTTTGATTCAGTTAATATTCACAAGTTATCCACAACTTGTTAACATAAGTAATATCTTCTGTTTAATCATAAGGGTTTTTAATAAAACTTAGTCTATTTTAATTAAGTTGATATAATATAAATCAATGATTACAAACTTGGAACAATTATGGAAAGATGCTTTAGTTGATATTGAACTCAATACATCAAAAGCTAACTTCGCTACATGGTTTCAAAATACCATACCTAGTCATGAGAAAAATGGGATTTTATTCTTGGGTGTGCCAAACACTTTTGTAAAAGAGTGGTTATCAACCAAATACCACCAACCTATACTTAAAGCGATTCACAACCTAACCCCTGTAATTAAAAATATTGAATACATTATTTGTAGCCCAACTCAAATCAATAATAAACCTCAACAAGTAGTAATTCAAGAAACTCAACCAGAAAAAGAAGAACAGCTTGAATTTAAAGAGTTGTACATAGATAAAGAGGCAAACCTTAATCCTAAATATAAATTTGATTCATTTATTGTTGGATCTTTTAATGAAGTTGCTTATGCAGCATCCTTAGCTGTCACAAAAAACATAGGTACTGTTTATAATCCATTGTTTATTTATGGTGGAGTTGGTCTTGGAAAAACTCATCTTCTCCAATCAGTTGGTAATAAAATAAAACAAGAGAACCCTCAAATAAAAGTAAGATATATAACATCAGAAAAATTTGCAAATGACTATGTTTCAAGTATTCAATCAGGAAGTATTCAGTCTTTCAAAGATAAATATAGGCAATATAATGTATTAATAATTGACGATATTCAATTTTTCTCTAATAAGTTAAAAATTCAAGAGGAATTTTTTCATATCTTTAACTCTTTATATGAAAATAATCAACAAATTATATTTTCATCAGATAAGTCTCCTAAACATATTATTGGCCTAGAAGAGAGATTAAGATCTCGTTTTGAGGGTGGAATGATGATTGATATAACAAAACCAGATTTTGAAACAAGATTAGCTATATTAAAAGATAAAGTTGAAAAATCAGGGTATATTATTGATTATAAAATAATAGAATATGTGGCATCTGCAATACAAGAAAATATAAGAGAATTAGTAGGAGCATTAAACACAATAATAGCTCAATACAAACTTAGAAACAGAACACTCTCACTCTCTGAAATACAAGAAATACTTAAAAAGAATATTAAACCTACTAAAAATATTAATATTAATAGTGTAATAGAGGTAATTGCTGATTTTTATGGAATAGAAAAGAAGATTTTATTTGAAAAAACAAGAAGGAAAGAAATTGTTAAACCAAGACAAATTGCAATGTATATTTTAAGAGAAGATTTAAATACATCTTATCCTTGTATTGGTAATAAATTTGGGCAAAAAGATCACACAACAGTTATTTATGCTTATAAAAAAATAAAAGAGTTAAGAGAAAAAGACAGTAAAATTAACCAAGAAATTGAACAAATAAAAAGTACACTTTATGAGCAAGATGCTTAAAATTTAATTGAATATAAATTGTGTATAAAGATGTGAAGAAAACATGAATTAAAAATGTATAAAAATGACCATTAGATAATGTCCTTAATAAATATAATTTTATTCACAACTAAACCCAAAACTTATACACTGTTTAATAAAAATTATCCACACTAAAAACCATTATTAATTAAAGCTAAAAGGACTTATCAACACAATCCACACCCCTAATAATAGTATTAATATCTTTTTTAAAAAATATTTAATTACTATAATATTATATAGGACATAAAATATGAAGATTATCTGTTTAAAAAAATACTTAAAAGAAGCAATTATTTTATGTGAAAGAATTGCTGGTAAAAATTTATCTTTACCTGTTTTAAGTAATATACTTATTTCTGGTGAAGGTAAGATTGTTAAATTTATTGCTACAAATTTAGAAATAGGAATAGAAGTTTTAATACCATCAAATGTTGAAGATAGAGGGGAAGTAGCTGTTCCTGCCGGAGCGGTTAAAAACTTATTATCTAGTCTTCCAGATGATGAAAATATTACACTAGAACTCCAAAATAATAATCTTTCTGTTTTTACAGCACACACATCTAGTTTAATTAAAAGTCAATTACCTGATGATTTTCCTGCTTTACCAAAAATAAATAATGTAAATAAAAAAGAAATAGAAGTTCCTGTTTTTGATTTTATTAATAGTTTGAAATCTGTTTGGTATTCAGCTTCTTTTTTAAATATTAAACCTGAAATTTCATCTGTGTATATTTTTTCAGACAATGAAAATCCACTTACATTTGTTGCTACTGATTCTTTTCGTCTAGCAGAAAAAAAACTTAATTATTCTTTTAAAGATTTTGGTGGTATTTTGATTCCTTTAAAAAGTGTTTCTGAAATAATAAGGGTTTTTGATGGAAAAGAAGGTAATTTAAAGATTATTACTGATCAAAATCAAATTTTTATAGAAAAAGATAATATTAAATTTATTTCACGTCTTGTTGATGGTGTTTATGTTGATTATAAACAAATAATTCCAAACAGTTTTACAACAGATGTTGTTGTAAATAAAGATATTTTTATTAATACATTAAAAACAGCTAGTGTTTTTATAGGTAAATTAAATGAACTTAAAATTAAAATAAGTTCTGATATATCTGGTAGTGAAGGGGGAAGTGGTTCTATGGTTATAAAAACATCAAATACTGAAGTTGGTGAACACACAGCTAATATTTCTGTTAATGTTACTGGTGAAGAAATAGAAACAACCTTTAATTATCGATATATTTTTGAATGTCTTCAATTTATTTTATCACCTGAAATTATTTTGCGTTTTTCTGGAGAAAATAAACCCTTAGTTATAACAGGAATAGATAATTCTTCTTTCCAATACCTTGTAATGCCAATGAATAGTATTTAATTATTATGGTTAAACAAATAGAAAATAAAAGCAATATCTCTGTGATGAGAACTTTTAAAACAGATACATCTGGGTATGTTGGGTCTGGTGGTTCTGTTATTGGTATGGCCGCTAAACAGGAAAAAATCAAAAATAATAAGAATAATAATTCTAATAATAAAAATATTAAAATGTTTTTATTATTTATTTCCTTTTTACTTCTTATTGGTAGTGGTTATTTTGTTTTTTCTTTAATTAATAAGAGTGTTAAAAAAGAAGAACAAGAAGTTTTTATCACACCAAAACCAATACTTGTTTCTGATGATGAATATGAAGTTAATATTATTGATTTGAATAATAGTATTGAAAATATTTTAAAACTTCCACTAAAAGAAAGAGAATTTGTTTATATTCCTATTTTAAAAACGATTGGTAACCAAACACAGCTGTCTGTTGTTGATGATCTTTTTAAATCTTTAAAAATAGATTTTCCTGATTTTATAAGTGATATAGATGATCGTTTTATGTATTCTTTATATAACTCAAAAGACAATTTTCCTGTTTTATTGTTTAAAATTAATTCTTATAGTCATGTTTTTGTAGATATGTTGGAATGGGAAAAATATATTTACGAAGATCTTGAGAAAATATTAAATTTACAAACAAAAAACAAAGTAAAAGATTCTTTTTATGATATTGAGATTAGAAATAATGATGTTAGGGTTTTTGATGATGTTGAAGGTAATCATGTTTTATATTATTCAATTGTAAATAGAAAATATTTAATTATAACTTCAAATGAAAATGCATTAAAAGAGGTCTTTAGGAGATTATCATCATTTCAATTTCTAAATGATTAATTCGGTTGTGAATATTGCTTTTTTAGTTAAATTAAGTATTATTAAATCATGTTAAATAAAATAAAAATTAAATATTTTAAGGATAAATTAGAAGAAGAAAAGAAATCTCTTGAAGAAGAATTATCTGATGTTAGTAAGCCAAATCTTGATATTCCTGGTGATTGGGATCCGGTTATTATTGATTCTAATGAAATGAGGGCTGATCTTAGTGAAGTTTCTGATAAAGATGAGGAGTTTTCAAATAGATATGCTATTGAAGACTCTTTAGAAGAAAGTTATGTATTGGTTGTAAAATCTCTAAATAAAATAAAAGAAGGAACTTTTGGTAAATGTGAAAAATGTGGAGGTATAATTGATGAAAAAAGACTAGAAGCTCTACCTTTTGCTCAAACTTGTATTGATTGTAATTAAATTAGATCTATTTAAAAATTAAAAACGGCTTATAAGGTTTTTATGGCTGTTAAAATTTATTCTGCTCAAGTTTTGGGTTTAAAGGCAAATATTGTTGAAGTTGAGATAGATTTATCTCAAGGATTGCATTCTTTTTCTATTGTTGGTTTACCTGATAAATCAGTAGAAGAATCAAAAGATAGAATTTCCGCAGCGATTAAAAATTCTGGTTTTATTTCTCCTCAAAAGAAAAATCAAAAAGTTATAGTTTCTTTAGCGCCGGCCGATCTTAAAAAAGAAGGTCCGGTTTTTGATTTGCCAATAGCGTTGGCCTATCTTCTTGCTTCTAAACAAATTGATTTTGAAACTGATAAAAAACTTTTTATAGGTGAATTATCTTTAGATGGAACAATTCGTCCAGTGAAAGGGATTTTGTCTTTAACTCGCGAGGCTAAAAAGAACGGCTTTAAAGAGGTTTACATTCCCAAAGAAAATGCAAAAGAAGCTGCTTTAATTAGAGATATAGTAATACTGCCTTGCGGTAGTTTGAAAGATATAACAAATCATTTTAATAAAAATATAGAATTTATTTTAAATATTCAATCACCCACAAAAATAGATTTTAGTTGTGTTGATAAACCAAGTACCGACTTCACTGATGTTAAAGGACAGGAAAGCGCTAAGAGGGGCTTGGAGATAGCTGCAGCGGGAGGACACAATGTTTTAATGGTTGGACCCCCAGGGACAGGTAAAACGATGTTAGCGAAAGCCTTCGCTTCAATTTTACCACCTTTAGATTTTGAAGAGATGTTAGAGGTGACAGCAATTCATAGTGTCGCCGGACAAATGGAAGATATTGTGACTTCAAGACCTTTTAGAAGTCCGCATCATACTTCTTCTTATGTTGCTTTAGTTGGAGGTGGTGTTTATCCAAAACCTGGTGAAATTACTTTAAGCCATTGTGGTGTTTTGTTTTTAGATGAATTTCCAGAATTTGAAAGAAAAGTAATAGAGTCTCTTCGTCAGCCACTTGAAGATAGATTGGTTACAGTTTCTCGTGCAAAAGGGACGTTAAGTTTTCCTGCGAGTTTTATTTTAGTATGTACAATGAACCCTTGTCCTTGTGGAAATTTTGATGGACCAAAACCGTGTGTTTGTTCTCAAAATGCAATAAATAAATATAAAAGAAAAATTTCTGGACCAATAATGGATAGAATAGATTTATGGTTGGATGTTCCTCAAATTGATATACAAAAATTATCAGACTTTTCAGATTCTGGACATAAATCAGTAGATATTCAAAAAAGAGTAGTAAAAGCAAGAGAAATCCAAAGAAGAAGATTTAATTTAAAAAATAATCAGTCTGATCAATCTGAAAATAGTGATGAAATGGTTGGGAATAGTCTTGATGGAAAAGAGTCAAATATAAACAGAGATGAAAATGTAAACAAAAATAATAATAGTGATAATAAAAAACAAGGAAGACATATTCTGACAAACAGCGAAATGGGTGTTTCTGAAATTAAAAAACACGTGGAATTATCACCTGAAGTTAAAAAAATTCTAAATCAAGCAAGCGAAAGATTTAATTTTTCAGGTCGCGCTTATCACAGTGTAATAAAATTAGCGAGAACGATAGCTGATTTGGATGACAAAGAAGATATAGAACAAAATCATATTTTTGAGGCGATACAATATAGACCGAAACAGGAATAGATTGTTTGTATATAAAACTTTAATAAAGATTCAATTCACAAAAATTCAAAAAAAACCTTTATAAAATAAGGTTTTTTGTTGTTTGTAGTAAGGTCTTTTTTGTAATTGTTTTAAGCACACACATATGGCGGTTTAATTAGCTGATAATCTCTAACGAATTCGTTCGGTGTTTTGCCATTTAAGCCGCAATGTTCTAAGTCGTTGTAATACATATTCCACAATCTCAAACGATATTGCAAGTGTTCAAAGTTTTTAAAAGTATTACGATCGTAGAATGATTCCTGGTCGCTCCTGTGGCTACGTTCAACTGTGCCATTTTGTTGCGGTTTGCCCGGATCAATTAAGTAGTGAATGATTTGATTTTGTTGGCACCACAAATCAAGAGAGTGAAGTCGTGGTCGTAGCGGATCAGAACTTTTTGAGTAGCCGATATAGCGATTAGTAAAGGTGGAGTGATTGTCCGTTTTAATCGCCCGAATCTCAAAGGGGGCTCGATCTTTCACTTCGGATGCAAACCGCACAGAATTAAAACTAGACTGTTCATCATACGCTTTAAGATATCGCCAGCGACCAGCGACATCGGTGGCTGTATACTGAAAATACTGTTTGTTTTCAATATCCTCCGGCACATACTTTACATCAATCTCAACTAACTCACCGGGCTTAAGTTTAGCTCTCACGTATTCGTGATTGATTTTTCTCGTGCGATATTTTCTAACCAAACCTTTAGTTTTCAAAATCTTGCTAATCGTCCGTTCATCAATAGCAAAACCTTTTTTCTTCAAATTCCAATGAATCTTAAGGGCACACTTGCCGGTTTCCTTTCTGATAGCAATGACCTTCTCTTTTAGCCAAAGCGTCTCATTCGGATTAGTCTTTGGTCTGGTGGATTTAGGCTCCAGAGCCTCCTCACCACCCATTCGGTAGTCGGTCACCCACCGTTCCAGACTACGCCCGCTATATGGGCAGAGCTTGACCGCATCGATTAGCTTAACCTCCTTGTTGATGATGGGGAGTATCCATCTTAAACGATCCTCCTTAATTGTTTTGGCCATAGATATACACATCTTCCCAGTTTATGGGAAACCGCCAAATGTGTGTACACATTACCGCTGACTGTTGATTTTTGTTCGCCATGTTGTTAAAAGACTTAAAGCTTTGATAATTAAAGATGGTTAACCTTTGTCACCCCAATTTTATCAAAGTGTCACCCCATAAGGTTAACTGTACAATTTAGTGACAATGTTATTATTTTAATGTAGCATATAAAAAGATTTAATGACGAAAATTAATTTCATCAAAATTTAGATAAAGGGGTTTGAAAATGGAATATTCATCAGGAATTATAAAACCAGATGGCGTAAAGAGAAATTTACAAAACGAAATCTTTAATTGGATGGAATTGTCAGGATTGAGTGTAATTTTTCAAAAATTAATTGTATTAAGCAAAGAAGACGTTTTGGTTTTGTACAACTATTGTTGTAAACAAGATCATTACATAATTCTTGAAAACTTTATAACATCAGGCCCTGTGATATCCTACGTAGTTTCTTCTAACAGAGATACTGTTGAATCTTTAAACAGATTGGTCGGGTCAACAGATCCAAAAAATGCTCTTAAAGAAACTATAAGGGGCAAGTATGGTAAAAATGTTACAGAAAATGTAATTCATTCCGTACAAAACTTATCTGCTTTTAAGGTGGATATCGAACATTTTTTGACAAAAAAAGAAATAATAAATTTTTTTTTAAAAAAATAAATCTAGGTCTACTTTCTGAATTCTGGCTACATAACCATTTTCAGATTGTAGACCTTTTTAAAAAACAAAATATATGAAACCAACAAAAACATTTTTTGAAATAGAAGCGGGTTCGATTACAACTAAAATTGAAAAAGGAGAATTAAAATTTTTAACCGTATACAGAGTTAAGATGAAAGACACAACATTGCCCAAAGGTCATGTCGAAGGTAAGGAAAGCTTGGAAGAAGCTTCCGAGAGGGAGGCTTTTGAAGAAACAGGTTATCCCGTCGAAGTTGTCGGTTTTGTTGATTCGTTTGAGTACAAGGTAAAAGAAGAAAAATATGGAGAAACAGCTTATATTATAAGGCGTGTTTATCATTTTTTGTGTAAAGTTGTCGGGGAAAAAACGGAAGAGGAAAATCCAGATGAAAAAGAGGGCAAGACTGTTGCTGCTTGGTTATCATACGAAGAGGCACTAGATAAATTATCTTACGATAATGACAAGGATATCCTTAAGAAGACATTTGTAAAATATAACCAAGATACGGAGCATACTTCTTATTCAAAAAATATTTATAAACAATTACTAAATACCATTAACGACGATAAAGATATTGAAGGGGAAATTTTAAAATTAGGTATAGTTGGTAGTGTAAATGACGAAGAGTCTGTAAAAGGATGGAGCGATTTGGATTTCTTATTTGTAATTAAAAGTGATGATAACGGAAATATAAACACTGATACTTTATTAAAATTAAGGAAAATAAATAATAAATTAAGTTTTAAATATCCTGACATTGAAATATCTTTTTTAACCCACACTTATGATGATTTTCAAAAATATGTTTCGTTTGAATATCTTGAAAATTACAAATATGCAAGTTTTGGTATAGAAAATGATGATATTAATTTTGTTGAGTATATAGAAGACATTGTAAATGGTCGGGCTTTAACTAGCGAAATTAGAAAAAGATACTCTATATATCACCTAAGACATTATAGGTTCAATTTAATAAGAAAAGTTGTTTCGGGAAGTAATAATAAAATTGCTTTGAAAATGATCACCGATAAGCTAATCGAAACAATGTTGCTTTACGGAATTTACTTTGATGCGAATGTAAAAGGAAAAGACAATAGAAAAAATCAACTATCGAAATTATCAATAGATAAAGAAATAATAGAAATATATACAGAGGCTTTAGAATTAAGGAATAAATGGGAATCTGTAGAATCTGATGAAGAAGTAATAAAAAAATGGCTAAATAATTTTGTAAAAATAGAAAATTTTTTATTAAAAGAAAATGGTTACGATACGCCTGAAGAATTGATAAATAAAAAAAATACTAGATAACAGAATATATGAGATTTTTGATTATATCAAGATACCCTCCTTTTCCAGGAGGGAGAGAAAATTTTGTTTTAGAACTAGTTTACCAATTGTCAAAAAATAATAAAATTCTTGTTCTAACTCCAGATAAAAATTCATACAAAATTGGTAATTTAACTATTAAAAAATATCCAAGAACTAAAAAGGATTTAGAAAATGTTATTAAACAATTTAATCCTGATATTATAAATAGTCATACATTTTATCTTTCTCTAGATGCTTTGGATATATCAAAGAAATTAAACATACCTTTTGGAATAACCTTGCACGGAGACCAGTTTTCTATAGGAGATAAACAAAGACAAGAAATTGTAAAAGAGGTCGCTGATAAGAGTGATTTTGTTATTAACGTGTCTAAAAATGGTAAAGAATCACTTCTTAAAAATACAAAAGAAATAGAAGAAAATAAAGTGTTTGTTGTTAAGAATGGAGTTAATTTAGAAAAATTTAAAAAATATAAAGACGAAGAGAAAGAAAAAATCAGAAAATCCATGGGTATAAATAAAGATAAAATAGTTATATTATCCCCCACGAGAATAGCTTCATACAAAGGGTTGGATTTTTTGATAGAAACGATTATTGAAAATAAAGAGTTTCTAGAAAAAAATAAAGTGCTATTTTTAATTTCAGTTCCTGATTATACTTTCTCGGATGATGAAGATTCTCTTTTTGATATTCTAAAAAATAAAATAAACAAAAATCATATAAAAGATTTAGTTAAGTTTGTTTTTTTAAGATACGAAAAGGTTAAGATCGCATACTGTGTGTCAGATTTATTTTTATTACCTTCCCAGAAAGAACAGTTTCCTATATCAATACTTGAAGCAATGGCTTTTCAAATCCCCATAATCGCCACAAAAGTCGGAGGGATTCCCGAATTATTAAAGAACAACCAAGATTCTATTTTAGTAAATTTTTCTGATAGAAAAAATTTAATTAAGGCTATTAAATTAATTTTAAAAAACGGGGGTGATTATCTAGTTAAGAACGCGTTTAAAAAAGTAAGAAAATCTTTTTCTATCAGCAAGGTTTCTAGTGAATATTTATCTATCTATAAAAAATATGCAAAAAATAAAGATAAAACAAATAAAAAAAATATATATACAGATAAATACGTAAAGGATCGTGAAAAATTGTGGAATGAAAAAGTCAGGGAATATAAAAAGAACAATACCCCTTTATGGAATGGCGATGTTTATTATTTAGATGACGTTAAGGATAACATTGTCAGTATTGGATTATGTGAGTACAAAGATTTAATTTTTTTGGATGAGTTATGCGTTGAGGAAATAAAAGATAAATATAAATTGAATTTTAATTTTATTTATATAAACGTTCAGGTTATTTTATGTGCAGAAAATGGTAAATATCTTTTTGGAACAAGTAAAAAAGATGGCTACACTGAAATCATAGCTGTAGGTGGGACTCTAAGGTTAGAAGACGGAAAACCTATCAATAATTTTATTGATATTAAAAATTATATGAAGAAAGAACTGGAAATAGAAACAAAGATTGCAGTGGAAGACGAAAAAATAGAATTTATAGATATCGTAAACAAAAATAATATTTGTACTTTTTTATTCAAGTATGAATTAACAAATCCACAAAAGGATTTACTAAATATAGGTGAGTTTGACGGAGAAATTTATCTTAAAAAAGATGAGATTTTTAATTCAAAAAAACTTAAACCTAATGATCGACTGAAATCAATAGAAAGTTTAATAAAAGAAAAATGAAAAATCAAAGAACTATAAAAAAAGAATTAGTCATAAAAGGAAATAGGCAGAGTGACGGAAAAGAAACTTTCGTTAAATTTTACCCTTGTGAAAATGGTTTGTATATTAAATTTAAAAAAAGCACGGTTCCTTTAACACCAGAAATAATGAATGATGGTGAAAAGGGATATATTAATTCCATTATAATCGAAGGAAGAACTATAAAAATGGTTGAACATATTTTTTCTGCTATTAACGGATTAGGAATAGACAACCTTATTATTGAATTTGGATCTGACGAAGCCCCCTTTTTTGCTAGTTCTGAATTTATCTCAAAAAAATTACAAAAAAATATATTAAAACTCGATTCTTTTAAGAGGTTTTTTGAAATAGGTAAAAAGATAGAGATTTTTGGGAAAGATGGGCAGTATTGCAAAATAACACCT
>Ga0066639_10004991_pt1 | contig 11226 bp, 11 predicted proteins | sample CryGeyCG2114_010_2_FD_59504 | JGI IMG/M metagenome (GOLD analysis project Ga0066639, IMG submission 59504) | Groundwater microbial communities from aquifer - Crystal Geyser CG10_big_fil_rev_8/21/14_0.10 | ecosystem: Environmental > Aquatic > Deep subsurface > Groundwater | place: USA: Utah... | reverse complement strand
TTTACCTAATGGTGACTTTATTATTGTTTATCAAGATGCTGATGATGGTGAATATGGTAAATATGTTATTTATGATGATACTGGTAATTTAATTACTGGGCCAACTACTTTTGCGGCCGTGTCCACTTGGGATACTTGGGCAGGTGTTTTAAACAATGGCAATATTATGATCGGTTACAGTGATGCTGATAATTTAGACTATGGAACCTTTGTGATGTGGCAAGGAGCTAATCCAAGTGATTGTGCTGGTATTTGTGATATTACAAGTGATGATTATTATTGTTTAGCAAATGATTCAACCGTATATTTTGATATTACTACCACTGGTATAACTTGTGATAATTGTGAGGCTTGGGATGGGATAGACGGTTGTGAAATAGCTAGTTGTTCTTTATCAGAATGTAGTAGTCATAATTTTTGCCCAATCGATAACTGCGATTCAAATTTAAATGGTTATGAATATTATCAAACCCGTTTAGCTACCTGTAACAGTTGTAGTTGTTTAGCTTGGGGTGATTATGAAAGTTGTGAAGAGTCATATAACAATTGTACTGGTACCGAACGTGTTGAATGTTATTTAGGAACTGGCTGTAATACTGCTGAGAATGCTTGTTATTGTGAGATAGGTTATATTCCTAACCCCAATGGTTTGGGTGGTTGTGTTTCTAATGGCGTTTATCCAGTAGTTGATTTTGATTGGTGTATTGCCCCAGACAATAAAACAGTTCAATTTATAAGTACTATTACTGGTGGTTCAGGTATTTATACTACCTATGAGTGGGAGTTTGATGATACAAATATTAGCAACGATTCTAATCCTCTTCATACTTATTTAACTACGGCCGTATATAATGTTCAATTGGTAGTTACTGATAGTACGGATGGACAAGGTTCTAATAATATATTAGTTGACCTTAATGCCGTTGGCAAAGATTGTCCTGTTCCATTTAATTTTAACTCAGTTGTTTCTCAAAGTTCATCTCAATTAGCTCTTGAATGGGACTATTCATTAGGCAATAGTAATTACACTATTTATCGTGACGGTAGCTTCCCCATTAATTCAGGCTATAGTTGTAATATTAATACTTGTACTTATACCGATACTGGTTTAGATCCAGGTATTGAATATAGCTATTATATTGTAGCCACTGATTATATTCCTAATACTTATAACTCAACAGCTACTTGCAATGGACAATTAAATCCACCATGCTCTTTGAGTGCTTTTACTAAAAGCGATGTGAGTTCCTTAGAGTTTGGTGCTCATTGTGGCCAAATTGATATTAGTTGGGACGATTTAAGTTCTGACTATACTTATAAACTTTATAGAGATTTTGATAAAGATAGTGATGGTAATTGTATTAACGAATTTGAACTTGATGATTTAGTTGCCACAATTGAACACATTAATTGTATTAGTAATGTTTGTACTTATAATGATAAGGATATTATCCCAGAAAAAGAATATTGTTATCGGGTAACCTCTTATTCGGAGGACACTGGTGAGTCATTATTAATTGAGGCCGATGAGGGCTTTGCTTATTCTTATTGTTATCGTCCTCCAGTTTGGGGAGAGATATAAAAACATTTAAACACTTAAACACTTAAGCATTCAACTAAAACTATTTTTATATTTAGATTAAAAATTATATTTTTTATACTGTAATATATTTATAGTTATCTAGCGTTATTTAAATTTATGAAAAATTATAAAAAATTATTTAAAAAAAGTGATGTTGGATTTACGTTGATTGAACTTTTAATTGTGATTGCTATTTTTGCTTTGATTGCTAACGTAACCATGGTTTCATTAAATAAAGCCAAACAAGATTCACGTGATGCCAAACGGGTGTCCAATGTCAATCAGTTGCGTTCAGCCCTGCATCTTTACTCAACAGAAAAGTTATCATATCCAGATGGTGATGGTATTGCCATTGGTATTGATGGCAATTTAGTTTTAGATAATAATGGTTGGTCTGCTGGCGCTCCCCCAGTTTCACCTATTTTTATGTATTCGGTACCACGTGATCCTAGTATGATTGCTGCCCAAACCAGTTCTCCTTGTACTGGTGCTAGTACAGAAATCTGTGATTATAGTTATACTCTTAATGTTAATGATTATATTATTTACTTTTATCTAGAAGGTTCAACTGGTTCTTTAGATGAAGGTATTCATGCGGCCACCAAAGACAGTATTTTGTAATTTATATTTTAGATTATTTTTCATAAGAGTGCCCCAATGTAACATTTGGGCATTTTTTATATTAATAATATTTATTATTTGATATTCCGATTAAAAGATACTAGCTAATATTTTTTTATTATTTAATTCCTTGATTTTAGGGGGTATTTTTTGTATAATATAATGTGTAGTCTTCGTTTTACTTATCAGTTATATAAGGTCAGTTTAAACTATGGATAAATATCAAGCTCAAAAAAGAATAGAAAAACTCAAAGAACAAATGCGTGCTATTGATCACGCTTATTATGTTTTAGATAAACCAATTTTAAGTGATGCGGTGCGCGATTCATTAAAACGTGAATTAACCGAGTTGGAAAAAACTTATCTTGAATTTGTTACTTCAGATTCTCCTACTCAACGTATTGGTGGCAAGGCTCTTGGTAAATTTAAAAAAATTGAACATAGTATTCGCAAATATTCTTTGGATGATATTTTTAGTTATCAAGAAATATTTGAATTTGATCAACGCATTAAGCGTTTTTTAAAACTGGACTCTCAGCAAGATATTGAATATACTTGTGAGTTAAAATTAGATGGTATTAATATGACTTGCGTTTATCAGGCTGGTATTTTTAGCCAGGCCATTACTCGAGGTGATGGTATCGTTGGTGAAGATGTAACCCATACCGTTAAAACTATTAAAAGTATTCCCTTAAAATTAACTCAATCTATAAATATTGAAGTTGGTGGTGAGGTTTATATGCCCATCAAAAGTTTTAAGAAATTAAATAAATTAGCCCAAGCAGACAATCTTCAACTATTTGCCAATCCCAGAAATGCAGCCGCTGGCACGGTGAGACAGTTAGACCCACAAATAGCCGCCAATCGTGATTTACAAGCATTTTTTTATTCATTTTATTCAACCACCGACCAAATTGATTCTTCCTTTAAGGACGTTAAAACTCAATATAAGTTACTTAGGAAATTACAAGATTTAGGTTTTTCAGTTGAACCACATTTCAAAAAATTTAATAATATTCAAGAAGTTAAATCATTTTTAATCTGGGCTGAAAAAATACGTGATACTTTGGACTTTGAAATTGATGGAGTCGTTATTAAGGTTAATGATTTAAAATTACAACAGCAATTGGGACGTACCGCCAAATGTGTCCGTTGGGCAGCTGCCTATAAATTTGCAGCTGTACAAGCCACAACTGTTGTTGAAGATATTCAAGTGCAAGTTGGTCGCACTGGTGTTCTAACTCCAGTCGCCCATTTAAGACCAGTGAGTGTCGCTGGCTCAACTGTTTCTCGGGCCACTCTACACAACCAAGATGAAATTAACAGATTAGGTATTAAAATAGGGGATACGGTAGTTATTCAAAAAGCTGGTGATGTTATTCCAGATATTGTGGAAGTTTTAGTTAAATTACGTGTTGCTAAAGAAAAAGAATTTAAAATGCCAACTCATTGCCCAGCTTGTGGTTCAACTGTAATTCGTCAAGTTGGTGAAGCCGCTCATCGTTGTACTAATTTGGAATGTTTTGCTCAAAGTAAAGAAAAGTTATATCATTTCGTTTCTCGCAAAGCTTACAATATTGATGGTTTAGGCCCCAAAATAATTGATCAGCTATTAGCCACCGGATTAATTAAAGACGCCAGTGATATTTTTACTTTAACAGTTGGTGATTTACAGCCATTGGAAAGATTTGCTGATAAGTCCATTGATAATTTAATTAAATCTATTGGCCGCGCCAAAAATATTACTCCGGCTAAGTTTATTTTTGCTTTAGGTATCAGAAATGTAGGCGAACAAACAGCTATTGATTTAGTTAATCAGTTATTGATTCAACACAAGCAGTTAACAACTAACACTTTTATTAAAATTTTTCAAGATTTGAGTTTAGAAAATTTAAATAAAATCAAAGACGTTGGAGAAATTACTGCTCAACAAATTTATACTTATTTCCACAATAATAAAAATATTAAATTTATTCAGAACCTATTTGATTTTGGTGTTACTTTAAAAATTATTAAATCTCAACCAGTCGTGGCTAGCCAGCTAACCAATAAAACTTTTATTTTGACCGGAACTTTAAATAGTTTAACTCGTGATCAAGCCCAAGATAAAATTAGATCTCTGGGCGGGGTGGTTACTAGTTCTATTTCCAAAAAAACGGATTATCTTATTGTTGGTGATAATCCAGGTTCTAAACATACCAAAGCCCAACAGTTAGGTGTTAAAATTATTACTGAAGCTGAATTTTTAAAGTTAATTAAATAATTTATTTTTAATAAAAAAATAAACCTGTTCTTTTATTAAGAACAGGTTTTTGCATGCCTAGAGGGATTCGAACCCTCGACCTCCACATTGAGAATGTGGCACTCTACAAACTGAGCTATAGACACGCCTTAGGTGCTTTCTAATTCATCAACAGGATTTTGCAGATCCTTAAAACATTGATAACCTCAGAAAGTCCCTTTAGAGGAAGATGCCACTCTTTTTAGCAGGAATAGTCATCTTTAACCTCTTTTAAGTTTGTACCCCGTAGGAGATTCGAACTCCTGTTACCACCGTGAAAGGGTGGCGCTCTAGGCCACTGGGCTAACGGGGCGTTTTTTTGTTTTAAAATTATCGTGGATTAATTCTTTAAGCAGGATTTTCAGGTTTCAACACTTCGATAAACCCCTTAAAGTAAATCAATTAATCCACGATTTGCTGGGATGAAGGGATTTGAACCCCCGACCAATAGATTTCAAGTCTACGGCTCTACCACTGAGCTACATCTCAGGGTTTTATTTTTTGTATTTTTACCTTACATTAGATTAAAAATATTGTCAACTATTTGTAAAAAATTCAAAAAATGTTAGAATATAATCAAGAACATTATGCAATTAACTTCAACCCAAATTGAACAGTTAGCTAAATTAGCTCGATTAAAATTAGCTCCAACTGACCAAAAAAAATTTACCAAACAACTTGGTGATATTTTAGGTTATTTTGAAAAATTAACTCAATTGGACACTCAAAATATTGAACCAACTAGTCAAAGTATTGATTTAAAAAATGTTGATCGTTTAGATGAAATTAAAGATTGTTTACCTGAAATACAAACGGCTATTTTAAACAATACCCCAGATAAAAGTGGAAACTATATTAGAGTGAATAAAGTCTTATAAACCTTTAACCCTTGACACCTAACCTTTGACCTGTTAAATATGATTAATTTTGATAAAAGATTTAGATTTAGAAATTTTCAAGTTTATAAAGATACTAGAGACTTTAATATTGATATTAAAAAATTAGCTGGTAAATTTCCAGTTGAAGAAAAATACGCTCTTAGTAGCCAGCTTTTAAGAGCCTCAATATCAGTTATTCTAAATATTGCTGAAGGCTCAGATAGAGGAACAGACAAAGATTTTGCTCTTTTTTTGAATAGGGCCCACACTTCTTTAAATGAAATTGTAGCATGTTTTGATATAGCTTTAGATAGTAATTATATAAATTTATCTGAACATAATATATTTTTAGAAAAGGCAGCTAATTTAGCTAACCAATTAACGGCTTTCCGTAAAAAAATATTAGCTAACCCAAATAAATAAATTATAACAATTGTCAAATGTCAAATGTTAAAGGTTAAATGTTAGAGATTAAATGTCAAATGTTAAATGTTAAGTGTTAAATGTTATTAAACTCTATGAAATTAAATGAATTAACCATTGAAACCGCTCATCAGGGTTTAAATAAAAAAGAGTTCACCAGCACTGAGTTAGCCCAGGCTTGTTTTGCTGAAATTAAAAAAACCGATAAAGCCATTAATGCTTTTATAACTTCAACTGAACCAAGTGTTTTAAACCAAGCTCAATTAATTGATCAGCAAATAATCAAAGGTGATCAATTAGATTTATTGACAGGGATACCATATGCAGCAAAAGATATTTTTTGTACCCAAGGTATTAAAACTACAGCTGGTTCAAAAATTTTGGCAGATTTTATTGCTCCCTATGAGTCGACGACAACAGATAGATTAAAAAAATCCCAAGCTGTTTTAGTTGGTAAGACTAATTTAGATGAATTTGCTATGGGTTCTTCCACTGAAAATTCAGCTTTTGGACCCACCAAAAATCCTTTAGATTTAACTCGCGTGCCTGGTGGATCTTCTGGTGGTTCGGCTGCTGCTGTGGCTGCTAACCATTGTTTATTTGCTTTAGGAACTGATACCGGTGGTTCCATTCGCCAGCCAGCTAGTTTTTGCGGCGTGGTTGGTTTAAAACCCACTTATGGACGCACTTCGCGTTATGGGGTGATGTCAATGGCATCATCATTAGATACCATCGGTTGTTTTACTAAAACAGTTGCTGATGCTGCTATCATTTTACAGGCCATTGCTGGTAAAGATGACAATGATGCCACTACTTCTAATATAGAATTAAATAATTATTCAAAAGAAATTAAACAAGACATTAAAGGACTTAAAATTGGTATTCCTCAACAATATTTTGCAGTAGCTGGGTTAGATCCACAAGTCAAAATTGTTATTGAACAAGCTATTAAAGAAATTGAAAAATTAGCTGGTAATAAAGTAATTACAATTGATTTACCTCATACTGAATACGCTTTGGCTGCTTACTATATTATTATGCCGGCTGAGGTTTCTTCAAACTTATCACGCTATGATGGCATTAGATATGGATTATCAAATAGAGGAGAAGATGTTTTGTCTTCATATTTAAATACTCGTAGTCAAGGTTTGAGTGATGAAGTTAAGCGCAGAATTATGTTAGGCACTTACACTTTATCTCATGGTTATTACGATGCTTATTACAAAAAAGCTTTACAAGTGCGCACATTAATTAAACAAGATTTTGCTGAAGCTTTTAAGCAAGTTGATGTTATTTTGACGCCAACTTCACCCACCACCGCTTTTAAAATAGGAGAAAAAATAGATGATCCCTTACAAATGTATTTATCAGATATTTATACCATTCCAGCCAGCTTGGCTGGCTTGCCGGCTTTATCAGTACCCTGTGGTGAAATTGATGGGTTGCCAGTTGGTTTACAAATTATTGGTCAGCAGTTTGCTGAAAAGATTATCCTTAGGGTTGGGTATAATTATGAGCAGGGTCACAGTTAATTTGATAATATATCATAATTTAGAATTTATTGTTATTTTGTTAACTTGTTATTTTGTTAAGAATTTTAATTAACAAGCTATCAAGATAGCAAGTTAGCAAAATATTATCCTATATGCTATGATACTCTTACTAATTAGGTATTAGTATAGTTATTAATTAAATAAAAATATATGGCTACCATCAAAGTTTATTCAACGCCGACCTGCGTTTATTGTAATATGTTAAAAGGTTTTTTAACTGATAGCAAAGTTGAGTTTGAGGCAATTGATGTTTCACTTGATCAAGAGGCTGGTAAAGAAATGGTTGCCAAGTCTGGTCAAATGGGCGTACCCGTTTCTATTATTACCACTGATGATAATAAAGAAGAAGTTATTGTGGGTTTTGACAAAGAACGCATTAGTGAACTTTTAAATATTAAAGCATAATATAAAAAAACGCGCTTGCTTTGCAAGCGCGTTATGTCGTTTATTTTAAATATTCTAGATTTTTTTGATAGAGATTATTTGTTGAGGACCATTAGCTTTATTGTTATTCATCTTGATAACGATAATTTCTCTTTTGGGGATAATCCTTTTATGAAAATCCCCATCATAAACCCCTGGTAATATATTTAAAGCCTGAACAGGTTTACCCCTGTCAAATTCTTCAATTTGATTATTGCGAATGTAATAAGTTGCCATTTCTTCCGAACGGTTGATAAATTTTTTGAAATTTTTAACAAATATAAACATAAATATTGTTAAAACAATAAAGATTATAGTAAAACCTATATAAAATATTTCTTGTGACGCAATCATTGTTCCCTCCAATTATTTAATTTAAAAAACAACAATTAATTTAATTATAACTTAACAATAAAGTAATTCTATGTCAATTAATTCATCAAAATTTAACTGGAAAATTTTAATACTTGGTATTATTATTGGCCTAGCTGTTTTTGCCATTGCTAATTATTTTAATAATTTACCAGCATCAGTTATTAGCGAAGAAATTATTCAGCCAGTAACATTTACTATCGATGCCAATAATCATATTAATGGTAATTATGATGCTTCTGTAGATTTAGTTGTTTTTAATGATTATACCTGCGAATATTGTCAGGATTATGCTTTAAGCCTAGAAAAATTATTACAAGATAATCCCAATGAAGTTAGAGTAATTTGGAAACATTTTCCTTTAAATCAAAATTATTATGATGCTGCTATTGCGGCTGAATGTGCCTATGAACAAGGTAAATTTTGGGAGTATTCTCATGAGCTTTACACTCATCAAGATGAATATACCAATGAATTTTATTTAAACACAGCTACTAATTTAGATTTAGAGCTAACCCAATTTTCTAACTGTCTAACCAGTGATAAATATGTAGCTAAAATTCAAGCTGATTATTATGAAGGTATTATGAAAGGTGTCCTAGGCGCTCCAGCTACATTTATTAACGGTGAATATATTCCAGGAGTAATTCCTATTGAGAGATTAGAAAGTTTAGTTAAAGGACTAAAATAAAAATAAAATAAATATGTATGTAATTAATTACGTATTTAAAAATAAGACAAATTCTTATTTTTATCAATTACATACATAAAATTAAAACCTCATTATTAGTTGCTAGTTGTTAAATATAAATTGTATTCTGATTTATGTCTATTCCTTCTCCAATTTTATTTAAGCTGGGATCACTAACTATCCATTGGTATGGTCTATTAATTTTACTGGCTATTATAGTCGGTTTTTTTATTGGTCGCCAGTTATTTAAAAGATATAATTTAAGTTTAATTTTTTTTGAAGATTTAATTTTTTATCTAATTATTTTTTCTGTGTTAGGCGCACGAGTCTGGCACATTTTAGGTGATTTGAATTATTATTTAACTTATCCTTTAGATATGTTAAAAATTTGGGAAGGTGGTCTGGCTATTCATGGAGTTATTTTAGCCGGTATTATTACCATCTATTTTTATACCAAAAAGAAACACTTGGATTTTTTAAAAGTTTTAGATATTTTTGCTCCGCTGGTAGTATTAGGTCAGGCTATTGGTCGTTGGGGTAATTATTTTAATCAAGAAATTTATGGTTGGCCCACTGATTCTTTTATTGGTATCCCAATTAATTTAGTTAATCGTGTGCCAGGATTTGAACAGTTTGAATTTTTTCAGCCAATTTTTCTTTATGAAAGTTTGTGGTGTTTTTTAATATTTATAATTTTAATGTGGTTACACCAGCGAAATTATCAGCAAACAGTTATTCATAATCAGTCATTAAAATTTATTAATTATCCAGGTTTTATTTTTCTAAGTTATTTAATACTATATTCTCTGGAAAGATTTTTTATTAGTTTTATTCGTTTAGATCCGATGCCAATATTTTTAAATTTAAGATTTGATCAATGGACGAGTTTGATTTTAATTGTTTTGGGAGTAGCAACTTTCTTATTTTTATATAAAAAAAGAAAAGTATAATAAATATTGAATATTAAAATTAAGCATTAGCTTTAATATAAATCAAAGCTTTTTTTATTTCCTAAATCTCTAAAAAATGGTAAAATAACTATATAAAGTAATATCTAATTTTTAATATCAATGAGCGGAGTGAATTAATATTTACATTGTAAACTTTAACCAAAATATTAGATATTAGAAATTGAATATTAGAAATTATTAATTTAATTATTTAAATCTATGTGCAATCCAATCAAGCCAACTTTAAAAACAGAATTTGTGCCAACTCTATTTATTTTGCTAACTGTAATTGTTAGTTTTTATTTTTATTCACTTTTTCCAGACCAAGTCGCTACCCACTGGAATGCCCAAGGTGTTGTTGATAGCTATTCTGGAAAATATTTTGCCGCTTTCTTTTTTCCTTTGTTCAATATTGCTATTTATTTATTATTACTTTTTATTCCCCACCTTGATCCCAAAAAGCCTAATTATGATAAATTTAAAAATATCTATCACATTCTTAAAGGGGGGATTGTGGCTTTTATGTCGTTAATTTATCTAGTGGTGGGACTAAATGGCATTGGTTATAATTTACCGGTTAATATCATTGTGCCCATTGGTATTGGTTTATTTTTTATTTTGATTGGCTATTATTTAAAAGACATTAAACCCAATTGGTTTTTGGGAATTCGCACTCCCTGGACCTTAAGTTCAGAAGATGTTTGGTCTAAAACTCATAAATATGGCTCTAAAATTTTTATGGTTAGTGGTTTAATTATGTTATTAGCTGCTATTTTTCCCGAAGGATTTATATATTTTATAATTTTATTCGTTATTTTAATATCAAGTACGGTTGTTTATTCCTATTTAATTTATCGTAAATAACCCTTCACATAGTTTTTTTATATAAAAAGCTATGTGAAGGGTTTTGACTAATCTCAGCTTATTTGTTATATTATAGTTAGTTCCTATATAAAATGAAATTTATTCTTATATAAGAATTAACTAAGTATTATAATGATATATATTATGATACCTTAATAATTAAGCTCCAGAATCTTTTGATTTGGAGACCTCAAGGAAGGAGGTGTTAACCATGGCAGTTGAAGTTAAGCGCAAACAGAATGAGTCAGTTGAAGGATTACTAAGACGTTTTTCCCAAAGAGTCTTACAAAGTAGAGTAATTTTTCGGGCCAAAGCAACTCAATATCATGCTAAACCCAAAACTAAACGACAAGTTCGTGAAGCTGCATTACGGAGACAATTTATTCGTTCTAAAAGAGAATATTTACAAAAAACTGGCCAGTTGCCTTTAGATAATCAACCTGGTAGTTTTAGTAATAATCATCGTCCTAGTCATAAAAAATAATTTTTAAAATTTTTATGTCTCTTATTACTCAATTAGATACCGATCTTAAACAAGCCTTATTATCCAGAGATAAAGATACGGTAGCTTTGTTGCGTCTACTTAAA
>Ga0066639_10004990_pt1 | contig 11227 bp, 14 predicted proteins | sample CryGeyCG2114_010_2_FD_59504 | JGI IMG/M metagenome (GOLD analysis project Ga0066639, IMG submission 59504) | Groundwater microbial communities from aquifer - Crystal Geyser CG10_big_fil_rev_8/21/14_0.10 | ecosystem: Environmental > Aquatic > Deep subsurface > Groundwater | place: USA: Utah... | reverse complement strand
ACTATCATGGTCTTGATAATCTAAAAAAACACATAGACAACCTAAAAAGCTTTGGTCCTCCTGTAATTATCGCTCTAAACAGATTTACAAACGATGATAATAAAATCATAAATCAGATTAAAAACTTTGCCAAAAAAAATAACATTCCTATTGCCGATAGTTTTGTTTACCAAAAAGGAGCATCGGGTGGTCTTGACCTGGCTTCATTAGTTAAAGCTCAAGCTGATAAGCCTCTAAAAAAACACAACTATTCTTATCACCTATCTGACTCAATAGAAGAAAAAATTCTTAAAGTGGCAAAAAAAATCTATGGGGCTAAAAATGTTTCCTACTCATCAAAAGCTAAAAAAAATCTCATTAAATACAACAAAATCACCAAAAACCCCTTTATCTGTACTGCTAAAACTCAATACTCTTTTTCCCACGATCCAGATCTAACCGGCGCTCCGTCTAACTACACTTTCAAAATAAGAGAACTAAGACTTTCCAATGGGGCTAACTTTGTCATTCCAGTAGCTGGAAACTTAATGACTATGCCCGGTCTTCCAAAACACCCTCGTTGTCAGGACATTAAAATTTAATCGACGACATAATCGAGTAACTATTAGATTAAGATTCACCCGAACAAAAAAACTCAAATAAATAATATTTTCTTAGATTGACTTTTCAGCCTCAATTTGTTACTATTTAACCATTACGCACAGTTAGGATAACTTTCCTGATAAATAATTGCCTAACTGGAGGAAAAAGGAAGGAGCAGGCAAGAAGCATTCCTTCTTGCTTTTTTATTTTTATGCAAGAAATTAACTTAAAAGACTTATTAGAAGCAGGTTGCCACTTTGGCCACCAAGTTACTAAATGGCACCCCAAATCAGACGAGTATATTTATACGACTAGAGATAAGATACATATTATTGATCTGGCAAAAACCAAAAAATGTCTAGAAGAAGCAGTTGAATTTGTTGAACAACTAGCTTCTCAAGGAAAAACTATAGTTTTTGTAGGTACTAAAAGGCAAGCGAAAGTGATTGTTGAACAAGAAGCCTCTCAAGCAGGTGCCTCCTACGCAGTTTTTAGATGGCCGGCCGGTTTAATAACCAACTGGGATGAAATGAAGAAAAATCTTCAAAGACTTACCGATCTAGAAACTCAGATTGAATCTGAAAAAGCAAAGCCTACTTTAACAAAAAAGGAAATAGTTTTATTGGAAAGAGATTTAATAAAGCTAAACACCATTTATGGAGGTCTAAGGGGGTTAACCGAAAGACCTAACGCTCTTTTTGTTATTGATATCAAAAAAGAATCAACCTCAGTAAAAGAAGCAAACAGGCTTGATATCCCAGTTGTTGCTATCACCGACACCAACTCAGATCCAACTTTAGCTCAATATCCAATTCCTGCAAATGATGATGCCGTAGGTTCAATAACTTTAATAACCCAAATAATTGCCAATGCCTATGCCCAAGGTAGAAAAAAGGCAAAAAAGCAATCTGATAAAGAAAAAACTCAAGCCGAAAAACCAAAAACAGAAGCCAAAAAACCAACCACTCAAACAAAAAAAGACAAAGAGGTTGAGAAAATTCAACCAGAGGTTAAAAAAGAGCCCAAAACTCCCAGTCAAAAAAAGTTAGCTGATACTATTAAAAAAATTACCAAAACCAACCCAAAAAAGGAAAACAAAAATGAAAAAAAGTAACATCAACGATATCAAAAAATTAAGAGAAAAAACTTCTGCTTCCATCATGGAGTGCAGAAAAGCTCTTGAAAAAGCTTCCGGTGATAAAAATAAAGCTGAAAAACTAATCAGCCAGTGGGGGATAAAAAAAGCTACAAAAAAAGAAGGTAGAAAAACAGCTGAGGGGATAATCGAAGCTTACATTCACGCTGACAAAAAAACTGGTATTTTAATTCAACTTAACTGTGAGACAGACTTTGTTGCAAGAACTGATGATTTTCAAAAACTAGCACACGAAATAGCAATGCAAATAGCTGCCATGAAACCAAAAAAAGTTGAAGACCTCTTGAAACAAAAGTATATTCGTGATAATAATATAACTATAGAAACACTTGTTAAGCAAGCTGTTGGCACTCTAGGAGAAAATATCACTATTGCCAACTTCCTAATCCTTGAAATATAATGATTGACGATAACCTAAAAGAAACCCAAGACAGAATGCAAAAAACTGTCGACTTCTTATTTTCCGATCTAGCCCAAATCAGAACTGGAAGAGCAAATCCTGCTATTGTTGAACATATAAAAGCCACCGTCTATGACGGTGCCCAAGAGCTTAAAATCTCTGAGTTGGGAACCATAACCACTCAAGATGCGAAAACCATTATTATCCAACCTTGGGATGGTTCAATAATCGCTGAAATCAAAAAAGGCATTGAAATAGCTAACATTGGTTTAAATCCAGTTATCGATGGCAACTTAATAAGAATTACTCTTCCTCCCTTATCAGACGAAAGAAGAAAAGAGTATATAAAAATACTCAAACAAAAAGTAGAAGCTGCCAGAGTTGCTATAAGAAATATAAGGAGAGATTTTATCGAAGATCTGGAAAAAGCAGAAAAAGACAAAAATATTTCTGAAGACGATAAATTTAGGCTTCAAGATCAAGTTCAAAAGCTAACCGATCAATTCAACGAAAAAATCGCCCAAGTAGCTGGTACCAAAGAACAGGAAATCATCAAGATATAAATTCCCACCGGATTAACATTCTTATTTCAGATACTTTATTGCACCAAAAAGCATATCGTGATAAACTCTCTTCATGCTAACAGCACTTGTCTTTATTTTAGTCTTATCTCTTCTTATTTTTGTTCACGAGTTTGGCCACTTCCTTGCCGCCAAACTTGTCGGTATCAAGGTAGAGGAGTTTGCCTTTGGCCTACCTTTTACAAAGCCAATTTATCAAACCAAAAAAAAAGATCTAAAAATATCAATCTATCCAATTATTTTTGGCGGTTTTGTAAAACTTTTAGGTGAAGAACAAAAAGAAATAAAAGGCAAACCCCCAAAAAATGCTTTCTGTGCCAAATCACCTCTTGCTCGTTCATTTGTCGTTGTTTCTGGTGTTTTAATGAACTTTTTTTTAGCTGTTATTACTGTTGCTGTCATTTTAGCCCACGGCATTTATGTTCCCACAAAAAATATTTCTATCCAACAAGTTGTCCCAAACACCCCCGCCGCCACCGCTAATCTACAAGAAGGCGATATTATTGAAAAAGTGGCAGATCAAAAAATAGAAAGATATCAAGACTTAACTAATACTATTGAAAGCTACAAAGGCAAAACAACAACCCTTCAGATAAAAAGAAAAGATCAGCTTATAAAAGTTAATGTTACTCCAAGAACTAACTATCCCAAAAATGAAGGACCACTTGGTGTTGTTATCTCAAATCTTTCCCGCCAAACCTATACCTGGTATCAAATTCCCATTCAAGCCTTTGCCCAAACTTTCAGTCTCTGCATCTTAATTACCCAGACCTTTTTTATAATGTTAAAAGACATAATCCTCACAGGGTCAATCCCTAAAGATATTGCTGGTCCTGTTGGAGTTGCCCAACTAACCGGTCAGGCTGTCCAAATGGGTTATTTAGCTGTCTTGCAACTTCTTGCTCTTTTATCTGTCAACTTAGTCATTTTCAATATTCTACCTTTTCCTGCCCTAGATGGAGGAAGACTTCTTTTCATTGTTCTAGAAGTAATTGTTGGTAAAAAAATCGCTCCTAAAATAGAAAACTATACTAATATGGCCGGAATGTTTTTACTTATCTTTTTTGTTATCCTAGTTACCTTCAATGATCTTGACCGAATTTTCAATTTCAAAAAAATTCTCGACCCCATCATTTCTAGATTCTAACTCTTTTTGCCTATATGTAAGCTAATCTGGTAAAATATACCTACTTGGGCCCGTGGCTTAATGGCAGAGCGTCCCGGTCGCATCGGGAAGATTGTCGGTTCAACTCCGATCGGGTCCACGATAAATAACTAAAAATACTGAAACAATAGACTTGTGGTAGGGACATCGGGTATACTGTCGGATATTAAGGGGAATAAAATTACTTATAATCAAACTATACAAGACTGAAAAACCATGATGCGTAAATTAGAAAAAATCTTTCTAGGAGAAAGAGTTGGCTTCATGCCAATATGTGCAGATAGGCCACTAGCAAATTTATCTGCAACTAAACTTAGCTTATTAAGAATAGAAGCACGACTAAAAGAACTAGGATTAAAATCTCCATTAGCTAAAATAGAAATAACAATTGAATCACTGACTTTCCCCCCTTCTCTCATCGAAGAAATAGACCTTGAAAGATTGGTAAGGGCGGAAGAAGAGAGATTGTTCACTGATTCCCATGCTCATTATTAATTTCTATTGTCTTTTACACCCAAATAATCTATACTAAACGTTAATTATGCGATACAGCAAGCTTTTCGGTAAAACTCAAAAACAAATATCAAAAGAAATTGAGTCAAAATCTCACCAGCTTTTAGTAAAAGCTGGTTTTGTCGACCAACTTGCTGCTGGTATCTATACCTGGCTTCCACTAGGGAAAAAATCCCTTTCCAAAATAGATGAGATTATAAGAACTCAGATGAACGCTATCGGTGGCCAGGAAATTACCATGCCTATCTTGCATCCCAAAAAAAATTGGGTTCAAACAGGTCGTTGGGATTCAGTTGATATTCTTTTCAAACTTAAATCTACTCACGGTGCCCAATATGCTCTTGGCCCAACTCACGAAGAGGTTATAACTCCTTTGGTAGCAAAATATATTAATTCGTATAAAGATCTACCCATTTTTCTATATCAAATTCAAACAAAACTAAGAGATGAACCTCGGGCAAAATCAGGGGTAATAAGAGGTCGTGAGTTTGGCATGAAAGATATGTACAGCTTTCATACTGATCAAAAAGATCTTGCCAGCTTTTATCAAAAAGTAATTGATGCCTATTTAAATATCTTCTCTCAATGTGGTCTTGAAGCTAAGGTAACTGAAGCTTCAGGAGGAGAGTTTACCAAAAAATACTCCCACGAGTTTCTAGTTATTTCCCCGGCTGGAGAAGACACCGTCATTTATTGTCCAAACTGCACTTTTGCCCAAAACAAAGAAATCTCAAAATTCAAAGCTACTGACCCTTGTCCAAAATGCTCAGGAGAACTAGCCGCTGACAAAGCAATTGAAGTAGGGAATATCTTCGACTTAGAAACCAAATTTTCCAAAGACTTCAACTTAACCTATCTAGATAAATCTGGCAAAAAAGAATATGTCTATATGGGCTGTTACGGTCTTGGTGACACTCGGTTAGTTGGCGCTATAGTTGAAAACAACCATGATGAGCTTGGCATTATCTGGCCTGAAAAAATCGCCCCCTATAAACTTCACCTTATTTCAATAAGTTCAAGAAAAATTGACCAAAAAATAAGAGAAAATAAGAATACCTCTAATCTAGAAAATCCTGCAAAAGTTGCAGAGGATTTATATAAAGATCTTACCTTAAATAATATTGAAGTTCTATTTGATGACCGAAAAGACACAACTCCAGGACAAAAACTAGTTGACGCCGACTTAATAGGCTGTCCGTATAAACTGGTTATCTCCCAAAAAAGCCTATCTGCAGGAGGCTTTGAACTAACCAAAAGAGGCCAAAACGAATCAAAGATAGTTACCAGAGATCAACTCCTTGAAACATTGCTTTAAAGCCCCCTTTTATTGTATAATTCTTTTTTAAATCATTAACTACGCTATAAATTTGTATGTCAGAAAAAAAGACTAAATTTTTTAGTTTAAAAAGTGTACCTCCAGAGTTAAATAAACTTATCGGTACTGCATTAACAGATCAAGAATTTGCAGCTAGACTTCTTGCTGATCCTTTTTCTACAATTGAAAGTCTATCATTAACTGCAGAACAAAGACAAGCTGTTCTTAATGCAGCTGGAGCAGAAGATCTCACTGAGTTTGCTAAATTAATAGAAGAAGGCTTAAAAAACCCACTCCTTCCTGATCAAAAATAAACTACTTATATTGAAAACCCCTCTCTTTCCTGTTAGACTTAACAAGCTTTATGAAAAACATTGTTGTTATTGGTGGTGGAACAGGAACATTCACTGTTCTATCAGGTTTAAAAAAATATCCAAATATTAATCTAACTGCAATTGTTTCCATGGCCGACTCAGGAGGTTCAAATAGAGTAATCAGAGACGAATTCGGGCTTCTTCCCACTTCTGATATTAGACAATGCTTACTTGCTCTTTCTCCTGAAAATGGTGACTCAATCTGGAGAAAACTTTTTTCTTATCGTTTTGACAGGGGAGTTGGCATATCGGGAATGACCTTTGGCAACCTTTTTATGGCCGCTCTTGCCGACATTTTAGGTACCCAGCAACAAGCAATAGAAAAAACATCTAAGATAATTAATGTAAAAGGTCAAGTTCTCCCTGTCTCATACAAAGATATTCATCTTCTTGCTCAATATGAAACAGGTCACAAAGTAGTTGGTGAGCACTACATTGATGAGCCAAAGCATTCTGGAAGTCCAAAAATCACTAAGTTAGAGACCATCCCCAAAGCAAAGGTAAGCCCCCAAGCGCAAAAAGCAATCAAAGAAGCTGATTTAATTATTTTAGGTCCAGGAGATCTATATACCTCAGTCATTGCCAACCTGGTTATTAAAGGCGTTCCCAAAGCAATAAAAGAATCAACCGCAAAAATAGTCTATATTGTTAATCTTATGACCCGTTGGGGACAAACATATAAATTTACCGCCACCAACCACATCAACGAAATTGAAAAATACTTGAAATCAGCAAAAAACAAAAAAAATATTGACTGTATAATTTTCAACACCTCTCCTATCCCCGCCAATATTCTTGATATCTACTACAAAGCAGAAAAAGCTACCCCGGTAAAAGATGATCTTAACAAAGTAGGGGACTGCTATAAAATAATAAAAGACGATTTAATTTCAAAAACCAAAGTTAAAAAAATAAAATCAGATAAACTAACCAGATCCCTAATAAGACACGATAGTCAAAAACTTGCCAAAAAAATTATTAACCTTCTTTAAATTTAGACAATAATTTATTAAAGACTTTAATAACTAATCTACGATTATTGGAGAATATTTCATTGGTCTTACTTCTATTCCTAATCTTAACCCCGCCTTCATTTTTAAGCCTCCAGGGCTACCTATCGAAAGATTAACTTCTGCTTTAGCTCCAACCATAGTTATTTCATCTAAATCCAAAACAGCACAACCGCTAACATCAACCCCTACTTTGTCATTTAAAAAAGCACTTTCTAACTTTTGTTTTTCCACACTATTAATATTATTATTCAATTAAAATATTAACACTATTATTAGGCCCAAAAAGGGCAACCTTTCCAAAAGCTTCTTCCACCCTTACAGAAGTATTTGATACTCTAAGCATAGCCTGAATATGTAAATGTGCCCCCCTAAGTGCCTCAAATCGAGTATTTAATAAAGAAGCACTCCATTTTTCTCCTTGAAAACTTAACAATTGACCTGAAAATCCAACTCCGTTTGTTGCTGCTTGAATTTCCAACCCAGCCGCTAACTCAAACCTATGAAGTGATCCCCTAAGTACTCCTGTTGCCCCTGGTTCCCCTTCTTCTTGTCCAATCATTCCTACCCCGGCTACATAAATTATTCTATCTGCTAAATCGGCTTGTGCAAATTTACCACCCAATCTAAGTCCTGCAGCAGCGGAGAAAGTAGTTCCATCAAAAACATCTAATTGTATACCTAAAAGTGAACCACTAACTCTTGGGGTTTGTATTTGACCAGCTGTAAGTCCAAAATCAATGCCTTTATTCCAGCCTGCATCAATTGTAGGCATGAGACTAAAATTAAACTCTCCCCCCCGAGCATTTGTTACAGGCAATCTAACCGCAAGCGGTTGTTCTGTATCTCCTTCGCCAGGAGGTTCAACTTCTACGACTGTAGCCATATTTATTGACAAAAATTACAATTTTGGTATAATTTCATACATTATATGATACATGATCATCACAAGTCAAGATTAAATTTGTGTTTAAATTACACAAATTAAACCCTATATAAATAAATTATATATTAAAACACTAGTAATGCCTTTAAAAAATTTAGAAATACATAATCAAAAATTATCATTAGGAGTTGGTTTCAGTGGGGTTGATACTAATAAATTTTGGGGAATTAGGCGAGAAACGCTAACATTACAAGCTAAAAAACCAAGCGCCGCTATATCTTTAGAAATAGGAGTCCCCGGAAAAAGATCAAATAACAGACATGATGTTGTGATTCATGGGGAAATTCCACAAAGCACAATGGTTATAAAACCAGGAATAACAAATAGTGAACCTCTTAGAATCACCCTTGGCGCTGGTGCTTTTTTAGCTGGTAGGGCGCAAATACAAGCTAATGGTCGCAAAATTAACGCTGAACTACAAATAACAACTGGACTTTTGTTTGAAGTTCCGTTAAGCACTTACGGTGAGATAACAATATATGAAATTTAATTATTAACTAATCTTATGAAACAAAAAGAAGGAAGACAGCTAATAGTTAATGTAGTAAGTAAAGGCGGAGTAGTTGAGGTTCCAACAGCAACTGGAGGGGTAGAAGCTACCATCCAGTCTTTAGAAAGAGTACTTGGACCTGAAACTGCGTTTGGTTTAAGACTAAGGGATGTTGTTAGCAAGGGTTTGCTATCAGAAGAAGAAGCGAAAGCCTTCATAGAGGGCTTAAACCAGCAAAGAATGCAAGATTGGGCAAATCAAATGTTACCCAAAAGACAACGTTCTCCATCAGAAGACTTAATAGGTTGTTTTTTAAAAGGAGCAAAAGATCGAAGGAGAAAAATGGCATTAAGAAAATTAATAAGAACTAGATAACTTGTATTATATTTTAATGTATTTTATATGAAGGAAGAAAGATATTTAGACTTAGATGTCTGGAGAAATCAAACAGGTTTAAATGAAGGACATTTAATGGCTCTTGCCGAAAGAGCAATGAAAGTAGGACCTCCAAAAGATGGTTTATTAAAAAGTTTAACCTATCTTGCTGGAGATGCAGTAGTCATGCTATCAGAAGGAGTTAGAAGGGTGGTTTCTTCAACCGTTGTCGTCCCAGGTCCCCTTTCAGTTCCTGTAATAGAAAGAAGAGATCCTTCAAGACTCGGAGAAACAAGTTGGCGTTTAGCTAGTGATTCTCCCGGTAGGATAGGCTTTAAATTTCCAGTAATAGAACAAAAAGCTGACTTCCCAGTCGCTGGTCTTATAACTATTGAACCCAAGGTTAAAGCGCCTGCTCCGGACATCCCAGGTTATGGAGCAGATGTGGAAATTAATTTAATACAACTAGGCGGTATTTGGGTAGATCCTGTTAAAACAGCTATGAATTATTCCAGAGGACAATTATCTAGCGCCCAAGTAAGAGCCATGGAAGAAATACCTTCTGTTTTATTTCCAACTGCCGTATTAACCGCCCTAACCTCGCCATTATTTTTAACTTTAGCTGAAGCATTACATCAACAGTCAGAAAAAACAGCAAATTTTTTAAGAGAAAAAGGCTTAGGTCACCAGGTTCCTTTTCTTGAAAGAACAAAAACAGCACAAATGAGTGGTGTTGTAAAAGATGCCGTGACTGGAGCACTTGCTGTCCTTTGTCGACAAGTTGCAGGTTTTCAAATTAATTCCCAAGTAACAGCAATAGACATAGATTGGCCACACCAAATAGAAGAAGCAGAACAAGCAGCCACAATGGCAAGAGCAGAAGAAATAAAAGGGGCAGTTGAAGCAAGAATTGTCGGAATGAAAACTAAAGAAACGGTAAAGGGAGTGGCTGAGGGCTTAAAAGAAGCCGGGATTGATGTAAATAATCTATTGACAGAATTGATACGGATATTCCAAAATAGATAATTTTATTAAATTTAACATTTTTTATGACAACTGAACAAACAGAAACAAATGGACTACAACTACCAACAGCTAAAGACTGGGAGGGGTATTTTAATCAAGGGCTTTTCGGAGAATCTCCTCAAGCTACATCTTTAGCAAAACCTGTTGATTTACCCCAAACAAAAATACCCAATCCAAGACAAGAAAAACTAAAAAGGGTTGAGCGTATTTGCTGGAAAACAGCTGGAGTCGGGTTGGCAGGTCTTGCCGTTTTTGGTTGCGCCACAACCGCACCTGGGGTAATAGAAGGAATCTCAGTTGCTGCAGAAAAATTGCCTCAACAGATTGTTTCTACAGTTGCTCGGATACCCAGGACAATTATTGTGGAAGCTGGCGGGGGTGCACAATTTGTTTTTCATACTTTAACAGGAGCTTATCCAGAGGCAGAAACACCCAGAAATATGTTCTGTGGACTTCCCTCACTGACATTCCTAGTAGGCGGGGCTCTTGCGATATTAAGAAAAAGGGCGCAAGGAAATACTATGATAGAAGACGAAGATTAAAATGTTATTAGAGACAGCTCGAGCACAAACCTCCAGAATTATAGAAATCAGAAGTAAAAGAGTTCAAGAAAGAAAAACAACTAATGTTGGAAATGTTGGAAAAAATAATCAACGTCAACCAAATCACCAACATTTTGATTATTCTCCGAGGAAAGAAAAATCAAGACCGCCTGGATATTTACAGCCTTCAGAACTAAGAGAAACAAGAAAAAAAATGACCCTAGCAGGAGGATCTTCTATTCATGGAATAAAAACTGGACCAAATGGTAAAATGACTATCACTGAAACTTCACAAACATTAGAATTACGAAGATTCAGATCTCCAACCTTTATAACAGACACGGGCAAAAAACTCCCAAACACAGAAGTCACCACTCGTTTAACAGAAAAAAGACAAGGCTTCCGATTTAGGCTAAAAGGTCAAGACAGTAGAGTTGGAACATTCGCTTCTCTTAATTGGGGTGATACTGCTAGAGGTGAGCTAAATAGAGTATCAAGAGAACAGGTATTTAATGATGGCTCTATTCAAAGAGGTCTTTTCACAAGCAGATTCGCCCGAATCATATCAGGATTTTTTGGCGGAACACAAGTAGGCGGTAGAGATGATCTTACAGGATTACAAACAAGACAGTATTCACTCGAACCCGGAGAGCGGGCTGAAATTTACAGTGCCAGAGCAAAACAAGAACACCTTTACGGTGCTGTGGAAAGTAGTGTATCTTCGGTTGATATAGTAAGAAGAGCTTTTAATA
>Ga0066639_10004986_pt1 | contig 11230 bp, 8 predicted proteins | sample CryGeyCG2114_010_2_FD_59504 | JGI IMG/M metagenome (GOLD analysis project Ga0066639, IMG submission 59504) | Groundwater microbial communities from aquifer - Crystal Geyser CG10_big_fil_rev_8/21/14_0.10 | ecosystem: Environmental > Aquatic > Deep subsurface > Groundwater | place: USA: Utah... | reverse complement strand
CCTAGGATTAAAAGATGAGCAAATAAGGCAGGCAGTAGAGAGCTTTAGAGCTCCAATTGGAAGGGAAGAACTTGTTTATAAAAACTCATTCTCTGTTATGATTGATTTTGCACATACGCCAAATGCACTCAATCAGCTTTTATCCTCAATTAAGCCTCAAACTCAAGGGAATCTTATTCATGTTTTTGGAAGCGCAGGAGAGAGAGACTATAAAAAAAGACCGGAAATGGGTGAGATTTCTTCAAAGTATGCAGATAAGATTTTTTTAACCGCTGAAGATCCACGATCGGAAAAAGTTGAAAGAATAATAGAGGAAATAGAAAAGGGAATAAATTCGAAAAAGCCCGAGGTTTTCAAAATTCAAAATAGACAGGAAGCTATAAATAAGGCAATTAAGCTTGCAAAAAAAGGAGATTTTGTTGTAATAACAGGAAAAGGGCATGAAAAATCAATGAATTACGGAAACGGTGAAGTTTTCTGGAGTGAACACGAAGCAGTTAAGAAAGCTTTGAAATTAAAAAAGGGAGCAAAATGAATAAAATAAAAACAATCCATTTTACAGGTATAAAGGGTGTTGGGATGGCGCCTCTTGCAATTATTGCCAAAGAGGCCGGTTTTAAGGTTACAGGAAGTGATATTGATAGCACTTTTATTACTGATAAATTTCTTGAAAAAGCAAAAATAAAAGCTAAAGTCTCTTTTGCAAAAGAAAATATCGGAAAAGCAGATCTTGTAGTTTTCAGCGGTGCTCATAACGGTCTTAATAACATAGAAGTCCAATTTGCAAAGGAAAAAGGGACAAGAGTAATGACTCAGGGAGAGGCAGTAGGTGAGTTTATGAAAGGCGATATTTTAAATAAAAAATTTGTGGGGATATCTGTTGCGGGCTGTCATGGTAAAACAACAACAACTGGAATTATCGCAGCAATTTTTGAAGAAAGCGGACTTTCCCCATCTTATTTAATAGGTACGGGAGTCGGTCATTTTGGAAAAGGAAATTTTTTTATAGCAGAGGCAGATGAGTATGCAACAGAACCTGTTTTTGATAAAACTCCTAAATTTTTGTGGCAGCATCCAAAAATTGCTATTTTTACAAATATCGATTTTGACCATCCTGATATGTACCAGGGCATAGAAGATACAAAAAGAGTTTTTCTTACTTTTGCCAAGAACCTGCAAGATCAAAGCGGGCTCCTTATTGCTAACGGAGATGATAGAAACATTAGAGACATTCTTAAAGCTTACACGGGGAAATTAATAACTTATGGTTTTTCTCCTCTTAATGATTATGTGGTAAAAAAAGTAAACATCTCCGGTTCTCAAACTTTTTTTTGGGTCGAGGCCAAAAACACTTCACTTGGAGAATTTACAATTAAGGTCCCGGGAGAACACAATGCGGAAAACGCGTCAGCCGCAATAATTTGTGCCTTAGAATCGGGTATTCCGCTTGAAAAAATAAAAAAGGGACTGGCCAGCTTTGCCGGTACAAAAAGAAGGTTTGAATATATAGGGAAAATCGGAAATTCACTTGCCTATGATGACTATGCCCATCACCCAACTGAAATTAAAAAAACATTAAAAGCATTCCGCGACGTTTTCCCTAAATCTCAAATTGTTTGTATATTTCAGCCGCATACTTATTCAAGAACAAAAAAGATGTTCGATCAATTTCTAGACTCATTTTCATACGCAAATAAAGTTATTGTTACAAATATTTATGGTTCCGAAAGAGAAGAAAAGGACAATTCGGTCTCAGCAGAGATGCTTGCAAATAAGTTGTCCCTGACTCATCCGAGCGTAATATTTTTGCCTGAGAGAGATGATGTGGTAAAATACGTAAGCCTTAATTCCTCCGATAGAGATACAATCCTGGTTTCAATGGGAGCAGGAGATATTTATAAAATCTGGAGTAAGTTAAATGTAAACCCGCATGAAAAATAAAATACAAACAATTGAAGAAATGGTTGGAAAAGGAAGAATCCGTCAGGGAGAACTTCTTTCTGCCCATACGTCTTTTAAAGTAGGCGGACCGGCAGAGGGTTACATAGACGTTGAAAAAGTTGATGACTTGGTAAAAATAGTTAAATCTTGCCGGAAAAACAAAATTCCATTTCTTATTTTAGGCGGAGGAACAAATGTTGTCGTTTCCGATAAAGGTTTCAGAGGGGTAATTATAAAAAATAATTGCAGGAAATTTGAAGTTGTAACAATGAGCGGACGCATGAAAAATAATGAAAATGGTTGGCAAATGGACGTTTCCAAAGCACTAATTGTTGCAGAATCCGGCGTAATAATGAATCAACTGGTGCGTTTTTCAATAGAACAGGGCTTGTCAGGACTTGAATATCAGTTGGGACTTCCCGGTACTGTTGGAGGAGCAATTTTTATGAATTCAAATTTTCCTAAAAAAGATGCATATGTCGGGGATGCCTTATATAAGGCAACTATTCTAACAAAAGACGGGGAAATTAAAGAAGTTGATAATTCATATTTTAAATTCGGTTATGATAAGAGTATATTGCAGGAAACAAATGAAATTCTTTTAACTGCCGTTTTTAGATTTTCACCTTTTGACAAAAAGGAACTTTGGAAAAGGGGTACAGAAGCGATGGAATATAGAAATAAAACGCAGCCAAAAGGCCCTTCTGCAGGTTGTGTTTTCAGAAATATATCAATAGTTGATGCATTAAGGATTAAAACACCGGAGCAAACAACATCTGCAGGCTATTTAATTGACAAGGCGGGTCTAAAAGGAAAAAAAATAGGAAATGCGATGATATCAAATGACCATGCAAATTTTATTTTGAACATGGGGGGTGCAAAAGCAGAAGACGTTATAGCTCTTGTAAAACTTTGCGAAGATGAAGTTTTTAAAAAGTTTGGTGTAAAGCTTAATATGGAAGTAAGAAAGATAGGATTTTAAGACCAATATGCAAACAGAAAAATTTATTATAAAAGGAGGAAAAAGACTTGTTGGAGAAATTTCCGTAGGCGGTGCAAAAAATGTTGCTCTTAAAGCAATAGTTGCAGCGTGTTTAACCGAAGAAGAAGTTGTAATAAAAAACATTCCTTTAATTTCAGACTTTATGATAATGGCAGACATTGTAAAAGAGTTGGGCGGGGAAGTCAGAATAAAAGATCACGATGCTTACGTTAAGATTGAAAAATTTAAAACAAGTAAAATTTCTTTGGAAAAAGCAGCAGAAATCAGAACCTCTTCAATGCTTATTGTTCCGCTTCTTTTAAGAACGGGTAAGGCAATAATACCAAATCCGGGAGGATGCAGAATTGGCGCACGTCCGATAGACCGCATCATAGAAGGACTTAAAAAAATGAAAGTACAAATTGTCTATGAAAGTAAGGACGGATATTTCCATGCAAAAGTGTCGGATGAAGGCCTCAGGGGAACAAATTATAGGTTTGTAAAACCTACTCATACGGGAACAGAAACTTTAATCATGGCAGCGTCATTAGCAAAGGGCAGAACAATTCTTGAAAATGCAGCACTGGAACCTGAAATTGATGAACTCATAAATTTTTTAAACAGCATGGGCGCAGAAATAAAAAGAGACGGAGGCAAGCGCATTGTTATAGATGGAGTGGAAAAACTAAATGGAGCAGTTTTTGAAGTTGGAACCGACAGAAACCAGATAATTACGATTGCAATTGCGGCAATAATTACAGGAGGGGATGTTTTTATAAGAAATATTAGTAAAAATGGATTAGTTGAGTTTTTAGAAAAGCTAAAAGATGTTGGCGGAGGTTATGAGATAAAAGCAAACGGAATAAGATTTTATGCCAAGAAAAATTTAATAGCATCGGATATTGTGACATCGCCTTATCCCGGATTTATGACTGATTGGCAGGGGCCGTGGACAGTTCTTATGACTCAAGCGAAAGGAAATTCTACGGTTCATGAAGCAGTTTATGAGAACAGATTTACCTACGTTGAGGAGCTTAGGAAAATGGGGGCGGACATAGAGCTTTTTAACCCCGAAGTCAAAGATCCTCAGAATTTTTATAATTTTAATTTAAGCGATGATAAAAAGGAATATAAACATGCTGCTATGATAAAGGGGCCTAATCAACTTCATAATGGTGTGATAACCATGACTGATTTAAGAGCAGGCGCAACGCTTGTTTTAGCAGCACTTGCTGCAAAGGGGGGAGAAAGCGTAATTTTTGGCATAAACCATTTGGACAGAGGGTACGAAAATTTTGAAAAGAGCCTTGCAAAACTTGGAGCAAATATTGTAAGAGTTAAAGAATAATATGCAAGCACTTATATTGGCAGCAGGACCATCGTCCCGTTTTTACCCATTTTCCTCTATGGGGCATAAATCAATGATTAAAATTGCCGGCAAACCAATCTTGCAATATACGATAGAAGGACTTAGAAAGATCGGAATAAAAAATATTGTTTTGCTTGTCTCTCCCGATTCAAAAATTAAAGATTATTTCAAAGACGGAAAAGATTTTGGAGTTTTATTGTCCTATGCAATTCAAAAAGAACCAAACGGTGCAGGACAGGGAATTCTTTTGACAAAAGATCTTATAAAAGAAGATTTTCTTCTTCTTAATGCGTCCCATGCAGATATTGAAAAATTTGCACTTTTATTGTTAGAGGCAAAAAGCAAAGATACAGACGCTCTTTTTCTTGTTCAAAAAAGAGCTGAAACATGGAACTATGGAGTGGTAAAAGTTGAGGGCACAAAAATCCTAGACCTTGTAGAAAAACCAAAAAAAGGAGAAGAACCCTCAAAGCTTTGTGTTCTCGGGATATATTTGTTTTCAAAAGATTTTCTAAGAGAACTGAAAGAGACTCCATATGAACACTATCAATTGGAAAAAGCAATTTCTTCTTATGCCAAAACAAAAAACATAGGAGCTATTGAAACAAATGAAAAGAGTGTAACTTTAAAATTTCCCTGGAACCTTTTAACGCTTAAAGATTATATTCTGAAAAATATTAAAAGATCCATAAGTAGCAAAGCTAAAATCGAACAAAGTGCAGAAGTAATAGGTAGTGTAATTATTGAAGAAGGCGCTGCTATCTCCAATGGAGCAAAGATTAAAGGCCCATGTTATATAGGTAAAAATGCATTCATTGGGGATAATGTTGTTTTAAGAGCAGGGGTGGACGTTGAAGAACAAAGTGTGATAGGTGCGAATATGGAGCTAAAGAATACGCTTGTTATGAGCGGGTCTAAAACGCATTCTGGTTTTATCGGCGATTCAATAATCGGAGAAAATTGCCGTATCGGGACACAATTTTGTACCGCAAATGTAAGGCTTGATAGAGAGCCTGTTTCATGCATTGTAAAAGGAGAACCCGTAGATACGGGAATGAAATTTTTCGGGACAATTATCGGAAATGATGTGAAAATTGGAGTAAAGTCATCTACTATGCCTGGAGTAATAATCGGAAACAATGCAATAATCGGTCCATCCACAACTGTTTTAAAAAATGTAGAAGAGGGCACAAAATACTATTCAAAATTTCAGGAGATAGTTTCCAAAAAATGAAAAAAATAGTTCTTTTCGACATCGATTATACACTTTTTAATACTGATGACTTTAAAAAAAGTAATTTAAGAGATTACTATTTATACGAAGAGACAGAAAAAGTTCTTGAAGAAGTTTCCAAAATTGCAACACTAGGAATTTTTTCTGAAGGCGAACTGGAGTTTCAGAAAACAAAATTAATTAAGACAAATATACAGAAATATTTTAATGAAGATCATACACACATCGTCGAAAAAAAAGACCTTAATCTTGAATTGGTTTTATCAAAGTTTAAAGATGAAAAATTATACTTTATTGATGATAAACTTCAAATTCTTTTTAATGCAAAAAAAGTTATGCCTTCTATTTTCACAATTTGGGTAAAAAGAGGAATTTATGCCAATGCTCAGAAACCAATACAAAATTTTAAGCCTGATGCTACAATAGACAACCTGTCGGAAGTTTTTGGAATTGTTTCCAAAAACTAGTTTTTAGCTATTAGCTATTAGATTTTAGCTAAATTATAATATGTGTGGAATTTTTGGATACGTAGGTAAAAAAAATAATACGGCTCAAACTGTTCTTGAAGGATTAAAACTCTTAGAATACAGAGGCTATGATTCATGGGGAGTAGCAATAAAAAAAGGTAAAAAATTTACAGTTGAGCGGAATACAGGAAAAATAGGCGAGGCAACCATTACTCTTCCTGAGAGCAATATTGGAATTGGGCATACAAGATGGGCAACTCATGGAGGAGTAACAGTTGACAATGCTCATCCTCATCTTGACTGCAAGCGTGAAATTGCAGTTATACATAATGGAATTATTGAAAATTTTGCGGAATTAAAAGCGGAACTTATTAAAAAAGGTCATACTTTTAAGTCCGAAACAGACACGGAAGTTTTTGCACATCTTGTCGAGGAGTTTTTAGAAAAAGAAGGATTTGCATCAGCCGTCAGGGACGCTTTTAACAAATTGCATGGACTTAATGCAATCGTTATTGCAAATTGCCGTTCAAAAGAAATTATTGCAGCTAAGACAGGATCCCCTCTTGTAATCGGTGAAAATAATAATGGCTATTATGTCGCATCTGATGTCGCAGGCATTTTAAAACATACAAAAAAGGTGCTTTTCTTAAAAGACAAGGAAATGGCAATTTTAGGAGATGAGATTAAGCTTCTCTCACTTCCGGAAGGAAAAAATCTAATTCCCCAATTTGAAACCATTAACTGGAAATTTGAGGAAACACAAAAAGGTAAATTCAAGCATTTTTTTCTAAAAGAAATTCATGAACAGCCTCAGATCATCAATAATATAGCTCTAAACTACAAGGAGGAAACTAAAAAACTGGCAAGTCTTATAGAAAATGCATTTGGTACATTTATGGTTGCATGCGGGTCTGCATCTTATGCAGCGCTTGCCGGAACATATTTATTTTCAAGAATTGCAAAAAAACATATAAATTTTTCTGTAGGTTCAGAGTTTAAATACTTGGAAGACTACATTACTCCGGAAACCTTGGTTATTCCTATTTCCCAAAGCGGAGAGTCGGTTGATGTTATTGAGCCGGTTGTTGCTGCAAAGAAAAAAGGTGCGATAATTGCGGCAATTGTTAACGTGTTAGGTTCAACTTTATACAGAGTATCGGACGTAAAGATTCTAATAGGTGCGGGAACTGAGAAATCTGTTGTTGCAACAAAAAGTTTGACGGCAATGCTCGCAATTTTGATACTTACGGCTTACACAATCTCCAAAAAACAAGAAGTGGGAAAAAAATTACTAATAAAGGCCGCAAAAAATATTAAAGAAATCTTAAAAGAGAATTATTCTAAAAATATTGTTGACCTGTCGGATAGCTTAAAAGACAAGCAACATCTCTATATTATTGGACGCGGATTGTCTTATGCAACTGCCCTTGAAGCAACCCTTAAGCTTAAGGAGGCAAGCTATACTCATGCCGAAGGTTTTGCAGGAGGAGAGTTAAAACACGGAGTTATTGCTTTAATAGATAAAGGAACTCCTTGTATTGTTTTTGCTCCCAATGATGAAACCTATGTAGATGTTATTTCAAATGCCCAGGAAATTAAAGCAAGAGGCGGTTATATTATTGGAATCGGTCCAAGAGACGATAAGGTTTTCGATAGATTTCTTAAAACAGATGATGCGGGAGATGCAACTATTATCCCTCAGATTGTTATTGCCCAGCTTCTTGCTTACAACCTTGCCCTAAAAAGAGGAATAGACGATCCTGACAAGCCGAGAAATCTTGCAAAGAGCGTAACTGTAAAGTAGGTTTAGATATTGAAATGAGAGAAACGATAATTATATTGCATGGGTGGGGTTTAAGAGGGGGAAAATATATAAATCTACAAAAGCTTCTTGAAAACAAAGGATACAAAGTTTATGCCCCTGATCTACCCGGTTTTGGCGCAGAACCAATAAAAAACCTGCACATGAATCTTGATAGCTACGTTGAATTCGTAGAGAGTTTTATGGAAAAAAACAAAATTGGGAAGGCAGTAATAGTAGGGCATTCTTTTGGTGGAAGGGTTGGAATAAAGTTCGCCTGGAAAAATCCGGATAAAGTTTTAAAACTTATTCTAACCGGAACGCCTCTTCAAAGAGACAGGTCTTTTTCAAAAAAAATAGCATTTGTTGCATCTAAAACAGGAGGTAAAGTCCTAAAATTGCTGCCTAAGGGAATAAACAATCTTGCAAGAAAATCTATTTATAGAACAATAGGAGAATGGGATTATTATAAAGCAGGGGATTTAAAAGAGATTTTTAAAAATATAATAGAGGAAGAGCCTATAAAATATTTTAAAGAACTTAATGTTCCGGTTTTTCTAATTTGGGGAAAAGATGATAAAACTGTTCCTCAAGAACCTATTAAACAAATCGCTAAAATTTCAAAAGCTCATTTTGTTTCTGTACCAAATACAAACCATAGACTTCCCTATATGAATCCCGATCTTTTTTGGCAAAGTCTTAAGAAGGTCTTATGACATTAATTTTTTATTTAATCAGCACCTTTTTCTTTCTCTGGGTTTTCCGCAATATCCTGTTTTGGGTTTCTTTATGGCAAATAAAAGAATATAGGTTTGACAGGCTTTATGTGCACCTTAAAGAAACTTATCAAGGAAAAAGGCTACTTTTCTCCCCATTCTCACTTGTAAAGTGGGCAGCACTTTTTTCTTTTATTGGCGTAGTTTTCAATGATGATTTTCTATTGCCTTACCAGTTTTTAATAACCGGTATATTTTTTGTTCAGGGGTTTTTAGTTCTTAAAGAGGCTTCTTTACGCCTTATTAAAAGACCTGTTTTTACATTTAAATCAATTTTTATTATACTTGCTTCGCTTCTTTCGATACTTCTTCTTTATGTTTTTCCTCTTGTAGATAAATTTTTCTGGCTTTTATTTGTAGACAGGCTAATTCCCTTATTCGTAACACTCTTTATTTTTTCCTTATCTTTTCCAACACAGCTTTTAAGAGATTGGAAAATAGAAGAGGCAGCAGGTAAAGTTAAAAAATTTAAAAATCTTTTAACAATTGGGATAACAGGAAGTTACGGAAAAAGCACAACAAAAGAGTTTACGGCACAAATACTTTCCCATAAGTTTAATGTCGTAAAAACAAAAGCAAATTACAACACTCCAATCGGGATTGCAAATACAGTGCTTTCCGGACTTAACAAGAAAACGGAAATTTTAGTTGCGGAAATGGGTGCATATAAAATAGGTGAAATCGAAGAACTTTGTGAAATTGTTACTCCCAAAATCGGAATCTTAACAGCAGTTAACAATCAGCACCTTTCACTTTTTGGTAGCTTTGAAAATACACTTTCTACAAAATACGAGCTAATAGATGCATTGCCAAAAAACGGGTTTGCACTCTTTAACGGTAATAATCCAAATTCTTTGTTTCTTTTTAAGAAAACCCGCAAGAAAAAAGTTTTATACATGCATCTTAAGGAAAAAAACGCCGAAAAAATTAAAAGCAAAGCAGATATTGTTGCTTTTAACACAAAGGTTGAAAAAACTTCTGTGTCTTTTCAGGTTTTACTAAAAGACAAAGTTATTTCATTTAATGCGCCGTTTATGGGCGAGCATAATGTTGAAAATGTTCTGCCCGCAATTTACATTGCAGACTACTTGGGAATGAATGAAGAGGAAATAAAACATGCAGTATCCCGGCTTTCTCTTCCCGATAAAACATTGTCCATTGAAACCGTAGAGGGAGTTTATTTCATGGATGATTCATACAATGCAAATCCTGAGGCAGTATCTGCGATTTTAAATTACATGAAAATTTACAAAGGAAAAAAGATTCTTGTCCTGCAGCCTATGATAGAGCTTGGTGACAAAGCAGGAAAAGAGCACTTCGAAATTGCAAAAGAGGCCTCCCGTATTTGCGACTTTCTTATTATGACAAACAAAAATTTTTATAAGTCAATCTTAAAAGGCGTAAAAGAAGGCGGAGGAGAATGTGAGGTTAAGGTCTTAAAACCTTCACAAATTGCAGATTTTATAGAAAACACAGTGGATAAAGGAGATGTTGTAGTTTTCGAAGGAAAAGAATCCGGGATCGCTCTTGAAAAGATCTTATAATATGAGACCTATCGCCATTTCACTTTCCCCAAATGCGGAAAAAAAAGATATTTTGTTGTCTTTAAAACTATTTTTTTCTCCATGGGCTTATGTAAAAGGACAATCTGCTAAGTCTTTAGAACAGTGGTTTCGGAATTATTTCAATATTTCTTATGCAATATCTTTTAACAGCGGAAGGACTGCTTTTTATGCAATTTTAAAAGGACTTGGAGTAAAAAAAGAAGATGAAGTTATTCTTCAATCTTTTACTTGTGTTGCGGTTCCAAATTCTATAATAAGAACCGGTGCAAAACCTATATATTGCGATATTCTTGCCGACCTTACAATAGATCCAAAAGACATAGAAAGAAAAATTACAAAAAAAACAAAAGCTATTCTTGTCCAGCATACTTTTGGAATTCCTTCGCAGATGGATGAAATCGTAGAAATCGCAAAAAAAAACAATCTTTTTGTCATTGAGGACTGTGCTCATATTATTGGAGGTGAGTACCCGCGGAGCGGCAAGGTAGGTAAAGGTAGGAAATTGGGTAAAATTGGTATTGCATCTTTTTTTAGCTTCGGACGGGACAAAGCTTTTTCTTCTGTTTTTGGAGGAGTGGCAATTACAAATGATAAAGATTTAGGAAAAAAAATCAGAAGTTTTCAGTCAAATCTGTCTTTCCCTTCTTATTTTTGGGTTTTTCAACAGCTTTTTCATCCGGTTGCTTTTTCGTTTATTCTGCCTTTTTATAATTTTTTGTCGATTGGGAAAGTGCTGCTTGTCCTATTCCAAAAGCTAAAACTTCTTTCTTTTCCCGTATCCAAAGAAGAAAAAAATGGGGTTTTTAAAAATGGGGAAATCAAAAAAATGCCAAATGCTCTCTGCACACTTGCATTTTTTCAACTTAAAAAGCTTTCAGAGTTCAATGGGAAAAGAGAAGAAAATGTCTCAACATATATTGCAGCATTAAAAAGTGAAAGAATATCTCTTCCTTTTGACACAAAATATCCTCTTTTACGCTTTCCGTTAATTATTGAAAAAAGAGACGAAGTCTTAAAGCAATTTAGGAAAGAGAAAATTTATCTTGGAAACTGGTATTCAAATATTATAGACCCAAAAGGAGTAAGTTTTAAAAA
>Ga0066639_10004982_pt1 | contig 11233 bp, 11 predicted proteins | sample CryGeyCG2114_010_2_FD_59504 | JGI IMG/M metagenome (GOLD analysis project Ga0066639, IMG submission 59504) | Groundwater microbial communities from aquifer - Crystal Geyser CG10_big_fil_rev_8/21/14_0.10 | ecosystem: Environmental > Aquatic > Deep subsurface > Groundwater | place: USA: Utah... | reverse complement strand
GTAGAGCCTTCAATAGAATCTCCTTGGTTAGCAGCCTGAACCAAAGCGTTAATTTCCGCATGATTTGTTCTAATACAATGGTTATTTTCAACCAAACAACCAACATCTTCGCAATGAGGCTGTCCTGGAATCGAACCATTATACCCAGTAACCAAAACATGATTATTTTTTACAATCACGCAACCACAATGCATTCTAGGGCAAGTAGCCCTTTCAGAAGCTAGCATAGCTAACTTCAAAAAATATTCATCCCAATTTGGTCTTGGTTGAGTTCTGCCTGGAGATAATGTTTCTGTCATATGTCTAAAAATTAAAGATTATAGTTTTTTCATTTTAACAAAAAGGGCTCTAAAAAGCAAAAAACACGGATTTCACAGATTCCGCAGATAAAAATAAATCCGTGGAAATTTTTAAAAAATCTGTGTAATCCGTATTTTACTTAAATCTTCAACTTAATCCCAGGCCCCATACTGGAAGCTAGGGTTACCGAAGCTAAATAAGTTCCTTTAGCGCCATCTGGCCTAGCCTTTTTAACAGCATCTAAAAAAGCTTCAATATTAGCTTTAAGATTTTCTTCAGAAAAAGAAACTTTACCGATTAGGGCGTGGATATTGCCAGTGTCATCATTTTTAAAATCCACTTTACCTTTTTTAATTTCTTCAATTGCTTGTTTAATATTAGGAGTAACAGTACCAGTTTTTGGATTAGGCATTAAACCTTTCTGGCCTAAAGTTTTAGCAATCACAGCTAAATCTCTCATCATTTCCGGCATAGCCACAGCAACATCAAAATCGCACTTGCCGTCTTTTTTAATTTTTTCAATTAATTCCTTACCGCCAACTAAATCAGCGCCAGCTTCTTTAGCTTCCTTTTCTTTATCAGAAGCAACAAAAGCAGCAACTCTTTTAACTTTACCTGTACCAAAAGGTAAATTGACTGAAGCACGAACTAATTGATCGCTTTTTTTAGGATCAATACCTAATCTAATATGAGCCTCAACTGAAGCATCAAACTTCACTTTAGAAGTTTCTTTAAGCATTTTAACTGCATCTTCTACTGAATAGCCTTCAGCAGAAGAAACTAATTTCTTTACTTCTTTAAATCTTTTTGAAACAAACATATATTTTTCCTTTCGAGGTGCAAACCCCAGATTTGTATAGATAGGTTTTAAACCTATCTATACAAATCTGGGTCCCTCAATTAATCAATTATTCTACTAATTTATTATTTCTAAACCCATTTGTCTGGCAGTACCTTCAATGATTTTCATACCAGCTTCAATATCGTTGGCATTTAAATCAACCATTTTCTTTTCGGCAATTTCCTTAATTTGAGCTTTAGTAACCTTACCGATCTTTTCGGTTAAAGGTTTGCCAGAACCTTTAGTAATGCCGGCAGCCTTTTTTAATAATTCTGAAGCCGGAGCGGTTTTGAGTTTAAAATCGTAAGTACGATCTTCATAAACAATAATTTCTACAGGTGTAACTTCGCCAGCTCTATCTTTAGTAGCGTCGTTAAACTTAGTACAAAATTCCTGAATATTTAAACCATGCTGACCCAAGGCTGGTCCAACTGGAGGAGCTGGATTAGCAGCGCCTGCTTTAATCTGCAATTTTAATATTGTTTTAATCTTTTTAGCCATATAATAATTTTATTCTTACAAAATGTTTAGAAGCGAACATTTTGTTTTTTTAATATCTAAACTTAAACTTTTTTAATTTGTAAGTAATCTAACTCGATTGGTGTTTCGCGACCAAATAAGGAAATTAATACCTTAATCTTACCTTTAGATTCATCAATTTCGGAAACTTTACCTTCAAAATCTTTAAATGGTCCGTCGAAGATTTTTACCATAGTGCCAACAGTAACATCAACTTTGTAAGTTGGTTCTTCTACGCCCATTCTTCTTTGTAATTCAGAAACTTCTTCTTCGGAAACAGGTGTTGGTGTAGTACCAGAACCAACAAAACCCGTAACATTAGGAGTATTTCTTACTACGTACCAAGAATCATCAGTTACAACCATATTTACCAAAACATAACCTGGGAAAATCTTTTCTCTGGTAGTGGTACGCTTACCGTTTCTAATTTTAATCTTGGTTTCGGTTGGAACAAGGACGTCAAAAATTTTATCTTCCATATCCATGGATTCGATTCTTTGTTTTAAATTTCTGGAAACATTTTCTTCATAACCAGAATAGGTATGGAGCACATACCAACGCCTGCCCTGTTGTGATATTTGTTTAGGCATAAATTACAAATTTGAAATTATCTAATATTAATAAATAAAAAGCTCCAACACTTTATTTAAACCAAAGTCTATGGCGCCTAAAAAAACGGCTAAACCTAAGGAAATAGCAATAACCATTAAGGTATGGTTAAGAGTTTGTTTTTTAGTTGGCCAAATAACCTTTTTTAATTCAGTCTTAGATTCTAGAATATAAGTAACTATTTTATTCATATTTTTTAAGTAATAATGAAATTGATATAAAAATTGAGTTTTTTAAAACCCCTTCCTCAAGGAGTTTAATACAATATATATACCATAAGACTGATTTTTTTGCAAGTACCCTGTTTTTACTTATCCACACCCCTACACTTTTGAAATAAAAATTAATTAAGAGATATTAAAGTTTAAAGTTTTGAGCCTAGGATATTTTTATATTAATAGTAAAAGTTTCGGGATGCAGGCACATTTTTGAAAAGTTATCCCCTTGTAAAAAAATACAAATATAGTACTATTTAGATAGTTATCTAAATATCTAAATATGACTTTAAACAATACCTTTAAAGCTTTAGCCGATCCAACTAGAAGAAAAATCTTAGAACTTTTAAAAAAAGGTTCCATGTCGGCTGGTGAAATTGCCGAACACTTTGAGATTACCCTACCCTCTTTAACCCATCACTTTAATGCGCTAAAACAAGCTGATTTAATTTCCCAAGAAAGACAAGGTCAACAAATCATCTATTCCTTAAACTTAAGCGTGGTTGAAGAATTAATTGAAAATTATTTTAAACTATTAAAAAAATAAAAATATGAAATTTACTTTTAAAACCGAAATTTTACCCATTCTGCTGATAATTTTTTCTATTGGTTTGGGTTTTTATTTTTATTCTGTTTCGCCTGATCAAGTGCCAATGCACTGGAACGCTTATGGAGAAATAGACCGCTATGGTTCTAAGCTTGAAGGTTCTACTATGGGGCCTGCTATTTTACTAGGCTTGTATCTTTTATTTCTAGTTATCCCTTTACTTGATCCTAAAAAAGAAAAGTACGAACAGTTTATTGGTGTTTATAAAATGTTCAGGCTAATGATTATGCTGCTTTTGTTCGCAATATTTACAATCGCTTCTTTAAGCGGTATTGGCTATGATATTAAAGTAGGAATTTGGATACCATTTTTGATCGGTATTATGTTTATGTTTATGGGTAATTACTTTGGTAAAATAAAACCTAACTGGTTTATGGGTATTAGAACGCCTTGGACATTGTCGTCCGATGAAGTTTGGTATAAAACTCATCGCTTAGGCGGAAAATTATTTATGCTTATGGGTTTATTCTTTATGCTTACTCCTCTTTGGCCACCCAAATCTTTGGTTTGGACTTTGATTGTTCCCGCAGTAGTTGCTGCTTTAGTGCCAATTGTTTACTCTTACATAATATTTAACAAACTTAAAAAATAAAAAGCTAAAACTAAAAAACAAAGCTGGCGCAACCTGCTTTGTTTTTAAATATTCTTTTTATATTAATTTAATACTTTTGTAATTAAATAACATCTTTCTTTCTTAAAGAAAGAATAATAATAATGATAACTAAAGTTAGGCCACCAAAAATATACCAAACCAAACTTTCTTCATGGGCTAAAGGTAAAGTTTTTAAATTCATGCCGTAAATGCCTGTTAATAAAGTTAAAGGCAACATAGACACAGAAAAAATAGTCAAAATCTTCATGGCTCTATTTAAACGATAACTATTTAAAGATTCATTAATTTCGTGCAAGCCTTCGATTAACTCTTTACTAATATCCAAATGAGAATAAATTCTTTTAACCATATCTGCCAAATCATCATAATAATTAGCTAAATCATCATCATTAAAATAAGGCGCATTTTTTTGCTGCATTAGAGTTTTAAAAACAAAAAGCTGGGCACTAACCACGCTCTTTAAAAATAAAACATTGCGCCTTAACCAAGCTAATTTCCGAACAGATTTTCTTGCTTCCTGCTCATAAACATCTTCTTCTATTTTATTAATTTCTTTAGCTAAAATATCAGTAATGCTTAAAGTATGGCTATATAATTCATGAAGAATATAATAAAGCAACAGCCCCGCTGAACCGGAAAAAACTTCATTAAGTAATTTTTTATTATTACTTAAACGGAAAAAATACTGATTTAAAGTTTTTATTTTTCCCTTTTGAACAGTAATTAAATAATCTTTACCTAAAAAAATAGCTAATTCATGGCTACTAAAAATCTCATTATCCTTTCCTTTAAAAGGAAACTTAAGAATAATAAAAGCATACTGCTGATAAACATCTATTTTTGATCTTTGAGCTTCGTTTCCTAAATCTTTAATATCCAAAGCATGAAACTTATAGTTATTTTTTAAATAACTAATATCTTTATCGTCCAGATCCGTAACATCAAGCCAGGAAATATTATTATATTTTTTTATTTTTACAGACATAAAAAATACTTTTGTTTTAAAAATTTAAAATAGCTTCTAAATTTACTAAATATCCAAGTTCTTTACGCTCTTAGCGTGGATCTGAATAAACTTCTTTCTAGGAGAAACTTCACTGCCCATTAAAATATCAAAAATTTCATCAGCCTTGGCAGCATCGGCCACTGTAACTTTTTTAAGAATACGGTTAGTAGGATTCATAGTTGTTTCCCAGAGTTGAGTTGGGTTCATTTCGCCTAAACCTTTGTAGCGCTGAATATTGAGTTTCAGAGATTTAACTTCTCCTTCTTTAGCTATAGCAAGTTCGTTCGAGCCAGCGGCTGTCATTATTTCTTCATTAACTTCTGTTTCATCGGTTTCTTCTGCAAAAACACTAACAGCTTCGGTAAAGCCCCACTTCTTTTTTAAATCTTCTAATTCTTCATCACTGTAAATGTAAACAACTTCTTTATTTTTTTGAACTCTATATAAAGGCGGTTTAGCAATATACAAATGGCCGTTAGTAATAAGTCCTTGGAAATAACGATAAAATAAAGTTAAGAGCAAAGTACGGATATGAGCACCGTCTACATCGGCGTCGGTCATAATTATAATTCTGCCATAACGCAAATCTTCAATTTTAAACTGTTCGCCAAAATTAGTGCCAAGCGCAATAATTAAAGACTTAACTTCATTATTAGCAAGCATTTTATCTAACCTAGCCTTTTCTACGTTTAAAATCTTACCTCTAAGGGGTAAGATAGCCTGAAAATGCCTATCTCTGCCCTGTTTAGCGCTACCACCAGCAGAATCACCCTCTACAATGTAAAGCTCGCATTCTTCGGGCTTTCTGGAAGAACAATCAGCCAGCTTACCTGGTAAAGTCATACCCTCTAAAGCGCCTTTTCTTAAAACAGTATCCCTAGCCGCTCTAGCTGCGACTCTGGCTTGAGCAGCCAGTAAACACTTGCCAATAATTTCGCGCGCGTCTTTTGGATTTTCTTCCAAAAAAGCAGCAAAATAATCGTTAAAAATATTTTCTACAGCTGTTCTAACTTCCGGATTACCAAGTTTAGCTTTTGTTTGGCCTTCAAATTGAGGATCTCTTAATTTAACAGAGATAACGCAAGTTAAACCTTCGCGCGCATCATCACCGGTTAAATTATCATCCTTTTCTTTTAAGAAATTATTTTTGCGGGCGTAAGTATTTAAAACTCTTGTTAATGCTGAGCGGAAGCCAACTAAGTGCATACCGCCTTCAATTGTATAAATATTATTGGCAAAAGTATAAATTTGTTCGTGATAATCGTTTTTATACTGTACGGCAATTTCCACTGCCACATCGTCTTGTTCTTTTTCTACGTAAAAAACTTTTTCCTGCTTAACTTCGTTATTTAAATTTAAATGCCTAACATAAGAAGCTACACCACCTTCAAAATAAAAATTATACTCTTTAGTATTATCTTCAATCCTTTCGTCTTTAACTATGATTCTTACGCCTTTGGTTAAATAAGCCTGTTGCCTAAGATGGGATAAAATTTCTTCCCACTCATATTCGTTAGCTGTAAAAATAGAAAAATCCGGTTGCCAAATTTGAGTAGTACCGTTTTCTTTGGAAGTGCCCACAACTTTAACACCGCCTTTAGGTTTACCGCAGGTGTATTCCTGAGCGTAAAGTTTGCCATCACGTTTAACTTCAGTACGCATGTAAACAGAAAGTGCATTAACTACAGAAATACCTACGCCATGTAAACCGCCAGAAACTTTATAACCATCGCCGCCGAATTTTCCACCGGCATGAAGTTTTGTCATAACTGTTTCCAAAGCCGAAAGCTTAGTAACAGGATGCTTGTCTACAGGAATACCACGACCGTTATCTGAAACTTTAACCTGATAATTTGGCAATAAAGTTATTTCAACTTTATTACAATAACCTGCCATTGCTTCGTCTATGGCGTTATCTACTGCTTCCCAAATAAGGTGATGCAATCCAGCCACGCCCGTAGAACCAATATACATACCAGGGCGTTTTCTTACAGGATCTAAACCTTCCAAAACAGTGATGCTTTGGGCATTATAACCTGAAGAAGCTTTTTTATCTTTGGCTTTTTCTATATTTTTTTTAGGCATAATTTAATATAAAGAAAAACAGCTATTTTTAGCTTATTTTAAAGGCTAAAATAGCTAACTATTATGTTGCAATTTTAGCATATTTTTCGCCTAAAAGCAAACCAAAAACCCGCTCAAAAACGGGCTTAGTAAAACACTTAAATGTCTTAAAAAATATCTCTTGGAAGTTCTTCTTCTTTCTTTTCAGGAGCATTAAAATTCATTGGCGGGATTATTGGATTCTCCTTTTTAATCCATTCTTCTTCTGTCCAAACAATACCACCTACAAAATCAGAAGCAACATTATAAAGCCAAGCACTAATAGCACTTAATAAAAACGCTACTGTTCCAGCTAATACTGCTAAAAGCATTGTAGCTAAAATACTTGAACCTAAACCTAAAAAATCAAAAACTCTTAAAACAGCGAGACTAAAAATAAAAACAGCTAAATTAACCACTAAGCCGGTTAATAAATAAATGCTGCCACAAATAAAACCGCCAATTTTAGCTACCGAAAGAATGTTTATTTTTTTTATAACTTTCATATATTTTTATTTTAATTCTATATCAATTATACATTAAAATGAGATAACAAACAATTATCTAATTTCCGCTGTAAATTTTTTCTTAAGCATGATGTAAATTTTTTCTTTTACTTTATCGCCTTCGGCTGAAGTTAAGGTTTTATTTTCATCCAATAAATTAACATGAAAAGAAAGTGAAGTTAAATCAGGGCCTAGTGCTTCAATTTTGTAAGTATCAAATAATTCTACTTTTTTAACCAGTTTGGAAACTTCCATAACTTCTTTTCTTAAATCAGCCCAAACAGTTGAAATTGGCACAATAATAGAAAAATCATAAACCATACCCGGATACTTTGGTAAAGATTGGTATTTAATCTTATCGGCAGTATATTTAGAAACTACATCTAAATTCAATTGCCAAACTACTGCGGAATTATTAACTTTTAAACCACTAATAAAGCCTAGTACATCTTCGCCTACCATAATTTCCAAATACATAGCCTTATTCAAGAAGGGTTGCTGTGTTTCCGCATCACTGTTATAAGTATACGCTAGACCAAGGTATTCCAAAAGTTGTTCCACTAAACCTTTAGCTTTTAGAAAAATATTTTTTTCTTTCCCATACATTAACCCAGCTAAACTTTGAGGTTGATGGATTAAGAAATCTTTCTTCTGGTTATCCGTAGCATACTCGCCCTTTTCTTTAGAAAATATTCGCCCTACTTCAAAGAAATTAACTTCTTCGGAAGCACGCAAATTATTTTGCATGTTTTTAACCAAGCCTTCAAATAAATTCAAACGTAAATACCTTTGATTTGGAGTTAAATAATTAGCCAGTTCTAAATGATGATCCACTTCCAAACCTAATAATTTAATCTGCTGTTCCGAAACAAAAGAATAATTATAAACTTCAGTAGCACCTAAACCATAAGCCAAAAAATCCTTAGCCTGCTGGATTACTTTATAATCCGCACTATCACCCACTGCCTGCATGCCTACTAAAGGCATTTTAGGTTGAATATTGTCGTAGCCATAAATACGAGCTACTTCTTCAACTAAATCTTCTGGAATAGAAATATCCTTAGTAGCTCTAAATGAAGGAACTTTAACAATTAAAATATCACCCTTTTCTTTTACTTTAAACTCTAATTTTTCTAAAATTTGTACAACTTCTTTTCTAGGAATCTCTTGTCCTAAACGTTTAAACAATAAATCATAAGAAAGTTCAATTTCTATTTCTTTAGTTTTGGTATTATTAACATCAATTATTTTGGAAATAGCTTCTGCTTCTGGGTTAAGTTCAAAAATCAATCTAGCCACTGTGTTTAAAGCAATCTCCGTTAGGCATGGATCTAAACTTTTTTCAAATCTGGCAGAAGCATCGGTTCTTAAACCAAGCGCAACTGAAGTTTTACGAACGCTAATTGGATTAAAATTAGCTGATTCAATAATAATTTCGGTAGTATCGTCAACAATACCACTAGCCTTACCGCCCATAATGCCGGCAATAGCTAAATCTTTTTCAGCATCGGCAATCATTAACATTGAAATGTTAAGCTGACGCTCTTGTTCGTCTAGTGTAGTAAAATTATCTCCGTCTTTAGCTGTTTTAATAAAAATACTGTTATTTAAAATCTGTCTGCGATCAAAAGCATGAATTGGTTGTCCAAGTTTAAGCATTACATAATTTGTAATATCTACAATGTTATTAATTGGTCTAACACCCACGCTCTTTAATAACTGTTTTAACCAAAAAGGCGAAGGCTGGATTTTAACTTTACCAATAGCTAAAGCCTGATATCTAGGACAAAGTTCAGGATTTTCAACTTTAACTTCCAACTTAACTTCGTTTGATTCTTTAATTTTAATTTCAGTTAAATCTTTTAATTTAAGATTGTATAAAGCAGCTATTTCCCTGGCCATACCATAGTGTCCCCATAAATCAGGCCTATGGGTAATAGAGATATTATCAATTTCAAAAATAACATCATTTAAACCTAGAACATCTGAAATTGGCTGGCCTGGTTTGCCGTCTTTTAACTCAATTACGCCACTCACATCAAACTCGCCTGTTAAACCAACTTCTTCAGGTGCGCACAACATGCCTTCAGATTCTACGCCTCTAATTTTGGTTTTATTAAGTTCCATCCAATTACCTTCACCATGCCACTTAATACGAGCACCTGTTAAAGCCAAAACACTTTTCATACCTTTGTAAATATTAGTAGCGCCGCAAATAACCTGAAGTTCGCAATTTTCGGAACCAGCGTTCACTTTTAAAACTTTTAATTTATCTGCTTGAGGATGATCAACAATATCTAAAATTTCGCCAACTACCATATTGGAATATTCTTCAGCTTGAAAAATAACTTCTTCCACTTCTACAGTAGAAACAGTTAAACGATCAGCTAAATCCTCAGGAGTTAAGTCGTGAGGTAAATCAACATATTGTTTTATCCAGTTTAAAGAAATCTTCATACAATATTAAAATTGGTCTAAAAAGCGCTTATCACCTGAAAGTAATAAACGAATATCATTAATGCCATATTTCATCATGGCAAGCCTGGTTAAACCCAAACCAAAAGCAAAACCTGAATACTTTTTAGAATCAAGGCCTACGGCTTCCAAAACGCGCGGATGTACCAAACCGCTACCTAAAATTTCCACCCAGCCTGTTTGTTTACAAACCGAACAGCCATTACCATCACAAATTGCACAAGAAGCATCTATTTCCAAACCAGGTTCTACAAATGGAAAATAACTTGGCCTTAACCTAACTTTAAGATCACGTTTAAAAATAGCTTTAAGCATGGCTTTTAAAACAGCCATTAAATTGGAAATAGAAATATTTTCATCCACCATTAAACCTTCCAATTGATAAAAAGTAGTATCGTGAGAAGCATCAGTAGCTTCGTATCTAAAAACTCTACCTGGAAAAACCGCCCTTAAAGGCGAACCGTATTGTTCCAACGCCCTAACCTGTTGATTGGAAGTATGAGTGCGCATAACCCAACTATCATGATCTTTTAAATAAAAAGTGTCCTGCATATCGCGTGCCGGATGATTTTTAGGAATGTTTAAAACTTCAAAATTATAATATTCACTTTCCACTTCTGGACCATCAATTACCATAAAACCCATTTGTCTAAAAACATCCTGTAATTCATTTTGCACTAAAGTAATAGGATGCAAATGACCAATAGGTTTTTTAAGCCCTGGCAACGTTATATCCAAAACATTACTGGCTTTTTCTTCAGTTCTTTCTTGAAGTTCAAACTTTACTTTGCTTAAAAAACCTTCCACTTCAACTTTAATTTCATTAGCTAGCTGACCCATTTTAGGCTTTTCCTCTATTGCTAAATCTTTAAGCTTTTTTAAAGCTTCGGTTAATTCGCCTTTACGGCCTAAATATTTTGTTTCAATTTTTTTAAGTTCGTCAAAAGAGGTAATTTTTTTAATTTCTTCCAAAGCCTTATCTTTAAGTTTTTTAAGATGTGATTCCATGGTTAGGTGGTTAGGTTTTAGCTTTTTAGCTTGTTGGCTTATTAGGTTTTTAACTGGTTAGAATTAAGGTTTTGTTCTGAAAAATTATCAACTTTCTTTAATGATAAAATTAAAAATTCTACTAATGTAACTAACAAAACTAATAAAATAGTGTTAAGCCAAGTCATTAAATAATGTGCTTGTAAAAACAAACCTAAAGTAAATACTAGCGCCAAAAAAACGGCTTGCCTAAAAGATACTTGGACACTCTCCTTTTTACTGTAAAAACGAGTAAAAAGCAAGCGACAAAAATAGCTTAAAACAGCCAACGTGCCACATAAAACAAAAAACAGGCTGGCATAAAAAAGAGTAAAGCCTAAAGAACTGGTAGTCTCGGGGTTAATAAAAAAAACAACCATTAAAAACCCGCACCAGCATAAAATCGTACAGAT
>Ga0066639_10004979_pt1 | contig 11240 bp, 10 predicted proteins | sample CryGeyCG2114_010_2_FD_59504 | JGI IMG/M metagenome (GOLD analysis project Ga0066639, IMG submission 59504) | Groundwater microbial communities from aquifer - Crystal Geyser CG10_big_fil_rev_8/21/14_0.10 | ecosystem: Environmental > Aquatic > Deep subsurface > Groundwater | place: USA: Utah... | reverse complement strand
TTTTTATAAAATTAAAAACCCTCCCAACAGTGAGGATTTTTAGTCTACGGCTCAGGTGAGCTGCTGGGGCATGGATTCCGGATAGCTCTTCGTGACTTCCGAGATGACACTAGGGGGTAGGCCATTTGGAAATTATTAATAGATCTTTTTGGTTGAGATGTGACCAGATCTCCTCTGTGACAAAAGGCATAAAAGGATGAAGTAATTTTAAAATAACAATCAAACAATGTAACAGGATAGTCTGTGTGGGCTCTCGGAGCTTTTCGTCTTTCAGCTGTTCTTTGGAAGCCTCAAGGTATTTATCAGCTAGCTCGTGCCAGGTGAACTGATAGATTTCTTGCGCCGCTTCGTGCAGACGAAACTTTTCAAAATTCTCAGTAACTTTTTTTATAGTTAATTTAAGTTTTTGTAAAATATCTTTGTCGGCGGCGGTTAGCTTGTTATTCCCGCGAAGGCGGGAATCGAAATTAGATTCCGAATCGTCCGGTGTGGCGTCTAAAATAACAGAGGGGGTATTTGTTAAAACAAATCTAGCGATGTTCCAAAGTTTGTTGGCAAAATGTTTCATCCCTTTTATTTTTTCCTCAGCTAGGGGGATATCGTTGCCGGCCGCGGTGGAAAACACCAAAGCCATGCGTAAGGCATCAGTGCCGTATAAGTCAATCACACCTAGCGGATCAATGATGTTGCCTTTACTCTTACTCATTTTTTGTCGGTCTTTATCACGCACCAGCCCGTGCATGTAGACATCTTTAAACGGAATGTCTGAAAGGTTGTAGCCAGACATCAAAATCATCCTGGCGATCCAGAAAAATAAGATATCGTATCCAGTTTCCATGACATTTGTTGGGTGATAGGTTTTGAGGTCAGAGGTATTATTTGGCCAGCCTAAGGTCGAAAATGTCCATAAACCGCTGCTAAACCAGGTGTCTAGGGTGTCTGGGTCCTGTTTCCACTCATCGCCCTCTGGAGGCTCGATTCCAACGTAGGTTTGTTTTCCTTTATACCAAACAGGCATTCGATGACCATACCAGATTTGCCTGGAGATACACCAGTCGCGGAGGTTGTCGATCCAGTGGTAATAGATTTTTGTAAATCTGTCGGGGGTGATTTTTATCTGTCCAGAAGCAACCACATTCTTCATTAGGTCTTTTAGTGTGATCTCTTGTCCTTTTATTATTCCTTTTAATTTATCATTTTTTGCTTTGAATTTCGCGTTTACGTTTACAAACCACTGTTTTTTGATTTGCGGTTCGATAAGCTCGCCACCACGAGAGTTTATAGCAACTCGGTTAACATAGTTTTCGTCAATTTTTTTCAGCAATCCTTTTTCCTTCAATTTTTCAACTATCATCGGGTGGGCTTTTTTGATATGAATTCCAGCAAACTCTTGCGCAATAGACAAGAGCTTCCCTTTATAGTCGATGATTTGCTTTTTGTCAAGATTATGACGTTCGGCAATATCAAAGTCAGTCTTGTCGTGCCAAGGAGTAATAGTCATTACTCCGGTTCCGAATTCCATGTCAACAGTTTTGTCTTTTATTACTGTGGCGGTAATTTTTCCGTTGATCCATTCAACCGGAAGTTGGTCGCCATGTTTATATTTTTTATAACGCTTGTCATCTGGGTGCATAACTACGTACTTATCACCAAATTTGGTTTCTGGCCGAGCGGTTCCAATAGTGAATGGGCCGTACTTGATGTAGTAAAAAGGGGTTTTTCTTTCTTCCCATTCCACCTCATCGTCAGATACTGTAGTCGCAAGACGCGGGTCCCAGTTTACAATGCGCGACCCTCTATAGATGAGCCCATCTTCATACATGTTTTTAAAAGCAGTGCGCACAGCCAGCGTTCTTTGTTCGTCCAGGGTGTAGGCTTCGCGTGACCAGTCGCAAGACGTTCCCATGCGTTTGAGCTGTTCAATAATAGTGTCGTGGGATTCTTGCGCGAATTTTTCAACGAGTTTTAAAAACTCTTCCCGGCCGTAATCATGACGGGTCTTCTTTTCTTTTTTATATATTTCTTTTTCAACCTTGCTTTGGGTGGCGATGGCGGCGTGGTCGGTGCCAGGTAGCCATAGCGTTTTTTTTCCTTGCATTCGGGCGAATCGAATAAGCACATCTTGGATGGTTGCGCCTAGCGCGTGACCGATATGCAACGTTCCCGTAACGTTAGGCGGTGGCATGGAAATAGTGTAGTGATCCTTGTGGTCCTTTGGCAATTTGTCAGGATTAAAATAGCCACTGTCCAGCCAGCGTTTGTAAATTTTACTTTCCACCTTGGAAGCGTCGTATGTTTTGGGAAGCTCGGTCATATGAATATTGATTTTTGGTAGATTAATGCTATTGCTATTAGGATAGGAGGTATTATATAGTCAACAATAAAATTAATATATTTTGTTTGATAGTTAACTCCGATTTTATGCAGGTAGTGTGAATAAAAACTTTCTTGATGGTTGCCAAATTGTGCAATCGAAATTATACATCTGCCGAAAAATAAATTTTGTAATAAATATAAGATGTACAGTGCAAAGATAATTTTCCAATCAAGCCAAAAAGGAGAAGACCAGGCGGCTATGATAATTAGTAAATGGGTAATGGATATAATAATTTTCACGACCTATATATTTAACACTGTAAGCTATTAAATAAAAAAAGCGCATCGTTTTTCAAGGGTCTCGAAATACCGAGACGGTACCACCTTGATTTGCGCTTCATTTTACCGCTTTAACGGGCGGTCTCCGGTCAGTTCTAATCCTTTAGCGATTCACCAAAGTTTCTTCTGACTCAACTTCGGTGACAGCCGAAGTATTAGCGTGGGGGTATTATATAATCAATTTAACAATTTAGCAACTTAAAAATTTAACATTTTATTTCCAGCAGAATCTCAAAATGTTCTGAAGGATGAGTGGTTTTATCTCCTAGTTTTAGTGGTTGATCGAAAATTATTTTTTCCGATAAATCTTTTTTACCAAATCCTTTAGCAAATAAGTAGTGGTTATCTCTTCTAAAATTTTATGGCGACAAACCGAAGTTCCAGGTAATTAGACGTATAATACTGGTTGATAATTTAACAACTTAACGCTTGGACACTAAATTTTGTTAGCATGTTAAATTAAGTTAGAGTTCCCAGTTCGCGTCTGCTTTTAACCGAATTATAGAAGGTATTTTTTTCTTTTTTATGTGTAAATATCCCGCATAGGCAATCATAACAGCATTGTCGGTGCATAAAGAAGAATCAGGGATCAGGAGTTTTGAATTACAGAAGTTTTTTTTGATTGCCCTGCTCATTTCCTCGCGCAATTTTTGGTTGGCCGCCACTCCACCGCCAATTGTAATTGTTTTTACTTTGTATTTTTTGGCGGCAGCAACGGTCTTGCAAACCAGTACATCAATAATTGCTTGTTGAGCAGAAGCAGCTATATTTGCAAATACTTTGTCATTGCGAAGATCGGATCGACGAAACAATCCTGAAATTCCAAGGGGATTGCTTCTCCGCTCTTGGCGGATCGCAATGACATCTTTAAGATGATACAGTACAGCGGTTTTTAAACCAGAAAAAGAAAAGTTAAAATTGTTCACGTTGATCATTGGCCGAGGGAAATCAATTACCGTTTTCCCTTGTAGTGCCAACTTTGAAAGTGCTGGGCCGCCAGGATAGTGGAGTCCTAAAAGTTTTGCGATTTTATCAAATGCCTCTCCGGCAGCGTCGTCTTGCGTTGAGCCAATTTTTTTATAGTTTAACCAATTTTTAACAAAGACCAGTTCGGTGTGCCCTCCGGAAACTACAAGAGAGAGAGTGGGAAAAGGATTATTGTTCGAGCTTGTCGAAAACTTCGTTTTTGAACCGCTTCTCGACTTCTCCGCCAAAGCGGATTCGCTCGAAGAATAAGAAACGAACGCCGAAAAGACATGCGCCTCCATATGGTTGATTGCGAGCACCGGAATACCTAAAGCCATCCCTAGAGCTTTAGCGGTGTCTACCCCGACCATTAAAGAAGTGATTAGCCCTGGCCCGGCAGTTACCGCAATCGCATCGAGATCTTTCAGAGTTTTTTTCGCGTCAGAAAGAGTTTTTTTTATCACCGGAATAATTTTTTCAATATGCATGCGCGCCGCCACTTCCGGGACAACCCCACCGGTTTTGGCATGGGTTTTTATTTGCGAAGAAATCACCGAGCTCAAAATTTTGGTTTGGATAATAACGTTTGACCCTTCAAGCACTGCCGCCGCCGTTTCGTCACATGATGTTTCGATTCCTAAAATTAGCATAAATTTATTTGTAATTGCGAGGAGCGGAGCGACGAAGCAATCCTTTTTACCTTGGGATTGCTTCTCCGCCTTTGGCGGATCACAATGAGATTGATTTGATTATAGTTTATTTACGCATTTTGTGCTATAATGCCGGTATACAAAAGTTGAGCATCATGATCGAAATTAAAATCTACAACCAAAATAAATTAACGCAAGGTTCAAAGTCCGATCTTGCCAATAAAAAGACTTCATTGGTGCAAGTAACAAGCCCGCGAGTTTCTGATTGGGTAGAAGTTTCCAAAATTACCGGTTTAGACGCGCGCGATCTCAAAGAATTTTTGTATTTATCAGAACGACCAGTTGTTCGAAATCTGGGTGTTTATACCGCGGTATCTTTTCGATCACCTTCTTTAAACGGAAAAAGTGTCATAACCAAACCAAATTTATTTTTAATATCCGAACAGCGTCGCCATTTTTTCAGCATCAGCCAAGGAAATCTTCCGGCAAACGAGTCAGTAGGTAAGTTGCCTTCCCCACAATTGGAAAGAGTCTTTAAAGAGGGTCCAACGACTTTACTTTACGTTTTTTTGGATGAGGTTATAAATAACTATCGACAAGTTTTAGATCATTTCAACGAAGAGGTGGAAAATGTCGAAGGGGCGGTGTTGCGTGGACAGTATACGCAAGATATTACCAAAAATATTTTTAAAATAAGAAAGACTTTAGTGTATTTTGTTAGAGCGTTATTTGCCAACCAAGAAGTGGTGTCAGCAATAGAAAAAGGGCAGGGAAAAAATTTATCAACCGAACACGAATCTAGATTCGGCACTCTTTATGCCGACATTGAGCAGCTTGAAGATTTATCGGGAATTTATCGTGAGATCTTATCATCTTCTTTGGAAGTGCATTTATCAAACATTTCCAACAATTTGAACGTGATAATGAAACGATTGACCAGTTGGGCGGCGATTATTTTGGTACCGACGCTTATTGCCGGGATTTATGGGATGAATGTCAATTGGCTACCATTTACCACTACCAACCTGGGAGGGGTTATTGTTTTGACCATAATGTTACTTTCGGTTTTAGCTCTTTACACTTATTTTTCCAAAAGAGGTTGGTTATAATTTTTTAATAAAACAATAAACATGCTAAAAGAATTTAAAGAGTTTGCCATGAAAGGGAATGTTTTAGATCTTGCCATCGCTGTTATTATTGGAGTGGCTTTTGGTAAGATTATAACTTCACTGGTAAATGACATTATTATGCCTCCAATCGGACTTTTACTGGGCGGGGTGGATTTTTCTAACCTTACAATTACTTTAAAAAAAGCAGCCAGTGGGGTAGAAGCGGTAACGCTGAACTATGGAGTTTTTATCAATTCTGTTATTGATTTTTTAATTGTAGCACTGACAATCTTTTTAGCAGTCAAACAATTTAACCGTTTCAAAAAACCAGCACCGATTGTTGCCCCGGCAACCAAAAACTGCCCGATGTGCAAAACCGCAATTCACAAGGACGCAACTAAATGTCCAAGCTGTACGGCTGATATTTAGACTGAAGATTTATTCGACAACTCTACAATAAAAAACACCCTTCGATGTGCTTAAGGTGTTTTTTGGTAGCCCTAACGGGATTTGAACCCGTGTTACCAGGATGAAAACCTGGCGTCCTAGACCAGGCTAGACGATAGGGCCATGCTTGAGGAGTTTTTGATTCTTTTAAACAACAACTCTTTTTGTTGGCTATTTTTTTAGCTCTATTTCCCTTGTCCTTGCATCGGTTTTATTTAAGTATGCCTCGTAGTATGTTAAGCATAGAGGTTTATATGCTTTCGTCGAGAGGATTTTACCTTTTTGATGATCCAAGAATCTTCTTTTAAGGTCATCAGTACATCCAATATAAATCCATTTTTTCTTCGAACTTAACAGTAAATAGACGTAATGCATATTTACCTTATCTCAATTTTTATTTTGAATGGCTAGCCACCCTACGGGTGGTTACCCGAAAGGTGAACGATAGGGCCATAAGATTTACCTACTTATTATACAGAAGTTCAGGATTTTTTCAAGGCCCACTATTTTGATTGAGCGGCGCAGCTGAGCCGTTGGTGTTTTTGTGTTATAATTAAAAAAAGAATTTGTAATAGATATTCCTCCTCACCTCCCCTTGTAAAGGGGAGTAATTGAAATAATGTCCTTCAAACTTCTAGAAAAAAAAGGATCAAATCTAACATTTTTTGAAAGTGTTGCCCTGCTTACCGGCGCGGTCGTCGGAGCGGGGTATTTGGGTATTCCTTTTGTGGTTTCTCGGATCGGATTTCCTTTAGGGGTTTTATTGATAGTGGCGATTGGGTTGATTGTAATGGTGCAGTATTTGGCTTTGACAGAGATTACTCTCCGGACCAAAGGGAAACACCAAATTGCCGGATATGTCGAAAAATATCTTGGGAAGCGTACCGCTCGGGTGGTGGAAGCTTTTTTCGTGCTGGAAATTTACGGGGTGATGTTAGCTTTTCTAATAGGAGAAGGCCGGGTGTTATTCGCGGTGTTTGGGGGAGAGCCAATGGTTTATTCATTAATATTTTTTGTCATTACTGCGATTATAATTTTTTATGGTTTGAAATTAATCGAGCATATTGAGTTCTTACTAACTTTGGTAATAATGACTTTGATCGCCGGTATCGCGTTTTTTAGCTGGTCATCAATTCGGTTTGAAAATTTGGAGGTAAGTGAAATTTCGGGAATAGTTTCCGCTTATGGCGTCATCTTGTTCGCGTTTTTAGGGGCGGCGGTTATTCCGGAGATAAGGCAGGCTTTGAAAGGACGAGAAAAAATGTTTTCAAAAACCGTTGTTGTTGGCGCGTTGATTCCAATTGTCCTTTATATAGTTTTTACTTTTGCCGTATTGGGAGTAACAGGGAGCCAGACTACAGAGATAGCCACAATTGGCTTGGGTGAGGCGTTGGGGAAATGGGCGATAGTTGCGGGGAACCTGTTGGCCGCGCTTACCATGACAGCTGGGTTTTTAACCGGGGCATTAGCGTTGAAGGAAGTTTTTTGGTTTGATATGAAGTTAAAAAAACCATTAGCTTTCTCTCTAACCATGATCGGGCCATTTATTTTGCTCTTGGCCGGGATTAAAAGTTTTATTGAAATCTTATTTATTGTTGGGGCGGTGTTCGGTGGATTGCAAGGAATTATTTTAGTGTTAACATGGTGGACAGCCACAAAACACGGAGATCGAAAACCAGAGTTTGTATTGCATCATAAGCGCCTTACGGGTACAGTATTAATAGCGGTCTTTGTTTTTGGGTTTGTTTATACCCTCTTACATATAACCGGAAGAGTTTAATGAAAGAAAAATACAAACATCAAATAATATTCGCAAGCATTTTAGCGGGATTAATCCTAGCGATTTCGTATTTCAAAACTCTTGGATTGTTGTCGGGGATACTGCGATTGTTTTCTGACAATATTTTGCTTTTACTGATTATTCCTTTCGGAATGGTAATTTGGGCATTGTTTGCGAATATGACGGCAAAGGAAGATTATTTTGGGAAGTACCATGTTTTTATCGGACGAACGGGAATTTTAACGGAAGGTAGGCCGGAGGTTTCTGATATTTTTCCAAATCAGCTATTGCCGGTTGATGCTGATCGGCTATTGCAGTTGGCTGGGTCTTTGGCTCAACTAAGTGATCATCCTTACTCACAAGGTCTCATGAGAATGGTAGATAGGAAGGGTTTGGGACTTTTAAAGCCGGTAAAATTTCGTTCATTTCCTGGTTTAGGAATAGAAGGGCAGATCGCGGGATGTAAAACAAAACTAGGAAACCACGTTTTTATGAAGGAGAGTTTTGTTGTGTTGGGTGGACTGGAAGAAGTGGCGACTAAAATGAGAGCTCAAGGGAAAAGCGTGGCGTTTGTCGCTTATGACGGCGAACCGATTGGGGTTATTGGATTTTACGACAAACCCAAAAGACATTTAAAGAGTTTGATTCAGAATTTGTACAGCAGAGGTGTCACGGTTAATATGTTGACCTCCGACCATAAAGACACCGCTGAAGTGCTAGCGCAGGAACTAGGGATAAATCGAGTTTTGGCCGATCGGCTACCTATGAGCAAAGCGGAAGATATCAAAAAAGATTTGCGTGATGAAAGGCATGTAGTAATGATTGGGGAAGGTTTAGGAGATGAGCACGCGTTGGCTGCGGCAAATCTTAGTTTTAATGTTTCTACTTGTAATGCGAACACTGTTGAAATTCCCAAAGAATTACGCGAACTCAAAGTTTTTTTAAAATAATCTATCAGTGTGAGCCAAGTCACGGACAATTAGGCCAGCCTTCAGTTATAATATAAACAAATGAGGGAGTCCAAAATTATTCCGAAATTTTTTTTAAATATTCCAACCGACTCCGATTTTAATTAAAAATAATTTTATATGAAATACGATGTAATAATTATCGGTTCCGGGCCAGCCGGTCTTACCGCCGCGATGTATACTTCTCGCGCCGAGTTGAAAACTTTAATTTTGGCAGGCGCAACTCCTGGCGGACAACTTATGATCACCTCGGACGTAGAAAACTATCCCGGTTTTCCGGAAGGTGTTCAAGGGCCGGAGTTGATGGATAAAATGATAAAGCAAGGAACAAAGTTTGGATCAGAAATGAAAATCGAAACTGTAAAATCGGTTGATTTTGCCTCAAAACCATTTTTAGTGGCGACTGACAAAGGAACGTATGAAGGAAAATCGGTAATAATTGCATCTGGCGCGGACGCAAGGTGGTTGGGACTGGAGTCAGAGCAGGCATTGCGTGGGAAAGGAGTTTCTGCCTGTGCTACCTGTGACGGATTTTTCTTTAAAGGGAAAGAAATAGTGGTGGTTGGGGGAGGGGATGGTGCTATGGAAGAAGCTTTGTTTTTAACCAAGTTTGCGAGCAAGGTCACCATTGCTCACAGAAGTGATACGTTTAAAGCTTCAAAAATAATGCTTAAACGAGCCAAGGATCATCAAAAAATCGAGATGTTAAAAAATACTTCGGTGGTAGAAGTTTTAGGAAAAGATAAAGTTGAGGGTGTAAAATTCAAAAACACGCAAACCGGAGAAGAGAGAGATTTTAAAACTCAAGGCGTGTTTGTTGCGATTGGTCACAAACCAAACACAGAGATCTATAAAGGCCAGCTGGAGATTAATAAATTAGGGTATGTGGAGGTTAAAAACCACACTATTACGAGTGTTGAAGGAATTTTTACCGCAGGAGATGTCAACGACTCACGTTATCGCCAAGCTGTGACTGCTGCTGGGATGGGTTGCATGGCAGCGATTGACTCCGAAAGGTGGCTAACAAAACAAGAATAGCAGAAATGTATTCCTGTCATCCCGAATAGTATTAGCGACGAAGCGATTTCGAGGCGACAACGAGATTACTTCTCCGTCCGCCGCGGCGGACGGGATCGCAATGACATGGCTTAAGAGACCACGCCCGGAGCGTACCCAGAGTAAATGAAGGGTCGGGTTTTTATGTTATAATATTTACTATGAGTACACCAAAAGAAATAAAATTTGATTATTTAATAATTGGTGGAGGGATAGCAGGGACCACGGCGGCAGAGACTATTCGAGCAGGAGACAAATTAGCGACCATTGGGATTGTTTCTGACGAACCGTATAATTTGTACTCCCGAGTTATGCTTTCCAAACCAGACTTTTTTTTAGAAAAGATTCCGTTTGAACGAGTGTTTTTAAAATCGGACACTTGGTATGCAGAACAAAAAATTTCATTACTCGTCGGAAAAAAAGCAGAAAATCTCGATATTAAAAAAAAATCGGTTCGTTTAAATGACGGTTCGGAAATCCAATACAACAAACTACTTTTAGCCACCGGAACTTGCGCGCGCAGGCTCTCTTTTTTGGGTCCGGATCGACCAGGGATGTATTATGTTAAAGACCTGGAGGACGCCAAGACGATTATTGCCGCAATCAAAACAACTAAGCGTGTGGTCGTTGTCGGCGGTGGGTTTATCGGCTTTGAAATGTGCGATTTGGTGGTGTTGGCTGGATACAAAGCGACAATCGTGGCGCGGGAAAAACATTTTTGGGATCCGGTGTTAGATAAACAATCGGGAGATATTATTGAAAATGCCCTGCGGCGAGCGGGAGTGGACGTGCAGATGAGTAGTAATGTTAAAGAAATTATTGGTTCGGAAAAAGTCGAAAGGGTAATTTTGGATAATGATAAAAAGATAGATTGTGAAATGTTGATCGGAGGGATTGGCGCGGAGTGTGATTTGGGATGGTTGAGGAAGTCGGGGTTGCAAGTGGGAAAGGGGATTTTTGCAAATGAATATTTAGAAACGAATATTACAAATATTTGGGCGGCTGGGGACGCGGCGGAGTACCAGGATATTATTTTAGAAGAAACAGTGATGATGGGGAATTGGGTGAACGCCCAACAGCAAGGCAAGACCGCCGGATTGAATATGCTGGGTAAAAAACAACCGTTTCGATTTGTATCTTTTTATACCACTCAAGGGTTGGGAGTAACGATTGCGTTTGCGGGAGACGTTTGTCCGAACAAAGACGGACGGAAAGTAATAACGCGTGCCGGGCCTGAAAAAAAATCTTTTGGTCGGCTGTTTGTTTCTTATGGAGAATTGGTCGGGGCAACTTTTGTTAACCGAACACAGGAAATGGGAGTAGTTCGTCAGTTGATTGAGAAAGATATAAAAGTAGTAGGGAAAGAAAAGGAATTGGCTGATCCAAAATTTGATTTAAAAAAGCTTTTAGGTTGAAGCTGTTAAGAGGTCGAACGATATTATTTTTCAAGCGAATTAGGCTGAGGAGGAGTTGATAAGCACATTTATTAATGAGTATTTTAAAAAAACCAGTCGCAGAAAACGTCTGTTTTTTATGTGTCGCGCAGTATTCTTTGCCTTTCAATTACGAAATACCCATCTCTTCTAGCCCCTAATCTTGGATAATGCTA
>Ga0066639_10004975_pt1 | contig 11247 bp, 13 predicted proteins | sample CryGeyCG2114_010_2_FD_59504 | JGI IMG/M metagenome (GOLD analysis project Ga0066639, IMG submission 59504) | Groundwater microbial communities from aquifer - Crystal Geyser CG10_big_fil_rev_8/21/14_0.10 | ecosystem: Environmental > Aquatic > Deep subsurface > Groundwater | place: USA: Utah... | reverse complement strand
GTTGTAAAACTGCCTTGCATAGGCAATCTTGTTTTCTGTTGTGGCAAATTCTTCCTGAAGCTTTAAAAAATTTTCATTGGCCCTTAATTGCGGATAGCTTTCCGCAACCGCAAAAATTGTTTTCAAAGCCCCTTCCAATTGATTGTTTGCCTTTGCACTTTCCTTTGGCGTTTTTGCACCCATTATTGCGGTTCTTGCCTTTGTGACATCTGTCAAAACCTTTTTCTCAAACTTCGCATAGCCCTTTACTGTTTCAATCAGATTGGGAATTAAATCAGCTCTCCTGTTTAACTGCACATCAATCTGAGCCCATGCATTCTGGACGCGCTTCTGCAAAGCTATCAGGCCGTTGTACAAAACAACAAGAATTATTGCAATAATCACAAGGATTACAATTATTGCCGCTCCGCCTATTAACAACAAATCCATATGCCAAACCCTCCTTTTGTTCAGATAATTAAAATAAAAGAAGAATAAACGAGTTTAAAATATTATTCACTGGCCAAATTTCTGCCTTGGAGGGCCCCGATTAAAATTTCTTCTGAAACCGCCCCCAAAATCCTGCCTTGGCTTGGCAGGAGGCCTGCAGAACAAATAATGCCTTTCATCCGGATCCTCAAGTTCAATAATTATTCGTTTGGCAATTGCCTTTACAGGATTGGGCATTAAATGAACCCTTTTTTCAATATCCTCAAAAGATTCAAAAGGCTTTTTCTGCCTTTCCCTTAAAATGTCCTGCATGTGTTTTTTTCCAAGGCTCGGCAATAATTCGAGCTGGTGCCTTTTGATTGTAATAGGCCCGGAAGTATTAAAAAAATCTAAAAACCTCTGCTTGTTGTCCAAAATTATTTTTTCAATTGTTTTTTCAAGCTCTGAAACCGCATTGTTTGTCAATTGCTTGTAAGAAATCCTGTTTTTGATGTATTCGATTTTTTCCCTTGTTTCCTTGCCCACATAAACATTTTCCCCGACCTTCAGATCCATGCCTTCTCTTGGCACAACCTCCAAAAGAGTAAAATTTTGTGTTCCTATAAGCTGTGCTATTGGCTCGGGCTTAAAGCTGTTCGGCTTTCCTTTTGGCAAAAAATCGAGTACAATTGCATTGTCTTCTGCAGGCATAATTCCCACTTCCTTTAAAAATTATTTTTTCTTAACAAACTTTGAAATTACTTCAAAGATTTTGTCACTGTCTTTTTCATGTTCGGGAACCGCCAGTGAAACAATTTCCTTTCTGTCGGGAAGAATATTAATGAGTTTTACTATGTCCTCTGCTGTCAAAAACCCGAGTTTTTCAAGTTCAGACCACAGCTGTTTTTCCTTGTCCTCTTTAAGCATAGAAAACTTTTTGGCATGTTTCAATGAAATATCCTGTTCATAAGTAAGCTCTTTGTCGCCCTGTTTTTCTTCAAGCAATTCCCTTACCTTTCTCAAAGTAACAGACTTTTGCCCAAGTACTTCTTCTCCAATCATGCAGCCACCTTTGTTTCCGTTTCTTTTTCCGTTTTTTCAATATTTTTTATAAGCTTTAAGTGGGCGGGATGGGTTAAAATCTTCAGGCTTTTGTCAAGGCTTTTCAATGAAACCATATATGCTTTTCCCTGCCTGGCGGTTATTTTTCCGGTTAATCCCTGCATTCTGTGCGAAGGCATTCCTGAATGAACGGCAGGATCAATAACAATCTGCACAGTTTTTCCAATTTCAAAATCAGGCATTATCCTGTTTATTGTCAATGGCCTGTGCCTTCTTGTAAGCTTTTTTCTTGTCTTGGCCCTTTTTCCCTTTGCTTTTTTATTAACCATAAAAAAACCACTTCACAGTATCAAAATCTAATTCTTATTATAGTAATATAAATTAGAAAGATTTAAATAAGAAAGCATAAAAGAACCGCGGTTCAATTTTTTCCCTGGCGCAATAAAACAACAATCCGAGCAAACAAACGGCTTTGCCAAAAACTATTTTCATCGGGTTTTTTAAAGGGGTTTTTAAATAGGTTTTTAAAGCTTGCCAGGCCTTTAAATAGTATTTAAAGAACCATTTTTTGGTTTTTTTTGCGGGGTGCCTTTGTATGAAATATCAGATAGTTAATTTGGTTGCGTCTGCTTCTCTGGATTCAACGCTTGATTTGTATAATCTGGCTGTTGCGATTCCAAACATTGAATATGAACCAGAACAGTTTCCGGGTGCAATATTAAAACTAAAAGAGCCCAAGGTTTCAATGCTCTTGTTCAAAAACGGAAAAGTAATCTGTTCAGGAGCGAGCTCTGAAAGGGAAATAACATTGGGAATAAAAAAAGCCTCAAAACTTATTAAGAGTGTTCAAAAAAATTTTAAGATTAAAAAGAAAGTCGAATACCAGGTTGTTAATTTGGTTGCAACCGCAAACATTAACCAGACACTGGACTTGTTTCAGACCGCAATGCAACTGGACAATGTAGAATATGAACCAGAACAGTTTCCGGGTGCAATTTTAAGAATTGCGGACCCGAAAATAACATTGTTATTGTTCAAAAACGGAAAAATGATTGTTGCAGGCGCAAAAAGGGAATATCTCCTGAAAAAGGGGCTGAATGTAGCCGTAAACCTTATCAGAAAAATAAACAAGCCGGAAAAAAAGAGCAGGGCAAAAAAGAAGAAAAAATAAGCAAACCGCATCTTTTTTAAATTATTCCAGTCCCAATTATTATTGATTAGCGGCCATACCGCAGGGGCAACACCCGGACCCATTCGAACCCGGAAGTTAAGACCTGCCGGGATTGGTTTGGCAGTGAGATTTTTCTTGCAGCCTACCAGACGCTGCTAATCATTGCACTTATTTTTTTATTTCTGATTATAAAACCAAACAAGGAGTGATTTGAATGGACGAAGAAAATAAAGAAGAAAACAACGAGGAAGAAACAACAGACGAAGAAAATAACGAGGAAGAAAACAGCGAAGACAAAGAAGAAACAACAGACGAAGAAGAAGATAAAGAAGAAACTTCTGATGAAGACAAAGAGGAAGAAACCTCTGACGATGAAAACAAAGAAGAAACATCGGAATAAAAAAAGAAATTAAAGTATTGCAAAGCAGTGTGAAAGCACTGTTAATACTTTTCTTTCCAATGCTGATTTTCAGAAATTATTATTAACCCCAAAAAGCTATTTATTTACGGTAAGAATGGCTGATGTAAAACTGTATATTGCGGCAGACCATGCCGGGCTCGAACTGAAAAATCTTTTGAAAGGATGGCTCAAGCCAAAGCATTCCCTGCTTGATTTAGGAGTGCATGTTCCCGAAAGGATTGATTATCCTATAATGGCGATTAGGCTTGCAAAAAGGGTTGCAAGCCAGCCCGATGCAAAAGGAATTTTGGTGTGCGGCACGGGAATTGGAATGAGCATTGTGGCAAACAAGATTCCGGGAGTCAGGGCCGCAGTAATTTATGACGGGCTGACTGCAAAAATGGCAAGGGCACATAACAATGCAAACATTGCATGCCTGGGGGCAAGAAACATTACCTTCCAGACCGCTTTGCTTATTTCAGAGATTTTTTTGGAAACCGAATTTGCGGGAAAAAACAAGGAAGGAAAAAGGCATTTAAAGCGCGTGGAAAGGATTGAAAATCATGAAAAAAAAATTTTTAAATAATCAGAAAAATACTGTGGAGCCTGCAATTACCGCATAAATAAAATAAACCAAAAGAATTGCGCGCTCGCCTGTTTTTAGCCTTAATAACAAAAAATAGTTTATAAGGGCAAATCCAATGCTTAAAGGAAAGAAAAAAAGCAGGGGCAGACCCAGCAGGAAAGGCGCGAGAATATAAGAAAGCGCAATTAAATGGGAGATAAGAGACCTTGCCTTCTGTTCGCCAATCAGAACCGGAATGGTTGAAACTCCTGCCTTTCTGTCGCCCTCAATATCCTTGAGGTCTTTTGCATTGAAAGCGAGCGTAATGAAAATCAGGATAAACAGAGGAGGGCCGAAAGGCATTCCGGCAAAACTTGCGGCGCCCGCCACAAAATATCCGGAAAAAAAGCCAAGCAAGGAAATTAGTGCGAGAACAAAAGTTGAAACAAAAACAAATCTTCGCAGCCTGAAGGGCTGCATTGAATAGACAAAAGCAAGCGCAAGAGAACAGAGAATCAGGACAAAAATCTCATAAAAAACAATGTATGCAAGAACCAGTGCAATTGCCGCCTCGGCAATCGCAATCTTTTTGTATTCTCCGGGAGACAATGCCCCTTTTACAAGCAGCCGTTTTTTGTTGTTAATCCTGTCAATGCTCTGGTCGCCAAGGTCGTTGATTGCAACGCTTGCCTGGAAAGCAAAAAAAGCCGCAATGAAAAGCCCTGCAATGCTCATCCAGTCCATTGGCGAGGGAGTAAAATAAGGGTAAACAAGAATCCCAAAAATCGGCATTAGAAAAACATAGTGTGCTGTTCTAAGCGGCCTTATGTCCAGGATAAGGACAGAGAGCTTTTTTTTGTCCCATAACAGAAGCCAGAGCATCAGCTGTGATATTATAAGAAAAACATAAAGCAGGTCAAGCGCATATTTTATTATTATCGGAGTTGCAATGCCCGCCATCTGCTCCCAGCCGGAAATCCCAAAGGCAAGCATTCCGAGCAGGGAAGGCAGATATGCGTAAAGCCCCAAGAAGGTATATACGAGGACTGCTGCCGAAATTGTTCTTACCTTGCTTTTTGTTTTTGACCAGCAGTAAAAGGCAGAAAACAGGGCTGAAATTGCTATTACTGTTTTTTGCCCTGGGGTTACACCCATTCCGGGGTAATCCGCTGCAAAAGAAAAGTACTGTGAAACAAAATAAGAAGGGCCTCCGAAGGCATAGTCAATATCAAGCCCTGCTCCGGACGTTGCAATAAAATCAATTACCGGCACAATAAGGATTATTGGAAAGAATACAAGAACTATCTTTGAAACTTTTATTATGCTCTCTTTTGAAAGCAATTTGAGGACAAGCACAAACATCAGATACATGCTGATCCAAGAGAGAATATAGTGGATGAAAAAGGGATAGAAGCTGATTATTCCGTGCAGGTTTTCTAACAGGCCTTCAAAAAGGTTCCTGAGCAGAATAACCGCAAAAAAAGCCGCAAGCCAGAAAAAAAACCCTGCCTTTTTGGATTCAATAGCTTGAATTGTTTCCTTTGCTCCCACTAGAATAACACCTTTTCTCGTAAACAAAATAAGTTTTCAATAATTGCAGTAATCAATAAGACCAGCAGTCCGTGCTCTCGCCATAATCTTCACAGCATTTTGTGCCGCTGCCGCTGCACCTGCAATTGTACCCGCCACCCATTGGGGAACAACCGGAATTGCTATAGCAAGAACCCGGGTCTTCATCGCCAAGCCCAAGCTGCTGCAGGCTGCAGGCGCCGTCATTGCATGCGGGAATGGAACATTTTTTGTCGGGGCAACTTACCGCATCTGCGGGGCAAACGCCGTCTCCTGCTTCGCAGGTTCCGTTTCCGCAAAGCGAGACAACGGAATCTTTAGGCAGGCTTCCGTGAAATTCTATTTTGGTTGTTTTTGTGTATCCTTGCGAGCCATATTGAACCTCAAATCCCGCATAATCGTCATAGTTTTCGAATGTCCCTGAAACCTCAAAGCTTTCGCCGTTCTGGAACCTTTCATCGCCGGAAGGATAGGAATCAATGCTTACATTTTCAGGGGCGGAGATTCCCGCAACAGAAACAATTGTTCCTGTGTTGTTCTGCAGGGTAACAGTAAAGTCAGAGGAGGTTTCGGAATGGTTTTTGAGCAAAAACTGCGTAGAGGTTAACCTGACCCTTAATTCCTCTGTAGGAGGCTGGACAAGGGCAAACAAGACACCTGCAATAATCGCAATAATCACAAGGCCTATTGCATAGGTCTGCAGGTATTCAAGGGAAACCTGTGCCAACGGCTTTCTGCGCATGAATGGTAATAAAGAGCAAGCTCATTTAAATCCTTTTCGAATCCTAAAATTTTTATGAAATCAAAAAATTTGGGCATTGGAATAGCGGTTATAGCCGTAATAGCAATTGCAGGGCTTTTTTTGGGAATGACGGGATTTCTTTCTCTGTCACAGGGAGAAAATTCAGGAAATCTTGTAACAAGAAACACTTTTACTGAAACAAGCAATGAAATTGAAACAATAAACGGAAAGCCGGTAATAAGGCTTTTTTCAACAACCTGGTGCCCCCATTGTGTCTGGATAAAGGGCACTTTTGACAGTGTTGCAAAAGAATATGTTGAAAGAGGAGAGATTGTTGCTTATCACTGGGAACTTGACACCGGAGACAATACGCTTACACAGGAAATTGAAACTGAAATTCCGGAATCGGAAACAAATGTTTTTAAGGCGTTTAACCCGAGAAACAGCATTCCTACCTTTGTTTTCGGCGGAAAATATTTTAGGATAGGAAACGGCTATGAAAGCACAGGAAGCCTTGCCCTGGAAGAAAAAGAATTCAAGGAACTGATTGAAAAATTAATAGAAGAAGCCAAATAATCGGCAGATTGCCGTACCAAAAGGATTTTATTGAAGTAAACCCTATTTTTTAGCATGGCAAAAACAAAATGGCCAATGCTCCAGAAAAGGCATGACAGGGCAAAGGTATTCGAATATATTTCTAATTTTCCGGCCCAGTGCAAGCAGGCAATAGAAATCGGAAAAAAATTCAATGTAATGCAGGGAACTCCGATTTCAAGAATTGTTATCTGCGGAATGGGCGGAAGCGGAATAGCAGGAAGAATAATCAAGGGAATTGTTGAGAAAGAAATTTCAGTGCCCATTGAAATAGTCGCGGATTATTCCCTGCCAAATTTTGTTGACGCAAACACGCTTGTAATAACAGTGAGCTTTTCAGGAAACACGGAAGAAACAATTGCATGTTTTGAGGATGCAAAAAAACGAGAGGCAAAAATTGTAGGGATTACAAGCAACGGTCGCTTATCAGAATTGTGCGAGCAGAAAATTGTCGTATCAAAAGCCCCGCAGCCCAGAATGGCATTGGGCAGCCTTGCAGTGCCGCTTCTTTTTGTTTTGAGCAATTACAATCTTATTGCAAGCAAGGAAAAAGAATTATTGCACTGCACTGCGTTTCTTGAAAAGGAAAGGCAGAGCATTGAAACAGAGGCAAAAAAAACGGCCGAAAGAATATTTGGAAAATTCCCGGTTGTTTATGCACAGAGCAGATTTGAGGCCCTTGCCTACCGCTTCAGGTGCGATATTAATGAAAATGCAAAACAGCTTGCGCTACACCATGTGATTCCTGAAATGAACCATAATGAAATAAACGCGGAAATACTGCCTTCAAAACCGGCTCTTGTGCTGATAAGAAACTTAAGAGAATCCGAAAAAATCAAAAAAAGATTTGAATTCACAAAAAAAACATTCAAAAAAATGCCTTTGACAGAAATATGGCTCAAGGGCAGTTCAAGGCTAGAGGAAACCTTTTACGGGATATTCATTTTAGACATGGCTTCTTATTATCTTGCATTGTTAAACAAAAAAGACCCGAATGAAATCCCAGTAATAAAAAAAATGCACAGGGAAATGGACCTAAATAAATAAAACCGCCCGAAAAATTTGTTTTTTCGCCAGCCTTTTGAAAGCGAACGGAGTGAGCGCTTCGAACAACAATTTTTTTGCAAACTTTTTGGAAGCGAGTGAAACGAGCGCTCCGAAAAAGTTTATTTGAAGATTTCACCTGTTTCTTCAGACCAGAATAACAAGTCAAGTTCCTGCATTGGAATTTTTATTTTTTCGCAGAATTCCCGCATTTTTTTTTCAATTGCAAAATATTTTTTTTTCGAAACGGTTTTCGGAATTTGTTTTATTGCCCCGTATTTTTTAAGGTTTTTTAGAATATGCCTGTCCAGAATTGCTATGTTTTCAAAAAAGCCTATGTTTCTTAAAAAATGCGAGGCTTCTTTTAGGCCCAGTCCTTTTATGTTTGCAACAAGCCATTCCCTTGCCTTTGGAATGTCGTTGTAAATGTCCAGAGACATTAATTTTTCTTTTATTTCAGGCATTAGTTTTTTTCTTGCCTCTGCAATATAGCCTGCCTTGTTGTTGTGAAATCTCACTTTGGAAGAGAGTGTTTTTGAAATTTCTTTTGGAGAGGCTGAAAAAAGTTTTTTGTTTTTAACCAGTTCCTGTACTGCGGCATCACAGGTTTTTGCCTTGCTTTGCGGGGTGCAGAGGCAGAAGGCAAGCTCTGCAAAAATTTTTTCTTCGGGCTCGTGCCATTTTTCCTTGAACTCAAACAGCCTTTTTTTTATTTCAAACTTTTTGGGAGAATAAGACTTGAAAAGCAAAGAAATTTTTTTTCCCGGCATAAGCAAAAAATTCAGAGGATTTTTTCTATTTCTTCAAGTGCAGGGGTTGTTCCTGCCCAGGTTTTTTTTACATTTCCGTTTTCCTCAACAATAATTGAAGGGGTGGCAAGCAGCAGGTATTTTGCAGCCGACTCAGGATTTTCTTTCACATCAATATATTCGACTTTAAAGCCTTTTTCTTCAAGCTTTTTTCCAAGAATTTTGGCTTTGGGGCATTTGGGGCACCCGGGCTGGATAAAAATTTTTACAGACAAAAAAAACACCTTTTAAAAAACCAAATTCTGCATTTGTACTATTGAATGTTTCTATTTTAAAAGTATTGTTCTAACATTTTATTCATGCAAGTTCCGGGATTTCTGCTTAAAATGAACAAGAAACAATGGTTTTTTGTATTTTTGATTACTCTTCTTGCCTTTGCAATCCGCGGGCATTTAATGAGATATGAACTGTTTTTTGAATTTGACTCGTATTTGCATGCAAGAATAGTCGGATATATTCTGCAGACAGGGGCTGTGCCGAGTGTGGACCCTCTTGCCTATTATTTTATGGAAGTTGGAATGCCGATTACATATGCTTTCTGGTATTTTTCCGCATTCATGTACAAAATATTGTTTTTGGGAGCGGGATATGCAAAGGACAATGTCATACTGCTGGTAAAATTTTTGCCGGCATTTTTCGGGGCACTGACAGCGGGAGCAATGTTTTTTCTCGGAAAAGAAATTTACAACAAAAAAGCGGGATATGCAATGGCTTTTGTTGCCGCAGTAAGCCCTGCTTTTATTTACAGGACAATGTCAGGATTTTTTGAGGACGATTGCCTGGGATTTTTGTGGTTTGTTCTTGGATTAATATTTTTTGTGCGGGCATTGAAATCCGAAAGTATTGACAGAAAAATGATAATGAACACTGTGCTGGCGGGATTGTTTTTTGCCGCAATGGCATGGAGCTGGGGCATGTTTATCCTGGTGCCGTTAATTTTAGGCCCGTATTTTATCCTTGCATTATTAAAAATTGCATGGCAGAAAAAAAATGCAAAAGAAATTGCCGCGTTTATTGCGCCTTTTGCCGGAACCCTGGCAATATTCCAAATTTTCATGCTTCCTTATGTATTGTTTAATTCCTCGCCTTTGTACTGGCTTGAAAGGTCCCTTGGATACATTGACCAGGCTTTTGTGGGAACTGCAATGTTATGGGTTCCGGCAATGATAGTGTTATTTGCGTTAATAACTGTGCTTGCATTAAGGCTCAAGCCCGAACAAAAAGAAAAGCTTGCGAAAATTCCCCCCTTAATCATAATGATACTGCTTTTTGTTTCACTGCTTATAACAGCGTCATTGTTTTTGACTGTTGACAGGGTTTTTGCGGCGGAAGGGGTTTTGGGGGCAAGTGTCGGAGAAGAAAACACCGGCCACCAGTTTTTCTTTTCAAAATACAACGTACTGATGATTCTTCCGGTTCTTGCATTGTTTTTGATTCCCATAAGGGTGTGGCGTAATCCAAAAGACCATTTTTCCATAATACTTTTTTTGTGGATTCTAATAACCCTTGTAATGGCATGGTATAAGCTCAAATTCACTTTTGTTTTTGGTTTGTCGCTTGCGCCTGCGGCAGGAATTGTTGCGGCCGAGCTTTTTTATTATTTGAGAAACAAAACAAAGCTCGAATCAAAAATTTTGCTGGCGTGTTTTGCCTTTTTAATGCTTACAGGGCTTGCTGCGGGAATAACTTTTACAAAAACCAATATTCCCAACATTGAATTTACAACGCCGAACTGGAAGCCCGCTCTGGACTGGATGAAAAATGAAACTCCCGAAAATGCAAAAATGTTCAACTGGTGGGATGAAGGCCACTGGATAACTTTTTTGGGAGAAAGGGCGGTGCTTAATGACAACAGGAACATGTCAAAGGAATCCGACCAGGATTTTGCATTGTTTACGGTTACATCCGATTTGAATACTGCTTTGAGAATGTTCGATCCTGACAATCCAACGCCTGCAGGAATTGCAAAAGGCTATGATTCGGATTATGTTGTGCTAAGCACGGATTTTTTTTACAAAATGGTTTCAATGTCACAGTATGCATATGATACAACAAATTATGACGACCCAAGAATAGTTCCTTTCAGATACGGCGTCAGCTATTCATTTGGATGTTCAATGACAGAAAAGGGAGAGGTAATCTGCGGACAGAATGTTTTCCAGCCCTCGCAATGGTCGTTTATGCCTGTAAAATGGCAGGAAATGCCCTCAGATTTTTACCAGGAAAGAATTCCATTGTGGTTTTACAAGGACACTGATGTGCCGATATGGTATATTTTAAACGAGGCAACAAACCAAAGCATGCTGGCAAGGCTCTGGTTTAACGAGCCCGAAACAATGAAATATTTCGAACAGGTTTATGCAAAAGAGGGAATAAAAATTTTCAAAATAAAAAAAGAAGCAATCCTTGAAGCTCTCGGGTAGGGCCCCTAATGCAGAATCCTGACAAAAGGTGTTTTTTATTTTCCTTGGAATAGTGGCAATACTGGTAATAATCACTGCTTTCTGGATTCCGAATTATATAATGCCCATGTGGATTTCAAGAATGGGCAAAAGGGGAATGACAGGAAAAGACATTAACAAGCTTTCAAAGCCCGATGTTTCAGAGCTTGGGGGAATTCCTGTCTGGCTGGGATTTGCCTTTGCAATAATGCTCGCAATATTCCTTTTCAGCTATCTTCACTGGATAGAACTGAAGCTTGTTTATCTGCTCGCGGGGTTTGCAACAATAATGCTGATTGCATTTTTAGGCGTAATAGACGATTTGATAGGATGGAAAGACGGAATAAGGCAGTGGCAGCATGCTTTGATTCCCTTGTTTGCCGCACTGCCCCTGATGGCGGTTAAAATAAACAATCCGGCAATAAAAATTCCATTGCTTGGA
>Ga0066639_10004972_pt1 | contig 11250 bp, 6 predicted proteins | sample CryGeyCG2114_010_2_FD_59504 | JGI IMG/M metagenome (GOLD analysis project Ga0066639, IMG submission 59504) | Groundwater microbial communities from aquifer - Crystal Geyser CG10_big_fil_rev_8/21/14_0.10 | ecosystem: Environmental > Aquatic > Deep subsurface > Groundwater | place: USA: Utah... | reverse complement strand
GTTTGCCAAAAGCGAGTAGTTGTCATAACCCATTTTTTTGACCATGAGTATACTGCGAGGGATAAGGTCCCTTGCAGCTGATTCAAACTCATCTAAATTTACTGGCTGGAGTTTGCTGATTTGGCGTACTACCTCATCGTTTCCGTGCTTGTGAAAGTTAGACAGGACATTCGGATTCTCTTGAAGATACGTCTTGAACTCAGAAGGGTTAATCGTCTGAGCAATACTCTCGAGGATAGGGTAAGAGCCATTTGCGTAGGTGTACCGTCCCATATTGGGAGGGTAAATTGCTTCATTCAGCTGATGTGCGTAGTTATCAAAACGACCCATGCCTGCATACATGGGATATTCTTCAAGTTTTTGAAACAAGTTATTGTTTAAAAAAGACGCTTCAAAATAATCAGGAGTTAGGGGGAGAAGTCTTTGATCAACAATCATAATATCCAGTGGATACATCATGAAGTCTTTTATGATCACAGGGATGATAGCACTTTTTTCAGAGCTATTTACAATTACAGATCCTGTGGCCGTTCCAGTCTCATCTTCTTTCTTTTGAAACTTCACCATCATATTTAACGAGGCAGCTTTAGGAATCCTCTCTTTGACCTTCTGGACAATATCTTCCGGCCACATGTCTGACTCATTATTAAGCCTAGTTAGAGAGATATCATTCATTTCAGGTGAGTCGATAAATAGACCTGTTGGCACTGCCATAAATTAGCCCCCGTTGTCGAGTCGTTCAAATAATGTAATAGTTTCGGACGTATCTTCTTTTATTTTAGTATGTTCTGCCCATTCTGCAAAATATTTACTCAAAGCTTCTTGCGTTACTTTTAAAATAGTGCTTCCACTGATAGGAGAATCGCCCTCTTCTTCAACAAATAGTGGGTCAACCTCGTTAAAGCTACCGCTGAATAAAACATCTTTGCCACTAATTATACCCCCTTTTTTAACTGAAATAACTTTTTGAAAAAAGGGTTGCACGATATTCTCGAGGTTCAAAATAGCACATTCACGTATATAGGGCGATCTCACGATTACTTGAAACCCTTCTGGTGAGTGCCAACCAGCTATTAACTCGCCGCACAGCCTTTCTATGATTAAGCATACTTTTTCACCCGGAACTACACCTAAGTTGTTGATTACTTGTTCATATAGCTCACGAGCAAGAGGAATCATGTGACCTTGATTTCCTTAACCTCCGTAGGATGCGAACCTGCTGAAGATCCACTGGAAACAATAGTTACACCTTTGGAGGATACCTCTAAATTGCTAATCACATGACTCACAATCTCTTCGCAGATATCTTGCCAAAATTTCTCACCATTGCCTTCTCTGGTTTGAGCATTCGCTATTACTTTTGCATAAACAGCACTTCCCATCGCTTTCCCATCTAACGCCATGTTTCCTCCTACTCACTAATAAAAACGGATTCTGAGTTTTTCATAATGGCCTTCATTGGAAGACCTACAACTGGACATATCGAGCTGTCACAGACAACGGCTTGCGTTGCTGATTTATTAAGACCGGATATGTTTACTTTCCCAGAAGCGTCTAAGTTAACAATCCCGTTAACTTTAATATCGGTTTTACCACCAATGTCGAACTTTGTGGCCCCACCAATTTTAATATCTGCTTTACCACCAACATCCATGGATATATCCGACGACATCTTTACGGTTGTTTTGCCGTCAGGGAGGAGATCGATAGTTATTTGACCGTTGTTTACGACAATGTCTACCTTTCCAGATGGGTCCATATGGAGGGTTGTTTTATCGTTTACTCGGATAGTGGTCTCACCAGTTGGTTTTTTATTGATATAAAGCCCACCACTCTCTGCACCAGGAGCTCTTATAAACTCCGTGGTTTCCCCATCTTTAAGAACTGTAGTTGTTTTAACAACCTCTGTTGGTGAGTATTTAGAAGCACCATTTTTACCGTATTCCATTGTGTGGATAATATTCCCACCGCCAGGAATAACCTCACCGATCTTTTCCACGAATGAGTTTGCCTCTCCGGCCGGGGCTGATTTGTCCTTATATTCTGACGCGTAGATTGTGTCTTTTCTTCTTGTTTGGACAATCCAATCAATAGAGCCACCAGTTGTTTCGAATAAAAGATTTTTATTAAGTATCTTAATTAGATCTTTAGTAAGTCCATTTGGGGAAGTTGGGAAAAACTCAACCGAGTTACCATCAGTAGATTGTATTTGAATGATACCATTTGTTCTTAGGATGACCTTGTTTCCAGCAGAGGTCTTCATTATCCTGTCTCCAGAATAAAGGGTCTCATCGCCTCTGTCCCCAACCTTAGCACTTCCATTGTCACTTAGGGGGTTAAAGAAAGCGACGATAAAAGGTTCACCATTGATATAAGCGACAAGGCACAGCGAGTTCGCTCTTGGCAAAACAGTCGATTCATCACCTTCAAAATTTGCATCAGCACTTAACCATTGGCATTTAGCGATATGATTGTCGTTCTTAGAACCAAGACCGGCGAAAGTCTTTACCTCACAAAGGCGTTCGTCTTCGTACACTCTGGTTACTCTACCTAAAGCAAAACCCTCTGCTCTCTCAAGTCTCTCGTTATTTCGTTTTTCGTAAATACTATAATCGTCAAAGACACTCATGGTGAACTCCCTTACATTAAAATTTATCACGATAGTACGGTATAAGTCCATTGACAAGAACTTATGTAAACCTGTTAGCTTAAAACTAAATAGGTCAATAGTAACCTCAAGTCCAAAGGAGGAATTTATGAGTGTGAATAAGGTAATTTTGTTAGGCAGGCTTGGCCAAGATCCGGAACTAAAGTACACGCCATCTGGGATCGCTGTCTGTAATTTCTCAATCGCTACCTCGGAGTCATGGTCTGACAAAAGTGGTCAGAAACAGGAGAAGACAGAGTGGCACCGAATTGTCGTATGGAACAAACTCGCGGAGTTGTGTAACCAGTATCTTGCTAAAGGGCGTCAAGCTTACATTGAGGGGAGCATTGCTACCAGATCGTATGAAGACAAGAGCGGGCAGACAAAGTACGTAACAGAAATTAAGGCCAACTCAGTGCAATTTCTAGGTTCAGCTGCAAACGCCAATTCTAAGCAGAATACTCACGCAGGAGAACCATCTACAGAATCTAGCTACACTCCCGATGACGCTTCTGGCTTCACTGCAGATGACATTCCATTCTAGGAACTTGGTATAAGAATAGTGGAACATAAATAGCATTTACAAAATGAGTACTCCCTCAAAATTTCATCTCCTAGTTGAATTGTTTATCGGTACTCAAAAGTTCTTTAACATTCGAATACAAAGTAAAACAATCCTCCGCAAAGGTAGTTGACTAAGTCTTTGATACGTTAGGAGAGGCATCCTGTGACGAGGGTCTGGATGCCTTTTTTATTCAGTTAGTTTTAAAAGTTACGATATTTTGTAATATAGATATGGGGTGCCGTACATGATGTTTACGCACTAAAAGATGAAAGAATTGTAGAGGACTTACAATTCGAGTAGTCACCGGGAGAGATAATGTTTCAGGTTACTTTACAACGCACCCATTCCCGTTATCCAAAACTTTAAATTAAAACGACGACCACCGTGGGGGTGGGTAAAACGGAATATATCCGTTTTATTTTAGGTGTCTGAATTTGCTAAAAATACCCGAATACTGCGGGTTACTTAGAGCATCCACCAATTTAACACCCTTTCTCGACGTCTCTTGACCAGACAGAGATTTTGCAAAGTTTTGAGTTTCTTGGGAATTTTTCCCGTATTTCTTTACCTTTTCAAGAAGACCCTTGATACCTGTGAGAGTTGCGGAATATTTTTTTGTCCCTAAGCGGCTATTTAAAATTCTATTTACAACCTTTTGAAGCTTGTGGTTGCCTTTAACTAGACTTGGCATTACATCCATAGAATTTACCATAGTAGATTGTGCTCTTTTATAAAAACCTGAGCGGATCATTTTTTAAACCCCTTTAGCATTTTCATTAAGTATGGTTTTGATTTACTCGCGATATTCTTGCCCATTTCAACAGCGCTTGGGATAGCGAGTGTTCCCAGTCCAGCAAGCTCCGCCGTATGCTTTGCTTTGGCGCTAACCTTTTTACCGCGCATCTCTTGAATGGTTGGGACAGCTAAAATACCTAACCCTGCCATTTCGGCGATATGTGACCCAAATGAGGCAGATTTCTTAAACCCTTCCTCCATTTTTTTTAGTTTTGAATAATACTTAGGGTTTTCTTCGAGGTGGTCTTTAGCAATCTCTTTTGCTGCCTGAGGCTCATCTTTTCCAACGTGCTCCTCTTCAACCTTTTTACCCATGTCTAGTTGGTTTTTGTCGTATTTAGAATCAGGCTTATCATCCGCTTTCCCACCTATTAATATCTCTTTGGCCGTTTTTTTCATATCTTGTCCTTTCTTTTTCTTGTGACTGCGATCATATTTTTTGTAAACAAACTTCAATGCCTCATCACTAACGGGTTTTGCTTGTCTAGAAAAGCCTTTAACGACTCGTCTAATACTTGCCATCTTCACCCTCTCCGAATTCTTTACCGAATGCATACGCTGGTATTGGATTGTAACCGTGAATATCTGTCTTCTTTCCTTGTGAAGCAGCCTCTATAATCGCTCTCTTAAGATCTCGGTAACCGAGAGAAGCAAGCCAGTCTGATTTCAATACTGGTAGAGTCGTAATGTTTTTTAGCACTGGTTGATGTTCAACTGCTTCTCGTTTAACTTTAACTTTTTTATGTCCCATGCTTTTTAGAAGTTCAACGTCTTTTTGAGTAAGCTCATGGCCTTCCTGTAGAGGACCAACTCTTTCTGCAAGGACGTGGTCAAGAGCTTCTTCGACATCCAGCTCGCTAGTCAGATTGTTATTGTATTTTCTCAAAGCGTTGTACGAAGTTATATCGCCTGGAATATGCTTCGATTCCCTAGCGTTATTCGTCACTACAGTTGTATCACTAATTGATCTAACTAGTGTTTCAAACATTTTAGCGGAAATACTGGGCCCTTGAGATTTGTATTCTTTTTGAAGCTCGTTTACAAGGTATTGTTGAGCTGGGAGCATCCCTTTTTGTTCAACTAGTTCCTGTGGCTTAATTGGTCCTTCATTTAGAACGTCACCTTTCTTCACACGAGATCCGACTGAAACCTTTAAGACTCTTCCCTGAGGAGTTTTTATATGGATTTTTTCATTACCAGGAGTAGTTATCGTAACATCATGACCACCACCAACACCGGGTTTGATAGAGGTCACAAGTCCGTCAATAGGAGACAGCTTCGCAGCTCCGGCCACTATTTTTGGCATTTTTAAGAGTTGATCAATCCGTGCGATACCGCTTGCATTAATACCGGTTCCGGCGACACCACCAGTATGAAAGGTGTTCATAGTCATTTGAACCAAAGGTTCCGCGATGGCTTGTCCCGCTTTTGCTCCTACGTTATCACCAATACTAGGGTCTCTCCCGTGTTCATCAAGACCGTGGCATTTTTTACAAACACCCTGTTCCATATCACATGTCAGAGGGGATCTCACTACGACCTTAGCCACTCTCTGTTTTTTCATTTGACCAACAACGCGACTGTCAATCAGTGTGTTATGTTGGAATCCTGCGATCGGTTTTGCAAGGTATCTTTCAAGTACATCAGGACTATCGATAGACATATCGATACCCTCATGAGTACCGCAGTCATCCTTACTGATCACAATCTCAATTGTGTTATTTAGGATGTCTTTCGAGTAAGCTCCTGGAATGGATGTTTGAACCGATCTATCAATCATACCTTTACGAGCACCATAAAGAGTCGTCCAATAGTCCGTAATATTTAACCCTTCTGAATACGAATTTTTAATAATAGAAGGGACTGTTCTTCCTTGGGCGTCAGCTACTAATATAGGAGTATCCATAATGGATCTGAGCTGAGACATTTTACCTTTAGCACCAGATACAACCATGTCATAAAAACTATTCTTTTTATGTGCTAGTCTTTTCTCAAGCATCTTATCCATAAGATCCGTGGCCTTAACGTTTATTTCGTCAATTTTCCCGGGATGCTTTTTAATAAGCGCATCGATTTTGTTGACGAACTGGTCTCTTGCTTTCTTATCCACTGCCAAGTCATCAATTCCAACAGTAAAGCCAGTGTTATATGCATGGTCTTCTCCTAGCTCTTTTAACTTCGCAATAATATTCGCGAATTCCCCAGGAGCTTCTTTACTTATTTTTGTTAAGAGAGTTTTAGTCTCTTTGCTTGTTAATGCATGATCAATCGCAAATTTTGGAGTTAATGCTTTATTAATTTTTTCTCTTCCAGGAAGAGTCTTACTCATATAGAACAAGCCTACTTGTGCCTCTTGATCAGGCATGATCATCAGAGTACCCATACCCGGTTTATATAAGTTCTGACTAGGAAACATTTGCCTAGACTCTTCAACTGCTTTATCTGAAATTGGGACGTGGACGGTCATTGTATTAGATAAAACAACCCCCTCTACGTTCATAAATGTTTCAAAACCAGGTACCGTTAAATCAAAACCGGTCTCTTTGTTACCAGTCTCGTCAACCGACTCAACCTGATCCCAAATGATATTCTCATTCTCTACGATGCTCATCCATACGCGTCCATCTTTGTGGTCTAGTATTGCACTGGCCGGTAATTTTCTTGCCATGTACCTACTAATTGTTCCGGTACGGATTGCTTTATCAACAACAGCATAGAGTGATTTGTGCTCATGGGAAGACCCCCTTGGAGCACCCAGACTCTTTCTCAAGTGAAGTGCTAACTCAGACGATATAGGAACTATGTCATATTTAGCCGCTACAGGGCTAGTATCAGAGACCTCTGTTGAGGCAAGTTTTTCCAATTTTTCAGGATGGACCATGTGTTTGCCACCCCATTTTTTTATATCAATATTAGAGAACGAAAGTACCCAGCTCTGCTTACCGGCAGGTGTGTTGCTTGGAGTTATTCGCCCGCGTATCCCTAGACTAGCTGCCAACAACTGCACCTCTTGAGCAAGTCGTAGGCTGTTACTACCGAAGTTAGACATTAACTGGGGTGCTTTCTTTGCGTTGGACACAGATATGCTGCCGTCAGTACCCATTAACCCAGCAAATAAGCCCTCCCGAAACTCTTTACAAGCTGACAAGAAAAATGGTGGAAGATGCTTGTTATCTACTCCCTTACCAACCAGTGGCTCGAGTAGCTTGGCCAAACTAGTACTAGAGTAGGTGTGCTTAGTACTTTGTCCATAAGAGTTTGGGTTGTGTTGCACTGTTCTTTTTGGCGAAGATGTCTTATACATAGCACTAATCGCGTTGTCTGTCTTTTTTAGAATCTCATCAGTAATTCCTGCTATGCAAACCTGACGACCACCTGAGCACCACCCGTCCCCAGCTACAGCACCAATTAGATACCCAAAAAGATGATCTAACGCCAACGTTTGATAAATCTCCAAAGACCCCGAGTCTTCCTGTGACAGATTTGTCAGTATTTCTCGAATATCTCCTTCAGAGTCGATTTTTGCTACTCTAGGGACCAAAATACCTTGTTCTAAAGACTGTGTCGGTGTTGCTCTGGTAAAATCCAAAGTGCCTCGTTTTACTCCATACACAGCACGTGGGTCGTCATCTGTAAATATCTGTCTTCCAGATTTTAAATTTACAATAACAACCTCTCTGTCGTAATGCTTCGACCAGTTCGATACTGGTTGCCAGCTGACCTCTTGAGTTCTCTCATTATAAGCTAAAACTTTTATCCCAGGGATTGCTTCATGAAAATCTATGCGCCCCTTTTCACCCATCTTGGTTTTTACAAGCTCTCCTCGCGGGAAATCTTCCAAGTGAAATAAAAATACATCACCGTCTCTATTACATGGGATTGTTTCTTTAAATCGACTAGCCATTTTTCTACCTTCCAGATATTCTTCACTGAAACACGTCTGGGTAGATTTTTCAATAAAAACAACAACAAATCCGTGTTGTTGGTCACCGTCAAAATCCGCATTAAACCCGCGAGTTACCAGAGGCGGAATCTTAATAGACTTTCCTTCCGTTAGTTTTGGTTTAAACGCCATGATCGAAAATTTATGCAAAGACGGTGCTCTGTTGAGCATGACTGTTCTATTGTTCATGACTTGCTCAAGAGCTTTTTTAGCAAGAGGGGTTCTCTTATCGATTTCTTCAGAAGCTTGCTGAGGGGTTTTACCAAATTTTCTAAGTTCTCTAACCACAAATGGATTAAATAATTTCCAGGCCATTTTTTCAGGCATTGCCATTTCGTCAACACCTAAGCTTGGTTCAGGAATAATAGTACCTCGACCGACAACATCTTGTTGCTTAGCAAGAACTTTATCGATGAAGAAGCCCTTTTTTGGTTGTGGTCCAGCGATTTGACTTATAAATCCCTTTCTCTCGCGACCCTTGATACTCATATCAGTCAACCCAGAGACAGCTCTCATATGTTCGTTGATGTCACCACGAAGTTCTTTTTTATCTTCCTCCCCAATTAAATCCATCACTGGAAGTTTCATCATTTCATTTAAAACACCCACGTTTTGATATAAAAAGTTTACATCACTTGTTGTTATATTACCGTCTGGTAGCTGGTAAAGGGGGCGATATTGGGGAGGAAGAACAGGCATGTTCTTTCTAATGTAAGCTTCGGATGGTTTTAGGTCGAGCTCTTTTAGAGAGTTCAAGTACCTTGCCTTCTTGTTTAAATCGTTTCTCGTCGAAATACTCGTGGTCTTCTCTAACTTTTTTAGAGTAGAATCTAGTTCCTTCTTCACATCAATCTGATCGAGTATCTTGCGAATTGCCTCACCACCAGTTACAGCACCTTTTGCAAAGTCGGCCTTAATAGTTCCGTCAGAATGAAGGAAGACTTCCCCTTTTGTGAGTTTGTCATATTTGGCACCAAGTCCGGTTATCTTTTTTACTGCAGTTTCAAAGATCGGATTAACTACCGCTTCCTTAAGTTCTAAGTGTCCCCACTTATCACCGCGGAGGCCTCCAAACTTGTTTTTATCAAAGAACCCGTCCTTGATTTCCTTCATGTCTTTGGCACGATAGAAAACGGGTTTAGTAACTTCGCCACTTGACTGCTTCTTAACCTGATCGTCAGTTAGAGGAGCTAGCGCTATTTTACTACCTTCTTGGCGAGTATCTACACCAGCTGCATTGAGGTAGTTTAGAAACTTATTAAATACAAACGGTGTTTGTGGTGGCGGTAAAGGGCGGCCCGTTTTAAGTGCCGTCCAATACTCGTCATTCTGCTGTGATTTAAGTGCTGCCGTTTCCTTTAAGTTCTCTCGAGACCCGTGGGCCAACATGGAGTACATCGTCAACATATCCATAGACTTGGGAGAATCCTCTCCTCCAAGTTTTAGTGGTTGTTGATTGAGATCATAAGGCTGTCCAGCACCGCTTTCCCTGGCAGAAAAATTGGCGTCTGTTTGCTTGAATAGTTTAAGGAAATGTGGTTTTCCGACATGAACTTTTCCCAAGCTTTTTCCAGTAGTAGCGTCGAATAGCTCTTCTTTGTCGGATATTTTGTTCTTCTTGAGGTTGTCTTTAACTTGGGTAAGATAATCATCTCCTGCGAAGTTTTTAACAATCGTTGGGTGGCCATCTTTCTGAGCAACCTTTGCCGTCGCTGATTCATAGATTTGTCCTATATTTATTCTTGAAATAATACCATGTGGATTTAATAGCATATCGACTGCTTCGCCATCTTTTGTCTTTGGGGCGTCATGGTCTGCTATAATTTTTGTGATAACACCTTTGTTTCCGTGGCGACCAGCTAACTTATCACCAATTTTAGCTGCTTCCTCGGTTTTAATAATAACGGTTACTTCTCCGCGAGATTTAATTACTCTCTGAACAACGGCCGGAACTTCTTTAGTCCATTGCATCGAGATATCTTTTGGACGATTGGAGAGGCGTTTACTAATAAGAGAGATATCTTGACCACCAGAACCTGGTTCTCTTCTTTGGAGAGCAGCAACCATGATATCACCATATTGGACCTTCTCACCTTCTCTGATTACTCCCTGCTCATCAAGCTTTTTCATATTTTGAGGGCTTAATAGGTTCGGGTAATAAGCCTTATAAGTAGGCAGCTTCATGATAATGTCTGGGCCAATTTTCATAGTGTGCTTGTAAGTGTGCTCTGATGTCAGTTTATCAGCGGCAGACTCAGTGATGACGATTCCGTCTTCAAAGTTGTACCCTTTGTAAGGGATATATGCCGTTGTCAGATTCACACCTAATGCAAGATCTCCACCCTTAGTATAGTTTGAATCTGCAAGGAGTTGCCCTTTTTTAACATCCATTCCTTCTTTTAGCCCTGATAGGTCGTGGTGAAGAAATGACTTTCTATTGAGATGGAAATTATCGTAAGCGTTTACTTCGTATTTCTTACCATCAGTCCCTTGAATATGTATTTTATCACCTTCGATTTTTGTAATCTTTCCATCTTGAGGAGCAGTGAGAGCGAGCTTTTCACCAATAAGTCTTTCCATCGACTTACCAGGAGACGCTTCCACTTGGACGAGTGGTCTCTCTCGGTACTTCAGTGATATGGCCTGCTCATGTTGTTTGGCCGCCATCATGGCCCTATTCCCTTGGTTGTTTTGTAGGAATGGGACTAGGTTTGTTGAGTATGAGAACAAGGCCTTATGATCAGGGGTATGGTAATCCACAGAAGACGATGGGACTTCTTCGATATTACCTTTATAAAGAACTTTAACAATTGTCTTGTCTCTTTGGCCTGGGAAGGCAACACGCTTCTCGAAAACTTCTTGGGGCGTTAAGAACACAGGCTTTCCTGTTTTATTCAAGACGACAGTCTTCATCTGTGTCCCATCTTTAACGATACCTAAGGGTAGATGCAAGTTGGCACCGATTTTCGCACTTTCTGGTGTATGCGATGGGTCAATAAATCCGTAATGAGTGGGGTGAAGATTTCTAACTTCTTCAGTTAAAGCGTGTTCAGATTGGATACCACCTTCTCCCATTATTGTTGCTTTATAAGCACCTGATAACATTTCAAGGGGGTTTGTTTGCTCTGTTGTTGAAGCTCGGCTGTCGCTTAAGAAAAAACCTTCTACAACACTGTTGAACGAACCTGGGTTTAGTATCTGTGAGATTCTGTTTTTAGTTGGATTATCGATGTTTCTCTTTACTTTAAAAGAGAGCATATTTTTGTTCTTTTCAATTCTTTCTTTGAGAAAATCTTCAAC
>Ga0066639_10004971_pt1 | contig 11250 bp, 10 predicted proteins | sample CryGeyCG2114_010_2_FD_59504 | JGI IMG/M metagenome (GOLD analysis project Ga0066639, IMG submission 59504) | Groundwater microbial communities from aquifer - Crystal Geyser CG10_big_fil_rev_8/21/14_0.10 | ecosystem: Environmental > Aquatic > Deep subsurface > Groundwater | place: USA: Utah... | reverse complement strand
TTAATGTGTGGCGCAACTGATACAAGGATCATATGCGCGTATTAATAATCTTATTTTTGCTCTTTTATCCTTTGCTGTCATATTTTTAATATCTGGTAAATACTTGGCTAAATCATCCTCTAAATTGTATAGAAATTGAGCTGTTGGCGTGATAATATTACAATCAATTATAATTCCATCTTTATCTATTTTATAATAATGAAATAATGTACCACGTGGTGCCTCCATAGCCGCTACACCTTGACCAGCCTTTGCTATATATTTGACTTGCTCTTCTTCTTTAACTTTAATACTATCTAAAATCTTACTACACTCTTCTAATACATGAACCAGTTCAATCGCTTGCGCTAAAATATTATAGAAAGAATTATAGGTTGGTAATTTTAATCCCGATTGTTTTAGCAAACTCTGAGCTTTAGGATTTAATTGATTGTAGTTATTATTTAATCTAGCAATAGCGCCCACCATAAAACTATTACCAGATAATTTAACTTTTTTTACAGCTTCATATTGCTTTTGTATTTCTGTTATTTTCTTGCTAAATTTATTAACTGGTATTATACCATTATCACTAGATTTAATATCTCCATTAAATATGGCATATTCCTTTTCATTATGTAAACAAATATACTCTGTTTTTCTGTCTAATTTAGGATAATTTAATTTAATAAATAATTTTACCAATTTTTCTGCCTTTGATATTAATTCTGGTAATTTATTCTTTAAATCATCCAATTCTGATTGTTTTGGTAAGACTTTAAAACCGCCCACTTCTGATGCAATCGGATGAATAGTTCTTCCACCAATAATGCGAATAAGTTCTGTAGCCCAATTACGTATAACCATAGCCATGTCTGCTTCTTGTGGATTTTTTTTAATCAATTGCAAATCATTCAATATGCCATAGAAATCCGGCAAAGATAAAAAGAATAAATGTAAGCCATGACTATGAATAATTTGACCATATTGCATTAATTTACGTAATACTAATGTCTGTTCTGTTACTTTAATGCCCATAACCTCCTCTAAGGCATTAATAGATGTTAAATTGTGTACTACTGGACAAATACCGCAGATACGAGCGGTTATTATTGGAGCGTCCATATAATGCCTACCAATCAACATGCCCTCAATTAAACGTGAACCTTCTTGTGTCTCAATCTTTGCTTTGCCAACATTACCATCCAGAATATGACCCACAAAGCCAGCATGTCCTTCCATTTTTGCTAAATGATTTATTTGTATTTTCATAATTTTTCCTCTATATCATCTCTTAGACCAAAAATCTCAATTATTCTATTCATCTTTTCTTGGCCATGTTCTTTAATTAATTTTTTCATCATTGTTTTAACTTGAGCGTCCTCAAATAATCCACGACAACCCTGACAAGCCATTTTACTCTTTAAACAAATAGCTTCACAACCACCAAGTATTATTGGTCCTAAGCAAGGCTCACCTCTTTGTAATATACATTCATATCCCCTAGCCTGGCATTCATAACAAATCGGTCGCTGTGGAATGTTTACCCTCTCATCTCTCATTAATGCATAAACAACTTTATAGAACTCTTTAGCATTAATAGGGCAACCAGATATTTTATAATCTACTTTAACAATATTATCGATCTCTTTAATATCTGGATTAGCAATAGCAGACTTCTGCCCATATACATATTCTTTGATTTTTTTCTTATCATGATAATTCTTAATCTCATGTACACCACCCATAGCTGCACAATTGCCTAAAGCAATTAAATATTTAGACTTAGCCCTAGCATCTTTCAATATTTTAACATTTTCTTTAGTAATAGGAGAACCTTCAATAAAACAAATATCATAAAACGTATTGTCATCAAACTCTTCTTCCAATAATCTAAATTCTGCCAAATCTACTTGTTTTAAAAAATCTAAAAATTCAGCTCCCGTATCCAATAATGCAAACTCACATCCTTCACAAGATGTTAAACCAATAATAGCTACTTTTAATTTCCTTTGCCTCATTTACATTAAATTTTGTTTAATTAAATCTACCACTTGCTCAGGATTATCTGTTGTAAAATAAAATTTTTTATTCTCAAGTTCTAAAAATACTCCCATATCATTTCCAGCAACATAACCCCAAGATCTATCTAGTCTTCCAAATCTTATTCCATAACCTAAATAGTTTTTAAATTCATATTTTTTAACACTAATATTCTTTATTTCACCCTTTATAATCTTCTTTCTAAATATACCAAAACCAAACTGAAGATATTCATTGGTAATAATAATCTTTAAATGGTTAAAAAACATAAATAACAATACAAAAAGAACTGCCATAAATAAAAAGGCTATTCCATCTTCTTCAGTAAAAGTTGCAATTCCATATTCAAAATAATTGCTAACTAATGAAGCAATAAAAACAAATGCAATAACAAGAAATATAATTATTGCCATTATGCTTGACCTTTGTTTTTCTTCATAAATTTTATTCATAAAATTTTATCCAAGTGGTGCTTGTTTTTAAACAAGCACCACTAAATTGCTTAATCTTTAACAAATATATCCTTTGTTCGCTGAGTTAAATCACCCATAAAGAATCTCTTGAAATCTATCTTGTCTATAGATTTAATAGCCTCTATAAATTCTTTAAACTCACTTTGAGTATTTAGCATCTTATTTACAAATGCTATTGGACAAGTAGTATCAACTACCGTAGCATAATGAATAAGAACAGTGTCACCAATTTTAGCCTGAAAGTGCTCAGGCATATATACATTTTTCAAATGTACAATATTTTCACCATTTTTATAGGTAACATTAAGGAATTCCTCTCCTTTATTATCTACAATAACCGGCAAAAGCATATGAGCTATTGTCCAAAGTTGCCTGCTAATAATTGGTACCATGGCAACATCTCTTAAAACGTCTGCATAATGATCTGTTCCAGAAAAAAATTCCCAAAGAAATTCTTTATCTATAATAGATTTATTCTGCAACCGGGCAACTTTCTGTAAGCAATCTAAAATAGGTAAATTGTCTGGACTGTTTGATTCTACCTGAAAGCTACTAAGCTCTACTAAGGAATTCTGACAACTTGACATTTTACTAACTGCAACCTGCTTACCACTCAACTTAGTTGGCATCAATACACAGCTAAGTAATAAATTTGTTAAAGTTTTTCTTCCCCCCTCATCTATTTTTATTTTCTCCATCTTTCCCTCCTGTTATATTAAATCTGGATTTTTAATTAAATCATTAACATTAAATACTGGACCATCTTTACATATGTATACGTCATTAACGGCACAATGCTGACAAACACCAATACCACAATGCATTCTTCTTTCTAAAGAAAAGAATATATTCTCACCAACAAAACCAAGTGCCTGCAATTTTTGAATGACCGGTCTATACATGGCTGGTGGTCCAATCATAAAAACTGTTGAATCTATAATAATTTTATCACTATTTAGTAATTGAGTGATCATTCCTTTGGCCACTCTTCCACCGGCTATATTAATGGACTTTGCCAATTTAGCTATACAAATATCTAATGAAATATTATTATTCACCCAATTAGGCATTTCATTTTGAAACATCAAAAAGTCAATTTCATTACTACCACATAATGCTCTAATCATATTATCCTTTTGGTAATTCATAGCCATAATATTTTCAATAATACCTCTTAATGGGGCCAGGCCAGATCCGCCAGCAATTAATAATAAATTAGGCTTGGCTAATTTATTTAAATTTGGCCAACCATTACCAAATGGACCTCTTAATGTCCATTGATCTCCAATTTTAGCACCGACTAATTTTTCCGTTAAAAAACCAACTCTTTTAACAGTTACTTGAATATACTTGGATGAATTTTTAGCTGATGAACAAATATCTAAAGCACATTCTCCTGCTCCCGGAATACCAATCATTACAAATTGACCTTGTATAAAAGAAAAATTCTTCTGCCTACTAGCACTGACAAAGTTCAAAGTAAATATGGCAGAATCACTAGCCACTGCTTTCATATCTACTATTTTTACAAATTGAGGAATATATGGATCAATCATTATTTTTTTTCCAATTTACTTAATACTTCAACAATGTTAATTCCAACTGGACAAACTTTAAAACAGCGCATACAGCTTACACAACCTGGAACACTAAAATCGCTGGGTGTTCTACTAAATTTATGCTCATACCAAAAAAATAGTCTTTCTTTAACTGTATCTACAAATCGTCTATTACCAGCCACCTGAGAAAACTCTGGATAGAAACAATTTCCCCAAACTCTTTTTTTAGATATTTCATCTTTTGTTTTGGATTCATCTATTAAATCAAAACAAAAACAAGTTGGGCAGGCAATTGAACATTTACCACAAGCAGTGCAAATTTTAGCAATCTCATCCCAAACAGGATTATTTTCTGAGCCTTTAAAAAGCGATGCTAATTTTAACATTCTCTTGTCTGGACCTTCTTCTTGAATAAGTCCAACAAATTGAATATTTTCAAATACATTTATGCTAGCTGCTACTAATACTTTTCGGCCTTTAGCTGAACCAGAATATATTTTAAACTCCTTTTCATTATTTCTTTCAATAAAGATATCGAAAGAGATATGTTCTAATACATTTTCTTCTTTATCCATAGAAAATACCTTATACTCCTCATAATCTGACGGGGCACCAGAAGATATACCAACAACCAAGTTTGTTTCTCTCTTTGCTAAATAATATGGATCTTTTGAAAATACTAAATCAAATAAACCCAAGGCCTTTAAATCTAATACCGTCATACCATAAGCACATTGTGCTCTTTTGTCATCTACCTTCTTTTTAAGTTTACCCTTATTAAAACTAAAAAGCTCTTCTTGATTAGGCAAGAAAAGCTGCTTAAAAGTATTATTGGGAATACGAGCTGAGTAATCTATATTCTTGACATCTTGAACAGATTGTATTGCTAAATCTTTACCCTGCCTAACTGGGGCAAAAATATCATATTGTTGAGCTATATAATTAGCCAATTTATTTATATCTTTTTTTAGCATAAGTGAACTTATTATACTAAAAAATGAATATAGTGTAAATCTAATCTGATTGCAAAAACTTCTGGTAATTCACATCTTTTACTATGATTTCTTTAACTAGGTGGTCGCGCAACCAATCTGCTTTAGTTTTACCACAAGTAGACATTTTCCAACGTAAGTACCTCTCAATTCGTGGAGTAATACGCCAAGTAAATTTAACTGTTGGCGTATCCCAGCGCGCATCTCCATTTTCAATTAAATCAATAAATTCACTTATTTTAACTTTAATATTCTCCCGACTATAATATTTTATTACTAAATACTTTGATACATCTTTATTGTCGCGAATATACAATAGCTCATCCGGCAATGGTTGTCCTTTCTCTAATAAATATAATATCGGTCTTTTCTGAGATATAGCTAATGCTATTAAATAACCGCCATCCAGATTCTTCTCGCCACCTGCTAAGACTAATCCATCTAGTCGTTCAAATGAAATATTATTAGATACATTACTCTTATCTTTTTGTGTAAAAACCAATACTCCCAAATCAGACAATATCTTGTCAATATCATAGAATTTACTCTGAATATCTGAATGAAAATTAATACTTAAAAATAGCTTCATTTGTTTAGCAAAAATAGTTTCTTAAATTTATCAACAGTTTTTGTTTTTGCCAAACACCACATAGTTCTAATTATCATATTCTCCCAAGATATTTTATCCGCTATTACATAATTTGAAGGTAAAGGAATTTCCCTCATAATACCCAAACGATTATATATAATAATTGGACGATTAGAATAATTATTATATAACCATTCGATATCTTGCTCTAATAGGCCATCACTATGTGTACTTTTAATTATTAAAGCTCTACTTTGTCTTAATACATCTCTATACTTGTCCCAAGCAAAACCTGGATGCAAATACAATAAAGCAATTCTATCATCAAACTCATTTGAAAACTCTAGTGTTCTATTTTTCTTAACAGGCATTGCTAATAATTCCAAACTAAAATCCACTGTAGCAATATATTCACCAGTTAGACTGTCATAAGAATTTAAATGCGAAATACTAAACTTACGAGCCAATGTAGCCAGAATGGCTTTCTGACCATAAACTATCATCACGTCGGATATATTGCTGTTAATTAATTGTAGTGAATTTATTAAATTAGTCCTTAATGAAAGTTCGGCTAATTTGTTAAATTTAAAACTACCACCAGACAATAAGGCGGTAGTAAAGATAATTGGTTTATAATTTTTACTGAAAGCTGTATGAGTAGCAACGGCTGAATATATTAAATTGTCCGCTTTACCAATTACTATAAAACCGTCATATCTTTCATAATTCTTATATATAGTATTGTTCACAATCTGCCATGATTCAAGCTGTGAGCATTTAGCATGTAGATGTAGTGGTAAAGTAACTATCTCAGCAAGAAGGTCTAATTCAGGCATTTTAGGGGCTATTAAATCAGCCCTATTAAGGCTATGTCCTACATCTAAATGTATAACTAATACCCTATTTTTAGCCATTATATTGATTTGTACCCTTTTTATTATTAAGCGACGGCGCTATTGATTACGACGGCTTAATAAAACAAGATAGCACCTGCCAAAGAAACTGTCAAGTGTTATATAATAAAATTAAAAGTAAGCAAAAATTTTACTTATATCTTAAAGCATCTAATGGGTTTAATTTAGCTGCCCTCTTTGATGGATATAGACCAGTTACAAAACCTATCAATGTTGAAAATACTATAATAAATATAACAAACCAAGTTGGATAATAAAATAAATCAACCGCTTGACCTCCCAATGAGCTTGCTAAAATATTAATTCCAATATTTGCTACAAAACCACCAATAAGTCCAACTATAACACCCCCTATGCCACCAGCAAATCCCATAATAGTCGACTCGCAAAGAAATAACCATCTGATATCATTAGCAGTAGCTCCAATGGATCTCATAATACCAATCTCATTTGTTCTTTCTAATAATGAAATAGTCATAGTATTAAACATACCAATAGCAGAAACAATTAATGCTATTAAACCAAACATTGCCAATATTATTTGAACAATTCTAAAAATTTTATTAGCCTGATCAATTACATCAGACAAAGATGATACTAAAAAACCCTTTTCTACAATTCCATTACGGACATCCTGCATGCTCTCATTATTTATAACCCTTACATACAGCTGTGAATATGATTCAAAATTTACTGCATTCAATGACTCTAATGGTACATATAAATAATTGCTCTCCATATCATCAATAACACCGGTAATGGTAAATATTCTGTCAATGCTAATAATATCAATTTCATCAAATCCGTCTTCACCAACATATGGTACGAATAATATTATTGAAATTTCCTTTCCAACAATATTATCTACATCACCACCTAAAAGCATCGCTCCAGCAGAAGTTATAACAGCGCCATTCTCATTATTATCAAAAAAACTACCCTTATAAACAGTGGCTCCACTCATAGAAAAATATGATTTAGAAACCCCTAAAACAAGACCATCGCCCGTAATGTCTCCCAATGTGACCTGACCAGTTGCTGAAACTACTGGGCTATATGCATCCACATTTGGTAAACTAATAATATCATTTATGGTGTCATCATTTAATCGTATAAATTCAGATGGACCAGGAGTAACTTGCACACTTAATAAAGCGTCGCTGGAACTAATTCTACTTAATATTAAATTTTGAATACCATAGCCTAATGCAACTAAAAACAAAACCGTACCAATACCAATACCAACTCCAAGTACGGTTAAAAAAGTTCTCAGTGGTCTAATCTTATAGTTTCTGATAGACAAATTAAATACGTCACTAAATTTCATTTATTTATATTTACCAAGCATTAATAATTCAACTCTTCTTGCTACTCTTTTGGCAATTCTTTTATCCATGCCAACGCCACCCTTTGAAAGTGGCATATCTAATAATTTCTTTAATTCCTTTGCATCTATCAAACTGACAAAACGTTTATCTAAAACCTCATCCAAGCGCTTAATAATATTAAAATCTGTAATATTAATTTTAAAATATTCTAATAAATATTTACGTAATTGAATTGTTTTCTCATTTAATCCATAAGACTTATATGGTAATTCACCGGCAATCGAATCTTGTTTTTCTAATTGCTCAATTTCTAATAAAATTGATCTAATTTCGTTTATTATTAACTGAGCCTTTCGTTTATCTAAGCCTAAACCACCATCTTCAACTGACTTGTCCAAAAATTCATAAACCCCACCAACATTTGCTAAACCTTTTATTAATAACATTTCAACTTCTTTTTCTAAAGTTGTAATTTCTTCCACGCTCATATTAGATAAAACATCCGCTACTATCTGCTTGGCCTTAAAAGGTATTAACATGAATCCCAAACGTGAAGGTGAAATACTACTATAAGTTCTCAACAATAATTGTAATTCAGACGTCACAACATTAGATTTATCTTCTTGACTCACAAAACCTTTAATTTCTCGATTAACTTTAATACCAATAATTGCCCCATCTCTTATATAAAAAACTCTATTTGCGACAGCTAGCATATCGGGATTATGTGTTACCAAGATAACAGTCTTCTTGTTTTTTTCATTTAATTCACTTAACAACTCAATAACTTCAGTTGCTGACTTTGAATCAAGATTACCAACTGGTTCATCAGCTAAGATAATATCTGGCTCATTTATTAATGCTCTTGAAATTGCAACTCTTTGTTGTTGACCACCAGATAATTCAGTCGGATATTTATTTGCTTGTTCAAATACGCCAAATTTCTTCAATAAAGCCAGGGCCATTTCTTCACTTTCACTCTTATCTGAATTAATAAATATTCTCGGTAAAGAAACGTTTTGCTTTACAGTTAATGATCCGATTAGATAATATGCCTGAAAAATCATGCCAATTTTATGCTGATGAAACGATTCTAATAATTGATCATCCATTGTAGAAATTGCCTGATTATCTACTATAATTTCTCCAGTTATATTCCTTTCTAAACCGGCAATACTATATAATAAGGTAGATTTGCCACAACCAGAAGGGCCAAAAAAAATGATAAATTCGCCAGGAAATATCTCAATGTTAATATTTTTTAGGGCATGAATTTCATTACTCTTGCCCATGTTGTATATTACATGCAAATTTTTTGTTTTTATTATTGGTTGTACCTCCATTTATATATTTATAATAAAATTATTATCTACGTAATTTTGATGTCCAACCAAATACATCTACAAAATTATTTTTAATCACATCAAACACAGTTGCCTGCTGTCTTGGCGTCAATATTGTAAACATCTTTGATCTAGTTCTGTTTCCTGTTGAATCAATACTCTCAACTTGAAAGCTATATACTATGCCCGGCTCAAACTTTGTAATAACCACAACATGTTTTTTAGTATAATTATTATCTTCCCTAGTTGATTCTAATAATTGTTCCTCACCCGAAACCATTCCTCTTGAATAAAAAACTTGAGACGTAGCCAATTCATTTGTTTGCCATGAAATTATGGTTTGGATTGACCCCTCAGAACCTGGTGATATTGCAGATGATGTCTGAACTTGGAATATAACCGGTGCATAATCATCATTACTAGTAACAAAAGTTGGAATGGACTTAGTAGTTGAACTGCCATTAATAGCCGTTCCCGCTAATTCAACATTATAAACTACGCCACCTTCAAAATCACTAATTACTACTTCGTGTAAAACTGAATATGAACCATCTGATTTAATATGTTTTTCTTCAACAGATAATTCCCCATCTCTATATGGCGTATATGACAATTCGGAATCTGTTTCCACATTGGTAACCCAAGTAAATTTAGCCTCTTCATTAGATAAAATATCTACAAAATAATTTTCTATAGTCAAAGATTTACTCAAAGTTCTAAAGGAAAAATTACGTGACTTTGCCATTGAACCAACTTTACCTTGAGATCTAAGCTGATAATAATAATCTGTTTCCGGCTCAAGATCGTAAACAACGACACTGTGATTGATAGTGCTATCATTACTATTGCCAACAACTTGTAAATAAGGCTCCAATAGACCAGATTTATATTGCTCAACCGGTGCAATAGCAATTAAAGAATTTGCATCTTTATCCGTCGACCAGGATATTGTAGCTGAATCTGATAACACAGACACACGAGGTTCTCCAGATAATATTGGCGCAGGGATAATATTCCCCATTTGTTCAATGGAATCATATTGACTACTCAAAACAGATTCCAGAACGCTAATTGAAACATTATCAGCCAACTCGCTAATTACATTCATCACTTGCATTAAAGATTGTTTTGCTTGTTCAATGATCTGATCGTTTTTATTTCTATCCGCCCTCAAAGCATCTAATTCTTGTTGCAACGCTAAAATTTGAGAACCATGATCGGGTGTAACGGAATTACTCAAATCAGCAATCTGCTTTTCCAAGTCGGTAATTTTTTCCTCCTTGCTGGCTAATTTTTGAACAATGGAATCAATATCATTCAAACTTTCAAGAGAACTATCACTATTATATATCTGTTGTTGAGATATTGCTAAATTACCGAACTTATCTTTGCTGGCAACCCGAAAATAAATATTGCTATAATTACCAATATTATAAATTTTAACACTGTGATTTGAACTAAAATTATAATCCCCATTAATAATACCAAATACTGCTGTATTACCATATTCTACAAAACTATCAGCATTTTCACTTGTTATCCATGTGATAGTCCCGGTATCACCATCAACAATTATACTAATATTAGTAATGGTCGGAGCTATCTTATCTGCATCAACCTCAATAAACAAAACACCTCCGCCACCAGTAGGCTCAATAGCATCAACAGCAGCCTGCTCTCTAGCTTGTACTGCGGACTCTTCAGTCAAAGTTTCCAAAGTAGTCAAGTCATATTCATCACTAGTAAAAGTATTATCGCTCTCATCCCTGGAAATAATATGATAATAGTACAGCGTGTCGGCTGTTAAGCTACTAATCGTTACAGAATGAGTGGTATTTAGATTTGCATCTTCTTCCGTGCTAAAACCAAGCGTGCCACTAACAGTACCAAATTCCACCTGTGAGGTAGCTGCTTCATCTGTAGTCCAATTTATCACTACTATTGTATCAAAAATTGTCGTAGACGGACCTGCGGATAATACCGGCGCGTCATGATCGTTTGAAACTGTTATAAAACTATAACTGTTATCA
>Ga0066639_10004970_pt1 | contig 11250 bp, 10 predicted proteins | sample CryGeyCG2114_010_2_FD_59504 | JGI IMG/M metagenome (GOLD analysis project Ga0066639, IMG submission 59504) | Groundwater microbial communities from aquifer - Crystal Geyser CG10_big_fil_rev_8/21/14_0.10 | ecosystem: Environmental > Aquatic > Deep subsurface > Groundwater | place: USA: Utah... | reverse complement strand
TAATTATTTAAAGCCCATATTCTTGGAAAAGTTGAGAGCGCACTTCGAGCTTATTTCCAAACCCCGAAGTTGATCTTCCAAAATCCGCTGGTGCTAATCGAGCCTTTTGTTCAACCAGCGTTGCCGCGATAATTTTTTTTGATGCCTCGGCGGCACGGTTGAGTTCCGCCGTATTTGTCCCGTCCGAATTTAGAGCCGCTAACTTATCCTCAATGTGACGATTTATAAGCGCCGCGTTAATGGTTTTTAACTCTTCCATATCTGCCGCCGTTTGTTCATTCGCGGCATATTTGTCCAGAATTTCCGAAGCCCTCATAAACTCACCAATATCTCCATCTCGGCTACTTGTGTCCGCAATAAAGTCCGCCATTAAACTATCCCGAGTGGCCAAAAGTGCGGCTCGCCGTTCGGGTGTTACCGCCGTCACCCCAACCGATTGTTGGGTCTGAAAAGATCCAAAATCCGAATTAATGGTTCGTAAAAGCAAAGATGCGCCCAAAAGCAAAACCAGTCCCAAAATAGCGGATCGCATCCGTTTCACCGCACTTTCTCTAGATCCAATATTTCCGGCCGAGGCGGTGTACTCGACGGCGCCAAACGTTAAAAACCCAAAAGCTAACAGTGCCGCCAAACCAACCCCCCAGGTGTAAATGTCGGCAATATACTCTTCCGGTCTCACAGTAGTTGATACCGAACCGCCAATTGGAACGTTCAAATTTTGAGCAGAGGCAAAAAAAGGCAGCAAAAAAGTCAGAATCGGCAAAATGATTGGATAATAAAAATATTTCCTCATATTATTCTAAACGAAAATTTTGAAACCACTGAGCCTGAAAAAAAGATGGATTATAAGCTTGGGTGAGAACAAAAATTCCAGCGCCGGGAGCGGCATTGGAAAAATCTACGGTGATAGAATCGGTCTCCGTAAAAAGATCTCGACCATTCACAAACCAACTATACCTAATCTTACCATCACCCGGAAAAAAGAACGGCGTTGCTTTTAAGGAAAAAGCCGAGGCCGGGATGATCAGATTTGGGTACGGAGTCTCCACGACTATTGCCGCTTCACCGAGGGGAATCTCTAAGCGCCGAATTAACTTTCCCTCTTCAAAGTCAATCTCAACCCGAACAGCAATTTTACCCCGACGAGCCTCAGGAGAAAGAAGCGTAATTTTGCTCAAACCAACACCCTGAGAGTGAGGTTCATTATTCAAAAACCAACGAACATTCGTCTCAACAAGCGAAACCAGGCGATTATTCGAAAGGAGGTTCACGCTCAAAGTAAGCGGGCCAACCGAGGCCGGCAAGACCTTTCCTAAATAAGTTACCGGCGCCGTAGTTTGGGCTTGCCAAGAAACCAAAAGCTCAGAGTTGGAAGTCTGCGCCAAAGAAATCGCTGAGCTAAAAAGAAAAGCGACCAAAGAGAAAACAAGCCCCAAAGAAAAACGGCGAATAAACTGCATGTATATATTGTACTATAAAACTCGAAAAAAGAGGGCGTTAATCTCCTGATTTTATGCTTTGTCGATCTCTCTTTGCGCCAAAATCTCCTCGGGATTGGTTGTAATCAGCTGATTTTCCGGGAAAGAGGCGACAATTTGAATCGCAACGTGGTTTCTGCCGGCAAAAAAGAGCCCTTGCCCCACTCCGGCTTCAACAAGCAGACCGCGCTCCCCTTCAGACAAATTAAAGGTCTTGGAAAGAACATCCATCATCGCCGGTGCCTGTTTTAATAAAAGTTGAATTGAAGAGTTGGTAATAATCGGCCGACCATACGGAGAAAGTAAAAAGTCTTCCACGTCTTGAGTGATGGTGGTAATCCCCAAAAAGTATTTTCGTGCGCGCTTTACTAAACCAAAAAGAAAGGTGGCGCTATCATTATTCTTCATCAAAATCCAAGCTTCATCAATCATCAAAACCCGCTTCTTTAAACTGCCACGAATTAAACTCCAAATAAAGTTTAAAACAATAAACATCGCAATCGGGCGCAATTCTTCTTCCAAGTCTCGCATCGAGAAAACAATTAAACGATTGTGCAAATCAACATTCGTCGGCTTGTTGGTAAATCCAGAGTAACTACCGTCCGTAAAACGGTACAACCGATCCGCTAAAGATTTCCCACCCTCCATATTTCGCAAAATAGCTTCCAGGTCGCGTAGTAGCGGCGGAATTTTCCCGGTAAAATCTATGCCGGGTAAAATTTCGTGAGAAGCGTACGCCTCCGCAATACCTCTATCCAAGAGCGTTTCCTCCTCCGGGTTAATTGCTCCAACCATTAACTTAATTAAACTCGCCAAAGTAACAATATGGGAGCGTAAAACCTCATCCGGACTTTCTCCTTCAGGCACAATCGGAATCTCGAACGGATTAATATCGTGTTCCGAGGTTAGTGAAATATTAAAGTAACTCCCCCCAACCGCTTCCGCTAATCGTTGATACTCATTCTCCGGATCGATGAGAATAACGTCCACGCCGGTCATCAACAGACGCAGCGCCTCCAGCTTTGCGGCATACGACTTTCCGGAACCGGATTTGGCAAAGATAACCATATTCGCATTTTCCAAAGAAAATCGATCAAAAATAATCAAGGTATTATTTTGTCGGTTAATGCCATACATAATTCCTTGATCCGAGGTGAGATTTAAACTCACAAATGGGAAAAAAGAAGAAATCGGGCCGGAGTTAAGCGGGTTCGTTATCGCTAAACTGTCTTTGCCAATTGGCAAAACCGACTCCAACCCCTCAACTTGCTGAAAAATCGCCGGCTTAGTGTAAATTAAACGACTCTCTAATAAATTAACCACTTTGCCCTCAATTTTTTGCAACTCCTCTAAAGTATCCGCGTAACAAGTAATATAGGCACCCACGGTAAAAAGATTTTCGCGCGCTTGCTGAAGAGCGTCCCGCAGATTTTCAATGTCTTGCCGAGCCGTTTCAAGAATCGGGCTTCGAATAATTCCCTTTTCTTCTTGTTCGATTAATTGAGCCTCAACCTGCGTCGCCTTTTTTCGAAGCTTTTTTAAAGCCTTGGAAGAATCAACCGGATTAATAAAAATGCTGACATCGAGCAAATCTGGAAAGTTGATGATTGGCGAAAACCAGCCGGTCGAAAGATATCTCGGATAACTAAAAACAAAAAGTGTTTTCACGAATTTTTTGCCCAGCTTCAAATAATTCGCATTAATTTCCAGGGCCGCCGGCGCAATAATATTTTTAATTTCCTTATTCATAATTTTCTTTAAGCAACCGCCGACTCTTGTCCCGTTTCCACTCCTTTTTTCTCCACCGAAGACGGATTGTATAAGTTGTAAAACAAATCAATCAACTCATTGTCATTTAACGGAACCGCCCGTAAACCAATTTGGGTTAGACCGGAGACAACCTGCTCCACGCGCTGATTAAGTTGTTCAATTTTTCTTAGCAGCTGAGGCGTCACATCAGCCTCCACCTTCTCTAAAGTTTCTTTTTTCTTATTCCCACCCCCAAAAAGTCCACCCAAAATACCCCCACCGGAACTGGAAATTTGTTCGCTATTGTAAGGGACGACGATAAAAAAACTCTTATCCATAATCGCGTTTTGTTTCACAAATGAGCGGATAAACTCTCGATATTCTCCGATTTGCGATCGCAAAAGCGGATTTGTTTCCTTTTCTTCAAGCACCCCCATGTTCTCTAAATACCCTTCAATATTCACTTTTCGAGAGTGAATAAAAATTTGCATGGAAAAATCCAAAGAATTTAAAAAATTCTGATAAGAGTAAGTAATTGCGTTTTGTTCTTCCTCGGACTTTAAATCAAAATTAATTCCGGAAACCACTAAAATTTTTCGCAGTCCATTCCCGCGCAAAATTAAAGTTCCTTCATGAACTCCTTCAACTTCGATAAATTTTTGAGTTGCCGATGCTTGTCGTTTCGACTCCGCCATATCTATAAGTATAACACGATGACTTTCGGGGGTTATTGTGGCCCACGAACTCCTTGGGTTGGAAGTTGCTTCTCTCTGTTCGGGATAGCTTCCTTTTTAGTATTGAGTTTAAATAACAAATTTTTCAGCGGATTCGAGCTTTTGTTTTGATCATTAGGCAGAGTTAATTGTGGCGCCGGACTTTTCACCTCAACTCTTTGCCATAAATAAAACCGGGGCAACCAAAGGTACTTAAAAAGTGCTCCCAATAAAACCGCAAACGATCTTCCATTATACCGAATAAATGCAAAGGCGGCCGCAATCAGTAAAAGCGCAAAGGTGGTCAAAATCCAGAGCCAAACTTCGAGCGCAAAAAAAAGAATAAAACTAAACCCCCCCGCTCCAACCACGTATAAAAATTGGCGCAGAGAAAAAGGACCAAAAATTTTATCCTCGATTTCAATAAATTGAGGAACTTGAAATTGCATATGTTCTAAGTATATAAGCCTCTGCCCGAAAAACCAAAAAACTAAGGTTGTTTTGGTGGTAAATTCGTCGGCAAATCAACTTCGTCTTCTTCAAAAGGTTGCGCCGTCTCTAGAACTCTGGCGGAAGGGATATTTTGGGTTTTTGCCGGGACAAAAGGCGGAGCGCTTGGTTGCGGATCTACAAAAGGAGTCTCGGAAGTTTTTTGCGCTGGCGGCTGTGGCGGAATTTCTTTTGCGGGTTTTGGTAGTGGCCGAGAGAACTCTTCTTTTTCTTCTAAAGGCGCTGGGAAAGGCGCTTGCAGTTTTTCGGTGCGAGCCTCCGGGCCGGAATACTCTAAAGATTTTTCTTCAGTTTGAGGAGTTGTTTTTGGAAAGTCTTTTCGCGGGGGTCTAGTCGCCGGATCAATGGAGAGCTGGGCTTTTTCTGTTCGTGCCTGAACCAATGGTCTTGCCGGGGATGAAAATTGAGGCGGTGGAACCGGTCGAGAAAGGCGAGCCCCCTTTAAGTTAACTGTGCTGTCTCCGGGCTCTAGACCGGTAATTTTTGTTAGACGAGCCTCAGGCGCATTTTGTTTTGGCGGCGGAATTTGCGAAGGTAGCGGACTGACATGTGTTTGGGCGCGTTGAGGTGCGGGCGAAATTGGTGTACTAGGCGCAGCAATTTTTCCTTGGACAAAACGGTCCACCCGCGCCTGTACTTGAACCGGTGGCTCAAAAGAAATTTCATCAATATCAATATTTGCGACCCGACGAAGACCGTGTTTCACCGGCAATAAAATTCGTTTTTTGATGTCCTGGGCTAACGCTGTCCCAACCGGAACACTTAAATTAAACTCATTCAAAAGCACCGGCAAAAAAGCTTTTGGAATAATAGTTTTAATAACCAACCAAGTCGTCAATAAAGAAACCGCGGTTAATTGATAGCCTTGCAGCTGATATTTTTTATTCAGCTCCGCAATGATGCTTTCTACAGACTCAGACTGAAGCCAGTCTTGAATTTCTTGTGGAAGCTGGTCAAATGCCCAGATCGATTTTTGTTCCATAAAAATTTGTGGCTACGGTCTAAAGCGAGAACCGCTAAAGTTTTTTGGTTGTGTTGACTGCGCCCCCTGTGGTTGTGTTGACTGCGTCCCTTGTGGTTGTGTTGACTGTGCCCCCTTTGATCCAATAGCGTAGTTAACTCTATGGAGCTTAGTAAAGATTGTTCTTTCTGGCTCGGAAAGTTTTTCTGTATCTGTTTGCGCGATAATATCCGCTCTTTGCGCAATTAACTGCTGAATTTTCCCCCCAGCCCGATTTTTCCGACCAGAGCTTAATGCTGTTTTTTCGGTCGCGATTTCCTTTTCCAGTTGAGCGTTAATTGAATTCAAACTGGCTAAAACCGCCGGGTCCATCTTTTTGTCGGTGAGTTTACCAAGCTGCTTGGTTAAAGCCATATTGACGAGCATTTCTTGAGTATCCCCTTTCTGAGCAACCGCCTGGAGCTGGCGTTGACTAAACAAATCACTAAACTCTGTAATCGAAGCATCGCTGAGCTCATCCGGCTTGGCGCTACTAATTGCCTGTCGGGTACTTTGTCCGGTAATTTGCGGGGCTAGTCCTGGCACGGTCGCCGCTAACGCTCTTAGCTCATCAATCTGAGACGGATCTTTGTCTGGGTTAAGGGCCTTCATCGCCTCCACTAGCGGCGCCAGTCGTTTCATTGTTGCCTCTTCGTCAACAACCGTGGTTTTCCCATCTGTATCCAACTTTGTAACCGTGAGTTTATCCAACGCCTTATTATCGACAAAGTGCTTCAAAAACGCCGCTTTGTTTTCTGTGCCCATTTCCGGTCCTTTTTTCGCAAGGCCATCAAGTTGTGCCGGGCTTGTTAAGTTCTCAATGCGCGAAGCTGCCTTCTTCTTCTGTGCTTCAGAGGCTTTATTCCCCGATCCCGCAAGTCGATTTGCAACACCACCAGCAAATGGAACCCATGGAACCTTAAGAAGAGTGTTGGAAAGACCAGTTGCCGTTCTTCTATACGCCGGAGTAAGCGCAGAGCCAGCTGCGCCCGCAGTTCCCGTCGCCAATCTTCTTGTGCCACCCCTCGCCATTCCGGTTAGCTTTTTATTCGCCTTATTCGCAAAGCTTGCGCCAATCGCCCCCGCCTCACCCCCAATACTCGCGCCAACTTTTATCCCCGCGCCAATCAGAAAAAGAAAAACCATCATTTGTAGGAATAAAGGTAGCAAAGAACCAAAACCACCGGTAGTAAACGCGGTCTGCATCCGATTTAAAGCCTCAACTCCGGAAAGCTGATCTTGAATGGCGGAGCCGAGTTTGCTCGCGCCTTGGATAGCGAGGAGCAAGAAAAATCCAATAACCGGTAAAAAGAAAATCTGGCCCAAAAATTTATTCCACCATGTTCCATTAATTGAGCTAAAGTAACTCACGGGAATTAGGGGTGAAATCCAAGCAATGGGCATGATGATTATCAAAACAATCAAAGTAACATATCGAAGTAAAAACATCACTCCAACAGCGGCAACCGCAATTGCCAACGCCCAAGTAAACAGCGCCATAAAAATTGCGGAAACAAAAATCGCTACCCAGCCCTCTGAAAAAAGCACTACGCCACCGGTTAACGCCGCTGAATTCGGCGGAATCAGAATCGACGACAAATCAATTGACCTGGCTAAGTTATCCCCCAAAGCCTCACCACCCCCGGAAAGGTTGCTGAGAAAAAAATTGGTCAAAACATGACTCAGGTCTAAGAATAAGCCGACAATTAAAAGACTAAAGTTAATTAAAATGGCCGCAATAATTAGTTTCGGCAAGAGCTTATTCATAGAAAAAGTCTCAACTTGCAAAATTGTGGCAAACGCAATTAAAATCAAAGCAATCACAAACCCTAAGTTGGCAATCGAAAGAGTCGTCGCAAAGCCATCTTGAATGACCCCAAACTGGTCGCCCATAATTTCAATGTTGGTCTCATAAGCAAAATTGACTAGCGCCGCGGCGAGCTGAAAGACCCAGCTTCCCACTGAACCAATTAAATATGGGATACCGATAAAAATGTTGTTAATTATGGGGTCAAAATCAATCCAGTCATCTGCGGCTGCGCGTACCAAACTTGGCGGGATTAACGCCGTAACCGCAAAGAGCGAAGTGAGGATTTTGAAAAATCTTTTGCGCATAATTAGTTTTACCATGGCCAGTTATTTGTTGGGGTGGTGGAGTCGCTCAGCGGCGTCACAACCGAAGATTTAAGACAAACACGCAGGGCGGTGTTGTAGGTTTCCACAAAATCATAAGTATCTTGCAGGTCAGTTGTAAGTTCATTGAGGCCGGCGCGAAAACTCTGGGCGGAAAGCGCCGCGTCTGAGCCAATCAAACTGCGGACTTCCGACAACTCTCGTTGGGCAATTTCTAAGGTAATTTCTTCACCATCAACAGTATCTCCAATCACCAAATCAGTTAATTTTTCCTTGGCGGTTTTGAGAAGTTCAATAATATCTCGGTTGTGGCTGTTGTCCGTATCCGGATTATTGGTTTCATCGTCGTCTAAGGAAATATCGATAATTTCTCGGGCATCACCTAAAAATGTTAGCTTACGTTCAATTCTCGGCAAGGTCGTATTCCGAATCCACGGATAATTTCGGGCCGCTGCAGTACAGTTTGGATTGCGAGTGTCCGGCTCCGGATTCGCGACGTTTGCCCTGGATGTCGAGAGGATAAAATCCCCTATTCCGGGACTAACTTTGGCAAACTCGACATAAATATATTCCAGCGCGGACTGCGCATGGTCAACCTCGCCATTGGAAAAATAAAGCATAGATCGCTCCAAAATTTGTTGAGCGCTTTCCCGAACCAGAATCGCCTCAGCAACACTGCGGAGAGTTGAGCTTCGTTCTTGATTAAATCGATTTTCACTGGATCGGCTATTGCTATCAGTCGCCTGCGTAACCTGATTTTGGCGAGAAGACCGATTTGCGCTTGAGGTACCGCTGACGGCGTTAATTCCTTCGCGTAAAATTCGAACCCCAACCGCGTTGGCAATGGAAGCGGTGATGCTGGAAAGGTCATCAGCACTGGCGATTCGTTTAATATCCGCGCCCAGCGCTTCGGCAACCGCGTCTCCCACAGTTCGCGCCGGGGTAATTATGTTGCAGTTTTCACCATTACTATCACACTCTTTGGTGCCGAGAAAACCACCACCAGCAACCGCCTCGGCGATAGATATTTCTTGATTTGAAGCCACCCGATTAAAGAGTTCATTGCTCGCCTGGAGATACACCCCCCAAAAGTTGTTATTTGACGCAAAAGATTTTTGGTAACCAATCCAACCCCCATTTTCAAAGTTACCGGTAATATCATCTAACGTACATTTAAATCGATTAGCGATCGATCCTCCTCCGGTGGCGCTAGGTCCAGAAAAAATAACATTGAGCTGTACTTTAATCGGCGCACAAAGATCTATGCCGAAAAATTCCTCCCCAAATTGACTAATAACTTCTCCGGCAAGACCATTGACGTAAGTTTCCCAGTTGGCGATAAACCCGCCCCCATTACCGCTAATCTCTGCGAGCATCTCATCAACTAAAAGTTGAATGAGTTGTTGTTTAAGTTTTTCTCGCAAAAGAAGTTCGGACCACTCATAAAGGTCTTGGGCGATTGATTCCACGGTGGAAACCGCGGTGGAAAACTCACTGGCCAGAAGCTCCGGATTAACTTCCGATACCGTGATAAACTGAGCATCCGCTCTTTGTGGTAAAAGGAACATTCCGCCAATGAACAAAAGCGAGAGAGCGGGCAGAGTTAAAAATGGAAGAGATTTTTTTTGCATTATTTTTAAGTCGTCGTCAGGTTGTGTTCTAGAATAAATTCCGATAGGACCAGTTTTAGGTCGGCGAAGTTTTGATTGACTTCCGCAAAAATCGAAACCGAGACCCAAGCGCGCAGAGCATCGTCTTTATATGAAGCTAGGCTGGCAAAGATATCTCTTTGAATGGTGATTAACCGGATTTGTTCACTGTGAATTGAAAGGGCGCTAGCTGGAACCGGCAAATTGTAAAGATCAACAAGCAAATCGGTTAAAATATTGCTCAAAAGAGCAAAGTTGGAAGCTGAGGGATTGCCAACTAAATTATCCTGCGCCATCGCCGCCGCGCTCTGGCTAATCAGTTGAGCGCGAGCTTGAATATATTTTTCTTTAATTTCTTGGGTATCAATTTTTTCCAAAACAATTTTCTCCGTTTCCACCGAGACCGACAAAAACTCAGCCTTCATCTTTTCCAGATTTTTATCTAAAAACTCGTTCACGAATGTATCTGGATTTTCCACCACCGCGGAAAGAGTTGCCGGGTCCGGACCCTCGGGGTTATTTTCAAAAAAACTCGCCGCCAACGCCTTGGCTAAAAGTTTACTATTTTGCGAATTTTGAATATTTTTGGATATTTGTAAAGGCTCGGATTTTTCCGCCAGTTCGACGCGCGGCGCTTCGAAAACAAAAAAATTCTCTCTGTTTTGGACAAATAAAAACAGCGATCCAACCAAAGAAAAACCCAGGATAAACAAGCTTAAACTTCGTGAAGAAAACCTCATTGATTTAGTTAAAAACTAACTCCAAGAAACACCGGAATTATGTTATTATTGTAACATGAAATCCAGAGGAAGAAGGCTGAATAAGCTGAATACAAAGAAGACTTATTTTTTTCTAATTTCGAGTATTTTTATGTTGGGGGCGAGCGTGAATGTCTTTGCTTTTACGCAAAGCCTGAGTCTTGGCAGTAGAGGGTCGGAAGTCTTAGAGCTCCAGATTTTCTTAAACCAAGATTTCGAGACCCAAGTTTCTTTTGAGGGGCCCGGAAGTCCCGGAAACGAAACAGATTATTTTGGCAGTTTAACTAAGAATGCTGTGATTAGATTCCAAGAAAAATACGCCTCCGAGGTTCTTGCTCCGGTTGGGTTAAGCAAAGGGACGGGGTATGTTGGTCCTTCAACTCGGCAAAAACTCAATAGTTTCTCAGAAGAGGAGCCGACCCTCAAAGGTCCATTAATCTTACGAACTCAACCCGGGCAGGCCAAGCCCGGAAGCTTTATCTCTATTTATGGAGAAGGATTTCTTGAAGACGATTACGCGGTTATTTTTCCAGAAAATAAAATTGCTCGGGCGACTAAATCCGGAACCACTCGGCTGACTTTTCCGGTTCCGCAAGGAGTTCCGATTGGTAAACAGCCATTATTTGTTCGAGAAGAAAAGACCGGTAAAGTTACCAACTCTATTAGTTTGATTATCGTTTCGCAAACTGTTAATACAGAGACCGGTCCTAAAAGCCCGCAAATTGGCAGTCTCTCGCCAAGAACCGGTGGCAAAGGCACGGTTTTAACTATCACCGGAGAAGGCTTTACGCAAGACAATACGATTTTGACCGGCTACACGACTTTATTTGGTATCCCCTCCAGTGACGGCAAGACTCTGACTATTACCCTCAACCCAAGCTGGGAAAAAAGTCTCAAACCGAATATTACGATCCCACTTTGGATTTATGTGGAAAACGAAAACGGATCTTCGATAGAAAGCATCTTTAATTATGAGCTATAATTAAACTATGACTATCCCCAAAATGAGCCTCAAAAGAGTTACCGCCGGAGTCTTGGCGGGCCTTGTTCTTTTAAGTGGAGTCTTTGTCTACGCTTTTCGAGCCAATGGAGTTTTACAAACTGCCGGTACAATCTCTAGTGTTTTCTTTTGTAGTTGCAGCGCCAACTTCGCGATTGGTATATCCGGGATGTTCGGAAGTGCTACTTACATGTATCAACCGGGCGTAACTATTCTCAACGCTAAAGGGCAAGTGACCGTTCCCGGACGCCAGATAATTT
>Ga0066639_10004966_pt1 | contig 11257 bp, 10 predicted proteins | sample CryGeyCG2114_010_2_FD_59504 | JGI IMG/M metagenome (GOLD analysis project Ga0066639, IMG submission 59504) | Groundwater microbial communities from aquifer - Crystal Geyser CG10_big_fil_rev_8/21/14_0.10 | ecosystem: Environmental > Aquatic > Deep subsurface > Groundwater | place: USA: Utah... | reverse complement strand
ACATCTGCCCGAAGCCTGTCTATTGCATACCGGTGACCTTTAATAAGCCCGACGCCGAGGCCCCTTACCTTAACATCTAAGTAGTGAACCCTGGGATTATTCCTTGACATTTTTTTTACGATTTCGGCTGTACCATCCCGTGAATGACTGTCCGATACTAAAATGTGAAGATCAACATTTTTTAATTTTTTCCCCACCTGAAAGACTTGCTTGATCATTTCCTCAATATTTTCCGCCTCACAGTAAGTCGGCAATACTACAACCAGTCTCATTTGGAATTTTTGTGCAGGAGTTTTATATCTTCCTCGACCATCATTTTTACTAACTGTCCAAAATTAACTTTCGGTTTCCATCCCAAAACTTTTCTGGCCTTTGAGGAATCCCCAATTAAAAAGTCTACTTCTGCGGGCCTTATAAAGGCTTTGGAAATTTTTACATATTTTTGCCAATTACTAATTCCGACAACCTGAAAGGCTTCTTTAACAAATTCTTCGACTGAATGATTTTCTCCCGTTGCAATAACATAATCATCGGCTTTATCCTGCTGAAGCATCAACCACATTGCTTCAACATAATCTCCGGCAAAGCCCCAATCCCTTTTTGCATCCAGGTTACCCAGCAAGAGATGATCTGTTTGTTTAAGATGAATTCTGGCTACGCCATGGGATATTTTTCTGGTGACAAATTCTAATCCTCTTCTCGGTGATTCATGGTTGAAAAGGATTCCGGAAACCGTAAATAAATCATAAGATTCCCTGTAATTTATCGCAATCCAATGACCGTAGACTTTAGCAACACCGTAAGGGCTTCTAGGATGGAAACGCGTTTCCTCTGTCTGGGGCGATTCGTGAACCATTCCAAACATTTCCGATGATGAGGCCTGATAAAATTTGGCATCCGGTTTCACCTGCCGCGTTGCTTCAAGCATTCTGGTTGCGCCAAGAGCAGTGAATTCTCCCGTTAAAACAGGCTGGGACCAGGAGGTGGCAACAAAGCTTTGAGCGGCCAAATTATAGATTTCATCCGGCTGAGAATCCTGCAGGGCGGTTGTAAGCGATTGCTGGTCAAGCAAATCTCCCGGGAGAAGTTCAATTTCATCCTCAATATGTTTAATTCTTTCATAGTTTGGGGTCGAGGTTCTCCTAGTCAGGCCATAGACCTTATAGTTCTTGGAGAGTAAAAGTTCAGCCAGATAAGAGCCGTCCTGGCCGGTTATACCCGTTATTAGTACCTTTTTTTGAGCCATTTAACTGTTTTTTTCCCTTTCAAAGTTTAGACTATCCTCTAGAGTTTTTTCAATTGGGATTTGCGGACTCCAGCTTGTTTGGTTTCTAAATTTTGTAAAATCGCAGTAAATTTTTTCAATATCAACCGGCCTTAATAGGTTTTTATCCTGTTCGATTTTAACCTTTACCTTCGAAAGCAAAATCAACTTTTTTAGAATATCATTAATTTTAACAGGTTTTCCAGAACCTATATTGTATACTTCGCCAGCTTGCCCTTTTTGAAGGGCTAAAAGGTATGCTTTTACCATGTCCCTGACGTCTGTAAAATCCCTACTTCCCTCCAAATTACCCACTTTTATTTCTCCGCCTCCTCTTTTTTCAAGATCAACAATTTGTGAAATAAAGTCGGGAACCACGAAATTCTTTGATTGGCCCGGCCCAATGTGGTTAAACGGCCTGACTCTTACTATAAAAAGGTTCCGGTTTAAAAAATACTGCAGGCCCATAAAATCCTGGATTACTTTGGATAGTGCATAAGGAGAAACCGGTGCAATCGGAGCTTCTTCGTTAACAGGTAAGTTTTTTGCGTCAATATTCCCATATTCGTCGGAGGATCCGATTACCAGTATTCTGGCTGTCGGTTTCAGCCCGGAGCAGGCCTCGAGCAGATTCAGCTGTGAGAAAACATTGTTTTCTATGGTTTTTTTGGGAGATTTAAAGCTAAGAGCCGCCGAAGCAAAAGCGGCTAAGTGAAAAATGTAATCAGGCCTGTTTTTTTTTAGAAGTAGTTTAATTTTTTTCTGATTTGAAAGATCCGAAGGAAATAAATCTATTTTCTTTTCGATATCCGAGAGATTTTTTGTTGGGGGGTGTTCGGGATGGAAAAAACCTGTAACCTGTATTTTTTGGGATAGCAAATACCGTGCCAGATGACTCCCAGCAAATCCGCCAATCCCCGTTATAAGGGCTCTCACCTGCCTACTCCTATATAAGTGAAACCGAGCTTCTTTAACTTTACTTTATCAAAAATATTCCTTCCATCTATTAGTATTGGCGAGGAAACAACCTTTTTTAATTTTTCAAAATCTATTTCCTTGAATTCATCCCATTCCGTAATCAGCAAAATTGCTTGTACATCTTTTGCTGCTTCATAGGGATCGTTACAAAATTTGACTTTTTGGGGCAAAATTCTTTGGGCATTTTTCATTGCTTTTGGATCATATGCTTGTATTTGGGCCCCGATTTCGAGAAGTTTAGTGATTATTTTGATTGAAGGAGCATCCCTCAAGTCGTCGGTGTTGGGTTTGAAGGAAAGACCAAGAACTGCGATTTTTTTCCCGGATAAATCTTTTCCTTCTTGTTCCCGAGCCGATAGGGCGGTCCTTATTTTGTTGACAAATTTTTTAACCTGTCCTTCATTAATTTCCTGTACTGCCCTTAAAAAATCAAAATTATAGTCAAATTGTCTGGCAGTCGCAATAAATGCCTGGACATCCTTCGGGAGGCACGACCCTCCGTACCCTACGCCTGGATAAAGAAATTGCCGGCCGATTCTTTTGTCTGCGCCAACACCTGATAGAACTTTTTCAACATCGGCACCCGTTCTTTCGCAAATGTCTGCTATAGCGTTTGCGAAAGATATTTTTACAGCCAGCATGGCGTTTGCTGCATATTTGATGAGCTGTGCACTTCGACTATCGCAGATAATCCTTTCACCGCTTAGCGGCGCGTGCAGTTCCAAAAGCGTCTTTTGGGCTTTTTCGGATGATGCACCAATCACGATCCTGTCGGGGTGAAAACTATCTTCAATAGCACTGCCCTCCCTCAGGAATTCCGGGCAAGAAGCAAATTCGAACTTTGACTTTGCAAACTTTTTGGCCCTATTTTCAAGATCGTCCTCAAAACCCACAGGGATTGTACTTTTAATAGCTATTAGGGTGTAGGCTTTCAGGTGTTTAGCAGTTTCTTCCACAGCAGAAAAAAGGTACGAAAGGTCCGCCTCACCATTATCTTTAGGCGGAGTACCGACACAAACCAGGACAATTTGGGATTTTGGGACCGAGGCTTCGTAAGAATCAGTAAAAACTAACTTTTTCTTACTAATATTAGTTTGCAGAAGTTCTTCCAACCTTGGTTCATAAAAAGGTGCTTTTCCGCCTTGCAGTAGACTAACTCTTTCCTTATTAACATCAATACAAAATACCCTGTTGCCTAATTCAGAAAAAACAACAGCCGTAACGAGTCCGACATAACCTGCGCCTATTACAGTAATCGTCATGAGAATTTCTATTCGCCCGCAGAACACCGTGGGCTTTTAGTCCACGGGTGACTGCAACGAATACATACTTCTGAGCTATGGATGTTCTGCTTGCTCATGTAAACTTAATAAACAATACTGAGACCTTTCAGGCCTCAGAAGTTTATAGGCATATTTTGACAGAAAGAAAATATCAAATCAATTTTGCTGTTTTTTGCTGTTTATAAAGTATATTTATGCCGGATTCCCATGGAGTTGGAGTAAAGCCGAGAGTAGAAATTTTATCGCTTATGAGGCCTCCTTTAACCGGCCTTGGAGTCTTATTAACTTTCAGAAAATCGATTAAACTGCCTTCTTTTATTTTAGAGGGGTCCATCCCAAATGTTTCTATTAAATTTTTCGCAAATTCAAACGGAGAAACAGGATCTGGGCTGGCTATATGAAAAGACCCTATTTGGCCTTTTGTAATAAGAAGTAAAATTGCAGGGGCAAGGTCATCGATAAAAGTTGGAGTAAGTATTTGATCTGAAAACATTGGCGGCAGTGTTCCTTTTTTATAATTTTCTAAAATTCCCCTTGCAAAATCCTTTTTTTCCGGGAAGGACGACCTATATGGATAGGTTATTCTGACTATTAAGTGTTTTGCCAATGTTTCGACCACTTTTTCACCTTCAAGTTTTGTGATTCCATACCATGAAATTTTTTCGAGATCCGGTCCTTTTTGAGCGTCCTCCGGGTAAGGTCCGTTTTGACCGTCGAAAACAAATTCGGTTGAAATATAAATTACGCCTGTTGCTTCTTTCTGGCAGGCTTTAACAACATTTATTGTTCCTTCCACATTAATTTTCCAGCAGCTGCCGGACCGGTCGCCGCGTTGTTCTTCCGCTCCATCAACATTTGTGAATGCTGAAAACAGTATTACCCAATCGGAGGGGTGTTCTTTTATTAACGTTTCGACCCGGGAAGGATTCGTAATGTCAATGGGAATTTCCCCACCGAAGTCAGCCTGAATCAAATCCGCTCTTTCGCCTACCAGCTCGCAGAAGCGGGAACCAACCATTGATTTTGAGCCGATGACAAGGATCTTTGGTTTAGTTTCAGGTTCCGGGGTCATTTATTATTAGCTTTCAATTGTGCGGAGTTTGGAGAAGTTCCATATTGCTTCTGGTAGTAGCTTTTGAAATCTTTACCCTTCAATTTTTTCCACCAGTCCCGGTTATTTTTATACCAATTGACTGTTACTTCCAAAGCTTCATCCAGAGGGTATTTGGATTCCCAGCCTAGATCATTCTTAATCTTTGACGCATCTATTGCGTATCTTCTGTCGTGACCGGGCCTGTCTTTAACATATTCTATTTTATCTTCCCTTTCCCCCATTATTTTCAGAATTTTCTTTATTAGATCCATATTGGAAATTTCCGGAGCATCTGTTCCGATCAAGTAGGTTTCACCAATTTCCCCTTTTGATAGTACCGCTTCGATAGCCCTCACGTGATCTTCTACAAATAACCAGTCCCTGACATACAATCCGTCTCCGTAAACGGGAACTTTTTGGCCTTCCAATAAGTTTGTAATCGCCAGAGAAATTAATTTTTCCGGATACTGGAAGGGGCCGAAATTGTCCGCGCAATTTGTGATGGTTACCGGAAGGCCATATGTGATGTTGTATGCCCTGACTAAATGGTCGGCCCCCGCTTTTGCGGCAGAATACGGACTTCTCGGTTTGTAGTTTGTATTTTCGTTAAATTTATTCGAGTCTTCTAAGGTTAGAGCGCCAAAGACTTCGTCTGTACTAATGTGATGAAACCTCTTCACATTATTTTTTAATGCCGCTTCCAGAAGTACATGGGTTCCGACTACATTGGTATTTACGAAAGTAGAGGGATCCATTATTGACCTATCTACATGACTTTCTGCGGCAAAATGGACAACCGTATCCATGCTTTCCATTGTTTTTTCCACCAAGGAAGAATCACATATGTCTCCATGGATAAAAGAATAATTATCGTTGGATTCTACGTCTTTTAGGTTGTCTAGATTTCCTGCATAAGTTAATTTATCGATATTTACGATTTTGTCGTCGGTATGGTTTTTAAGCCAATAATGGATAAAGTTGGAGCCTATAAAGCCGGCACCTCCCGTAACAATGATTTTCATTAAAAAGTGGTTATTTCCTTTTCTTTTTCCGGACCCAGAACTTTTCTTGCCCAATAAACACTGCTTCTAAAGAGACTATCAAATGTTCCGGCATCCGACCAGAAGCCTGAAAGGTTAGCCCAGATCAACTTTCCTTCCTTTATATATATGTTGTTAACATCGGTAATTTCCAGCTGGCCTCTTTCGGAGGGCTTAATTTGGTTTGTATATTCAAAAACATTTCCGTCGTAGATATAAACGCCGGTTACTGCCAAATTACTTTTTGGTTCCTTAGGTTTCTCAATAATTCCAATTACTTTTTTAGTGTCCGCTTGATCCAGTTCTGCAATCCCGAACCGTTTTGGGTCTTCGACTTCTTTTAGGAATATGACAGCACCTTCTTTAAATTTTTTTACTTCAGGAGAAATGTCAGCATCGGTACAATTGTCACCTAAAATTACCGTAATTGGAGATTTATCCGCAAAATCTTTTGCAAGCATTAGGGCATCGGCTATTCCGCCGTCTCCGCTGTTTTGATAAGCATATTCAATGTGGTTGATGCCAAAATCCTTACCGTTTTGCAAAACCCTTATAAAATCACCTGCGTGAGGCCCTCCTACAACAATTAAAATGTCGCGTACACCCGCATTCACAAGCGTCTGGATCGGATAGTAGACCATAGGCTTGTCGTAAACAGGCAAAAGATGTTTATTAGTTGCGTGGGTTAAGGGATAGAGCCTGGTTCCTAAACCGCCTGCAAGAATTACGCCTTTCATAAAGCTAAGGTAAATTATATTACAAGATGCGCAGAAGGTTAAAGTTTTGTCTTAGAGTAAGTAAGGCAGGATTTAGGCTAAATATAATTAAACAATGATATTCTTTTGTCCTAAAATGAATACAAAAATAGGCTGCTTTCTCCTGAATATATCTTTCGTCTAACTTTCAGTTTTTGGGGGTTTCTGTTTTATTTCTTGTCTTTTACCAGATTCCAGATGAAGAAGGAGATAAACGAGACTGCAAACGACAGCTCAGCCCTATTTAAATGCCAAACATATGAATTATGGGTTGGGTAGTGCTAGCAAACCTCAAAACTTCATATTTCTTCTTTGTGTGGCAAAAAGAAGAATTAAGGGAGCTTATTTCTCAAGAATTTCGAAATAGGGCTAAAGAAAAGAAAAAATTGGCTTGTCATGCTGCCGCAGGGAAGTTTTAGACTGAGAAGAATTTTTGTGGGAGCATCTTTACAAAAAAGCCCCGCTCCGCCAGTTGGCGGATGGGCCCTAAATAATTTTTCCATTCGCCTATTTGCTACTATTCGTAGACGGCTCATGGAGCAATTCATCAGGGCAAGCAGGGCTTTTCTTGTTTAATAAATATTTCTAACCTTGAGTCTCTAAAGGTTGTTTTCGGATGACCCGACGGTTACATCAACCGAGGAATTTGCGTTACCCGTGGTAACGTCAATATTTCCACCGGTATTACCGTTTGCGGTGTTATCGCCGGTATCGGAATTTACGGAAGCTGCTACACCAACTATCGTGACATTAGTCTGGCGAACATGCTTTCGGACGCTCTTCTTGATCCTGATTCTATTGGAAGAGTTATTGCCGTTTCCCTTTATTGTTGCTGTGGAATTCCCGGAGAAGCACTCGCAACAGCCGGGGACTTCGGCCGTATTTATTGAACCGCCTACATCGACATTCAGTGATGAAGTAGCTTTACCCGTGTCGATTGTGACGTCACCGCCGGTGTTACCGTTGGCATTGTTATCACCCGTGTCTGCGGAAACATTGGCAAGTACCCCGACAAATGTCAGGTTCGTCTGGGATACCCCAACTTTACAGTTCTGCGAAACTTTAACGCGGTTACTGGAACCGTTTCCATTGTTTTTGATTGTTACATCGACATTTGCGAATGCTGCGCCTGCAAAAGTTGAACCAATTAAGGCAGCTGTTGCTGCGCCTGCTCCAAATTTATAAAAAAGTTTTTTCATTTTTTTCACCTCCTCCCGCACCTTTTAAGCTTTAAAAAAGACTTTTTGATATTCTTCTTTTAAGCTGGCCTAGTGCCCTGCCATAATATTTAAGTTTGTCTTCTCTTTCTTTTGCATCTTCTCTGGATCTGTAGACTTCACAGCAAACTAAATCCCAATCCTCTTCAGATACCGGATCTGAACTGCTTGCGCTAAAATTCGCAATTTGTCTTACTTTCAAAATTAAGACAGGTGTCTGTGCCGTTGTTGCCGTTTCCGGTATCAAGACCTGCCTGGCCATCCAGATTATCATTACCGTTTCCGCCTCTGACCGTATCGTTTCCTTCATTTCCGAAAATTGTGTCCTCACCGTTGTCGCCGTAAAGAGAGTCCGGAGCAGACCCCCCTTCGATATGGTCGTTGTCTTCCCCACCCCTAATGGTGTCCGAATTTTCATTGCCGAAAATGATGTCGTTACCGTTTTCGCCTTTTAAGGTGTCCGCGCCTTTCCCGCCGGTTATTTGATCATCTCCGTTATTACCGTTTATCCTATCAGCGCCGTCCCCTCCGAAAATCGCGTCATTGCCGTCGTTTCCGTTAATAGTGTCTGCGCCGTTTTCGCCAAAAATCGCGTCGTTTCCTTCGTTGCCGTTAATTTTGTCGGCTCCTTCTCCTCCCAAAATGCAATCGTCTCCGCCTAATCCGTTTATTTTGTCGGCACCTTCAAGCCCCATGATTAAATCGTTGCCTGGGGTCCCATTTAGTGTTTCTGCTTTAAATGTTCCGATTATTGGAGTCGGCAGAAGATCTATTTGATTACATTCGGCAGGGAGTTCTATTGAAATGCCGATAACCAGATCGAAAATTGTTGATTTGTTTTGGTAATCGTTTCCGGCGCTAGTGGGAAAAGTGACAATAAAATCTATTGATTTTGTTTGAGAAGGATTTAGGTTTGTCAGAAAAATGCCGTTGGGACCTGCGCTTTCGGTAAAAAACTGCTCTAGGGTTTTTGTGCCACCTGCGCCGTAGACTGATGTACCGTCAACTTTAATTTCGATTTGCAAAATTGATTTTAGTGTGTCCCCGCCTTGTTCTATTCCCCTTACACCAACCGGCCGAAGTGTCGGCGCATTGTTTGTGACTGTGACCGTCCTTGTTTCGACGTCGCCGGGTGAAGCATTTGCGACAGTAAAAATAGGATTGCCGTCCGGAACTCCCCAGTTAACATTGACGTCGCCAATTGCGAGAGTCTGGGAATTGTCAAAAATATTCGGGGAATTAAAGTAGAAAAAGCTTGTTGTGACAGCAAAAACTGAAACAATAATAATTTTTGTGATTTTTAAATAAATTGTTTTTTTCATATTAGCTTCCAGGTGTCGGGGTTGATCTGTCAATAAAATCAGTAGCGGTATTTGTATCGACCCCATCAGGGTCGCGCTCCATTGAGTGCTCAGTAGCCGGTGGCGTAACAGATGGGGAGAATGCATCCGTATTTGTACCGTAACTCATGTTGTCGATTAGAATGGCACCATTAAAAAGTCTTATTTCTTCGCCGGCGTTGTTAAAGCCATTACCTATGGTACTGGAAAGATCAATGTAAATTGTTCCCCCTGGTAAAGGCCAAATAGAGTTGAAGCTGTTCTGCGTACAATCACTGACCACTGCAAATCCACCTGCTGGAAGCGAAACATTTGGAAGATCGTCTGTGAAATTGTCATCCCCAATTAACCATGAATCGAGATTAACTGAACTAGTTGTCGGGTTATAAATCTCAACCCATGCTGCAGCGTTTTCACTACCACAGGCATTTTCATTCGGTGGGTCGAACATTACTTCATTTATAACTAAATGATTCGCTAACTGTGGCGACGCACTTGGGCTTGGAGAAGGTGACGGGGAGGTACTTGGAGATGGACTAGGTGTAGGACTTGGGGATGCAAAAGACTGAGCAGCGGCGATAGTATTATTCAAACTTTGTTCCGTATCCGAAAAATAAGCAAAGGTTGATTGGATTAATAGGACGCTGAAAAATATCGGAATTATTATTCTAAGGTGGGCAAATGTCTGCTGAGGCTGTTGGAGCCTGTACAGGCTCTTCTGGCGCCTTACTTCCTTATATATAGAGACTGCCTCAAAGAGGATTACAAGAACTGCCGGAAGGCCAATTACTAAAGGAAAACCGTATTTTGATTTAACAAAGCTAAGAAGTTTGCCGATATAAGGAAGTCTTGTATCCGCTTTTCCCAAAATGTCCTTTCTTGCAACAAGCCAGCTGTCCATTTCGCTATTTGCATCCCCTTTGGTTTTGTAAAATGTTTGGCCATTCTTGATTTCTTCGCCGGCAATCCGGTGAGTTATCATTACTTTTTCACTTTTGGCGTTTTTAAAAGCGATGATGTCTCCGGTTTTGTATGTTATTTGCCGATTGCCCAGAATCGATCTGCCTGTTTGGACCACAACAAGATCGCCGACTTTTATTGTCGGTTCCATGCTTCCGCTTTTGACGATTAAAGCCCGGTTTCCAAAAGCCGGAATAGCACTTAAAGCGAAAATTATTGCGACAGTCGAAAGGACAATCGCGAAAATGTAATTCACTCCACTAAATATAGTTTTCAATTTTTTCTCCTTTGTCTCACCCCCGGAGTGAGCTAAGCATCCCCTAGGCACACTCCGGGGGTGTACCTAGAGCAGGTGGGCGGAAGTTATAATTGGACAGGAACTCCCGCCCAGTCTGCTATATTTACCAACTTGTCGAATCATTAATTTGTTTTGCTTCGACTTGTAAGGATGATGTAAACGTTTGACCTTGAAAGTCATTTCCAGCGTCAGGATCGAACTCTACCGTTAATCTCAGTTGAGCCCTATCGCCTGCATTGACTGTGTATAAAGCAGAGTTGTTGCCATTTGGTGACCAATAAAAGTATCCGGTAATTCCGGATGGGTTGGATAAGATATTGGCCCAGCTTGAACCGTCCCATCTTTCAACTTGAACGACTTTCACCATGTTTTGAGAATCCAAAGCAGGAACATTCCAGGTTCCTGCCGCAAAACCTCTGAGGTTAACTGGTAACGAACCTACGTTTTTAACATCAAAATTTACAAAAGTCTGGTTGCCCGGTTTCCAATCGCTAACTACGGCTTCGCCTTGAAATAAATCGTCCGAGTTTTGATCGGTGATACTTACATCAAGTGTTCCTGATGCAAAAGTATTTCCAGTCGATGTTTCCGTATCGCTAAAAAATGCGAAGGTTGCTCCTGTGATTAAAGCGATGGCTGCAAGGATCGATGCTGCACCCAAAAGAATTCTAGAATTTAATGTTATTCCCATTTTATTCACCTCCTCTCTCTTTAGACTTTGGACATTTTCCACCAAAAAACCCGCAAAAAGCGGGTGATCGTTTTCACTTTTTTTCGAACCAAAAAGTGCCCGAAGGGCAGAGTGGGCAGGTTTCATTTATTTAAATTTGGATTTCTCTTATGCAGGCGATTACATTGCCCTAAGAGTCTCTTTAGGGGGCGAGCTTAGTAAACATTACTTTTTGTGCATATGCCGTGTCAATTAGGACAATTTAGAGAATAAAGATATCAAAGGGGATATTTTAGCCTTGAAGTGGAAAGGCTTACTTGGATGAGATTTTGTGCGTGTAGACTTCTTGTTTTCGGGTT
>Ga0066639_10004963_pt1 | contig 11261 bp, 9 predicted proteins | sample CryGeyCG2114_010_2_FD_59504 | JGI IMG/M metagenome (GOLD analysis project Ga0066639, IMG submission 59504) | Groundwater microbial communities from aquifer - Crystal Geyser CG10_big_fil_rev_8/21/14_0.10 | ecosystem: Environmental > Aquatic > Deep subsurface > Groundwater | place: USA: Utah... | reverse complement strand
ACCGTTGCTATTCCTGCTGTAAGAAAAATGCTATCAATCCCTCGTCGATACGCCGATAAAACAAGTGCCCCCATCCACAAAATGAGATGAGTGATTCCCCACAACCAACCTCTTTCACGAAACTGCTGGATAAACATATGATGAGAGTGACTTGGAAAAATCCTACTTCTATAAAAATCCGATTCTGGGATACAAGCGTTCCCTAGTGGATTTTGAAGTATATGGTCAATTGAAAACTTTAGTGTCCTTAAACGAAAACTTGCATTCGACTTAGCCCCCATTCCTTGAAGGGACGAATTCTTTGTATGCGTCACATACGGTTCAATTCGAGCTTTGTATACTTCTTTTGGAATCAGCAACAGGGTCAGTAAAATACCCGCCGCAAACATTCCTAGTACAGACAAAAATACCTTCCGATTTGAAACCCGAAATACGATCCCTATCAATAGAAAACACCAACCAATAGATATCGCCAACAACGCTGCTCGTTGCGTAGTCCACATCGTCAAGCCGGTCGCTAACAACAACAGAAGCCATGAGGCAACTGAGGTCAAATTAAGCTTTCGAAATGATTTAACAAACACAGCTAAAACTAAAAAAGGCACCCACACCAAAATCTTAGCCAAAGATTGCCGTCCGAATAAACCTTGAAGAACATTCGATCCGACTTCCTGAAATAAAAGATTTTTTCGATAATAATCTACAGATAACTCGTCGAAAAAATATTCATTTAGAAAATCTAATGTCTCGGGGAAGGCCATATCTAAAATTAAATTCAAGCCTATAATCATTACCCAGGAAACTAAAACGAAACGTCGCCACATTATGCTTTGAGAAATGAAAACCATACCGATTATCAGTCCGGTAAAAATAATAAACGTCTCTCGTATTATCGAAGGCAAAAATCCGCAATTCATCACCGCTACGGCAGATGCCAAAAACAATATTGCCAATACGCCTAAAAACCCAGTCAACTCTGTTTTCGAAAATTTCTTTCTTTCCAAAAATAGTAACCAAATAAAAACAGGTAGGGCTAACTTTATTGGATTGAGCGGTCCCATGTACTGGGTCAGGACTGGAAAATAATCGTAAATCGATCGAGATAAAGCCGTAAGCGACGGGAGAAGGCCTAGTGCAATAGCAAGCGCAGAAACTCCTGAAAGGATGTTTCTAAGCCCGCCGCCTAAATTCATATCTGCTCTTCCATTCCCTTTTTTTGAAACAGCCGCTTCACCAATAAATAACATCCCTCAATGAAGCCTAATGCATATGCAATGTCCAATATTGGTAAAAGTGCGAAAAATTTTATTTTTTCCACTATATCCATTGGCACAAGGCTCAGGTGCTTATTAAATATCGCAAACTTAAAAATACTCGCCAATAGCAAAAGCCCGAATAGCCCTGCCCACGCACCCGTAAAAAATCCGATTAAAATGGCCAGTATATATGAAATACCAATCAATATCTGACTCCCCCGAAGTATCGAACGGAGGCTTCTGTTGGCACCGGCTTTGTCGCCAATTATTCCGCTCAATTGCGTTCCGCTGGAAGCAAATAGAATATATGGCTGAGTTTTTCCAAATAGATGCTGATGAGTTACGAGCTTCATTATTGAGTTTTGCTCGTTCGAGGCCGATAAAAAATAAGGATTATTCGGCGCTTGGCATATTTCATAGCCGGCGCCTCTTAAACGACGACTCATTACCTGGTCTTCTCCGGCGATTTTTAGATTTGTGTCATAAAAATCGACTTCCTTAAACGCACTAATCCGAAAAATATCGCATCTACCCTCTGCAAAACCAACCGGTATCAATTGCTCCGAAGTTACTTCCGGAAACAGATCCATTAGATTCGCAACCAGATTAACTCGTTCAGCAAAAGGAATCGGCCTGCTAAAATCTACCTTCGGTTGGCCAGTAATTGCTGCAACGTCGTTTCTTTTCGAAATTAGATCAAACATATTTGATACAAAATTCTCAGTTGCGAACAAACAGTCGCATTGGCAAGTCACAACAAATTCGGTTTCAGCGTGACCAAATGCCTTATTAAGTGATTTTGATAATCCCATATTTTCTGGATTTTCAACAACGTGAATATGTTTTGGATTTCCTCTTTTAGAAAGCTCCGTTTTGACATTGTTTAGAGTTTGATCCTTTGAGGCATCGTCAACAAATATTGCATTTAGCCATTCTGACTGCGATTGGAATCCGGAGCGCTTCTGAGCCATTAGCGCATCGACTAGGTTGGGAACAGTCTCTTCAGTATTATATAACGGAAAAATAACCGTTACCTTTTCACCTGATGTCATCTTCCGCCCTCAAGAATCAAAAGCTTTATTTTCTAGCGCCCATTCGTAGGCATTTTTTAAACCATCACCTAAAGTGAGTGTCGGCTGCCACCCCAGCGCCTTTAGCTTAGTAACATCACATACTTTTCGAGGAGTGCCGTCAGGCTTTGAGGAATCAAAAACCACCTCACCCTCGTAGCCAACCGTGTCTTTAATTAATGAAACCAAATCGGCAATCGTTACTTCGTCGCCAGTACCAACATTAATGGTTTCGGCGTCATTATATTGATCCATCAATAAAACAAGCGCTCGCGCTAAATCGTCAACATGTAAAAATTCACGTTTTGGCAATCCAGTACCCCAGGCAGTAATTGTCGAAGCCCCGCTTAGTTTTGCTTCGTGAAATCGCCGTAATAATCCAGGAATCACATGTGAATTGACCGGATGATAATTGTCGCCGGGTCCATAAAGGTTTGTTGGCATCGCCGAAATAAAATTTCTCCCATATTGACGCTTAAAAAATTCACATAATTTTAAACCTGCAATTTTCGCTATCGCATATCCCTCATTCGATTTTTCAAGTGGCCCTGTCAGAAGATAATCTTCTTTAATCGGCTGCGGACAGTCTCTAGGATAAATACAAGTACTGCCTAAAAACAGAAGTTTACTGACTTTCGTATCGGCCGCAGCTTTAATTACATTTGAAGCGATCATTAGATTTTCATACAAAAAGTCGGCGATATAGGTGGAGTTTGCGTAAATCCCTCCGACCCGAGCTGCTGAAAGATAAACGGCATCAATCTTATTTTCTCGAAAAAAATTCCTTACTGAAGTCTGATCGATTAAATCCAATTCTGAGTGAGTGCGCGTCAAAATTCGAGTGTATCCGTCGGACCTCAAACGTCTTTCGATCGCAGATCCCACAAGGCCACGGTGCCCTGCGACATATATAACGGCGTCCTTTTCCATGCCCCACCTATCTCAGAAATCAACTTCCGACACAATCCTCTTTAGGCTATGACTACGAAATTATGAATAATATGACAGCTCCAGTGATCGTCTTGGCTGGTGGATTTGGTACTCGATTGAAATCGGTGGTGTCTGATGTGCCAAAACCGCTTGCCCCAGTTGAGGGCCATCCCTTTCTAGAATATTTGATTGAGGACCTTGCTCGACAAGGCGTAACGCGTGTTGTTTTGAGTCTTCACTACCAGGCAGAAAAGTTTGATGAATTTATCAATAAAAACTCCGGCAGAACGAATTGGCCCGAAATCAGTCGCGTAATTGAAAATGAACCACTTGGGACGGGTGGTGCTGTTAAACACGTTTTGAAATCAATCGGCCATGATTCTAGTTTTTTCGTGACAAATGGCGACACCCTCACACTAGGAGCAATTCAAAAAATTCGTGAGGCCACTGATGAGCGACCTATCAATACGATTGGCCTTGTAAAAACAAGCGATCCCAGTCGTTACGGTTCGGTATCTACTGACGAGACAAGAAATCTCGTACTGGGGTTTAAGGAAAAAGTAGCCGCTTCCTCTAAAACTGGAGATCAATACGTTTACGCCGGGACTGCGTTTTTGACTGCCAACGATTTTATTTCAACGCAAAAATCAATTTTTTCGATGGAAAATGACCTGTTTCCAGCACTGATTCGCAAAAATAAACTCCACTACACCGAGCTCGAGGGTGAGTTTATTGACATTGGAATTCCAAAAGACTATTTCGCATTTCCTGAATGGTTTCGACGACAAGGACTACGGTTAGAATAATCCAATGAAAACGCCTTTCGATGTTCTTAAACGGCACCCAGTAATTGAAAACCAAGTCTTTGAGTTATTTTTCGATGATATTATGTCATCGAACGGAATGCTCATTGAGCGATATCTTTCAGTCATTCCTAAAAAAAGAAACGACTCTCTTTTCGGTGGGACCGGAGTATTACCCATTCAATTTGAATCTGATATTCCACAATCGGTCGGATTGATTCGAGTCTATCGTCATCCTATCGGAAAATGGGGGTATGAAATACCCAGAGGCTTTGTCGAGACGGGAGAGACAATCAATGAAGCTGCACTACGAGAATTCGAAGAAGAGACCGGTATTTCGCTCGCCTCGGTGAATTTGGAATACGTGATGAGCTTTTGCCCAGAGCCTGGGGTTATTGGCGCCCAAGTCGGGTTGTTTTTCGCAATAGTAGATTTGGCCAGCTCGATGCAAAACCATCCGCCCGAGAAAGAACTCGGCCACGATGGTCTCGAGTGGATCGAATGGAGTCAGATTGACCAATGGATCAGCGATAACCGCATTTTTGACGCAGGCACTCTGCTGGCTTTATTGCAGTTGAAAATTCGAACCGAAGCCACAAGATAAGCAGTTCATATTTGCTTTTCTTAGGTTGTCCTTTTTGATACCAAGTTCCCTGGAATAGAATAAAAATAATGCATAGTATCAATAATTTACAGGAACAGCTTTCACTTTACCGAAAACTTATCCTTGCTCGGTACGCCGAAGTCGGAATTCAAAACGAATACTTCAACGACGAAATGAAAACACCGGTGCACCTGGGAATTGGCGCAGAAGCAATTGGTGTTGGCGTCACCCACTGTTTGGGTGACAAGGCAAAAGTATTTGGCACATACAGAAATCACAATATTTTTTTAGGATTGTCCGAAGACACCGACACTTTGTTCGGCGAGCTCTATGGTAAAACTACCGGTTGCGCCGACGGCAAGGCCGGCTCAATGCATTTATCACACCCTGACCATGGTTTAATTTTAACCTCCGCAGTCGTCGCGACAACAATTCCCGTTGCAGTGGGAGCCGCTCTCGCAACTAAGATGGATGGGTCAAAAACCCCTGTGACTGTTTTTTTCGGAGACGGCGCAACAGAGGAAGGCGCATTTTGGGAAAGTCTCAATTTTGCTAGCCTCCATAAACTTAATGTCGTCTTTGTTTGTGAAGACAATGACCTCGCAATTCATACATTTAAAAAAGACCGCCAGGGATTTAAGTCACTTAAAGATGTGGCCCAATGTTTTGACATTGCCTTTGCCGAGGGCGATGGCCGAAACATTTTAGATGTCGTTGATAAAACAAGATCAATGCTCGAATCACAATCTAAAATCGGCGGTCCAGTTCTATTAAAATTTGATTACTACAGAAACCTGCAGCACGTTGGCCCACTCACCGACTACGAAGACGGATATCGGCCTGCGCCTTCAAATATGAAAGACAATGACCCCGTTTCTATATTTGAATCCATATTAAAAGAAAACGGCGTTCCAGGTAGCGAAATTGCTGCGATTCAAATCGAAGTTCAAAAAAAGGTCGCCGATTCGATTGAACGAGCAAAAAAAGCAGAATTTACCACCCTAGATGCTTTGACCCGAAACGTTTATACAGAGGAACTTTAATTTTTATGAATGTAATCGACTTACCGTTGATGGAAAATAATATAATTCGCTCGGATCGTGATTGTTTAATCGAATTCTTAAAAGGTGATCCGATCCTCACACAATCTAAAAATGTCGCAGCTTTTGAAGAGGAGTGGTCACGTTGGTTAGGAGTTAAACATAGCGTTTTTGTTAATTCTGGATCATCCGCAAATCTTCTTACGATGACTGCATTGAAGTCGCATTTTGGCGATGGCGAAGTGATTGTACCTCCCTTAACCTGGGTATCCGATATTGCATCAGTGCTTCAAAATGATTTTAAGCCGATCTTTGTAGATATTGACCCAAGCACACTTGGCATGAATACGGATCAAGTTATAGAAAAGCTCAATCCTAACACACGCGCTGTTTTTCTTACCCATGTCTTAGGATTTAACGGACTAACTGATAAACTCGTAAAAGAATTATCGAAACGCAATATTCCTTTAATTGAAGACGTTTGCGAATCTCACGGGGCAACATTCAATGGAAAAAAATGCGGGTCTCACGGACTGGCTTCAAATTTTTCATTTTATTATGCCCACCACATGTCGACCATCGAAGGTGGAATGATTTGTACTGACGACTCGAACTTTTATGAAACGTTGAGAATGCTTCGATCTCACGGTATGGTGCGAGAAGCTCAAACCGAAGAAACTAGAAATCGCTACAAAGTTGAGTATCCGGATCTAAATCCAGATTTCATTTTTTTCAATGAGGCTTACAACGTAAGAAGTAATGAGCTAAGCGCAGTAATCGGACGAAACCAGCTCAAACGTCTAGACGAAAACAATGAAAAGAGAACGGCTAATCTAAAATTATTTCTAAAGGGCTTAGACAGCTCGGTATTTCGAACAGACTTCGCCGTAGACGGAAGCGTTAATTACGCATTTACCGTTATTCTAAATGATAAAAATGAATCCTTACGAGACGAACTTGAACGTGTACTTAGGGAAGCAAAGGTAGAGTTTCGTCGTGGCTTAAGTGGCGGTGGAAATCAACTTCGACAACCTTATTTGAGAAAACGACTTCCGGAAAAAACTTATGAAAAGTATCCAGAAGTCGAACACGTCCATTTTTTCGGTTATTACATTGGTAATTTTCCATTGTTAGAAGAAAGCAAGATTCAGTCGTTAGTTTCTCTTTTGAATGAGACGGGCAGGAAGTTTAAATGAATCTAAGCTTTCGTGAAGCATTAGCCCAAGGAATTCGCGATGAAATGCGAAATGATCCAAAAGTTTTTATTTACGGACTCGACGTCCCGGATCACAAACGGATTTATGGCAGTACTGTTGGACTATTAGAAGAGTTTGGACCGGAACGTTGTTTTGGAACGCCGTTGTCCGAAGATGCGATGACCGGTGTGGCGTTGGGGGCTGCCGTTTCAGGTTACAAACCCATTCACGTGCACATTAGAGCCGATTTTATGCTTTTGGGTCTAAATCAAATTGCAAATATGATTTCAACGACTCATTACATGACAAACGGAAAAGTTTCAGCTCCTATGGTCATTCGTGCAGTTCTCGGCAGAGGCTGGGGACAGGGCGCGCAACACAGTAAATCTCTTCATAATATTTTTGCACACATTCCAGGACTAAAAGTTGTCATGCCGACGTCACCTCAAGACGCCTATTCTTTGATCAGGACATCCGTACAAGATCCAGACCCAGTTGTATTTTTAGAGCACCGATGGTTTTACGATATCGAGGGTGAAGTCGATCAAAAAAAATCGATCCCTCTTGGAAAAGCCGCCGTTCTAAGGTCGGGCGAATCGATTTCCTTGCTTTGCACATCTTGGATGACAATTGAGGCATTGAAGGCGGCCGACATACTTTCGCGACATGGTTTATCGGTTGAAGTGATCGATATTCGAAGCATTCGACCCCTTGATACCGAAACAATGGTTCGATCAGTAAAGAAAACAAAAAACTGTATCGTGCTGGATTATGATTGGTCATTCGCTGGTTTTGGAGCTGAAATCGCGGCTGAAATTTTTGAACAATGTTTTGGCTTATTGGAACGTCCGGTGAAAAGACTGGGCTTTGCCGAGGCACCGTGTCCCACAACACGACACCTAGAGAGTGAATTTTTTCCGTCTGCACCAACCATTATTCGACAAGTTGAACGCATGTTTGAATTGAGCGAGCTAGACCTTTCAAATGACGAATTTTATACCTATGAAAATCGATTCAAGGGGCCATTTTGATGAAGAAACTTGATGCCCTAATAGTCAACCCGAGTGCACTAAGTCAAATATACCAAGATCTAAGTACAAATCTAGCCGCGATTGAACCACCCATTTGGGGCGCATTGATTGCAAATCACTTAAGAGCTAAAAACTATGGAGTCAGCATTCTTGATTGTGAAGGTGAAGGACTTACTGTTGAAGAATCGGCCAATAAAATCAGTGCGATTGATTCTAAAATTACTGCGATAGTGGTTTACGGGCAACAACCTTCCGCATCCACCCAAAATATGCATGCCGCAGGACTTCTTTGTAAGGCATTAAAGGAAATTCAACCAGATCGTAAAATTTTACTCATCGGCGGACACTGCTCAGCACTGCCCAGTCGAACCCTAACCGAGGAAAGCGTCGATTTCGTATGTCAGGGCGAAGGCCCTTTTACGCTTGATGGCCTCCTTCAGGCTGATCTCAATGACGAAAACCAGGTAAAAAAGATTCCTGGCTTGTGGTTCGTGTGCGATGGAAAACCATTTTTTACTGGGCCTGCTCCATTGATTGGCCAAAACGAAATGGAACAGGTTTTACCGGGAATGGCGTTCGACCTATTACCGATGAAAAATTATCGTGCCCACAACTGGCATTGCTTTGATCATATTTCTGAACGTCAACCCTATGCTTCTGTTTATACTAGCTTGGGCTGTCCATTTAAATGCTCATTTTGTTGTATTAATGCTCCGTTCGGCAGTTCTCGATTTAAATATTGGGAACCCGAATTCATGATTAAACAGTTTGATATTTTAGCCAACGAATACAGTGTAAAGAATATTAAAATTGCCGACGAGATGTTTGTTCTAAAGGAAAAACATTTTATGGAGCTTTGCCGACTCCTGAAAGAACGAAATTATGGTTTTAATATTTGGGCCTATTCGCGAGTCGACACGATTAAGCCGCAGCATTTGGATGCCCTCAAAGAAGCTGGCGTAAACTGGATCGCACTTGGAATTGAATCAAAAAGTAAATTTGTAAGAGACGGCGTATCTAAGGGGCGCTTCGGAGAAGAAGACATTCGAGGCATTGTAGACAGCATTAAATCGGCCGGAATTCATGTCATTGGAAACTACATTTTTGGTCTTCCAGACGACGACTACGACACAATGCAAGAGACTCTTGATCTTGCTTTAGATGTCAATTGTGAAATGTCCAATTTCTACTCGGCGATGGCTTATCCAGGTTCACAGCTGTACTCACTAGCAATTGAAAATGATTGGAAACTACCCCAAACTTGGCTTGGATACTCTCAACATTCTTATGAAGCGCTTCCGCTCCCAACAAAACATATCTCAGGGTGCCAAGTTTTAGGTTTTCGGGATATGGCGTGGAATGCATATTTCGAACATCCGAAGTTCCAGAAATTGATATTGGATAAATTTGGAGTGGATACGCTGAACCACATCAAAGCCATGACCAAAATTAAATTAGAACGCAAATACGCAGTGTATCCGGACAAAGCTCAATTTAGGAGCCCGGCAGAATCAACCATAAATTGAGGATATAAAATGAAAGTACTTGTCACCGGCGGAGCCGGCTATATCGGATCAACCCTGGTTCCAATGCTTTTGGATAAAGGCCATAATGTTACGGTTTTGGATCGAATGATATACCAACAGACCTCTCTTCTCTCAAGCTGCCATCGAGAAAGTTGTCGAATTATAAATGGGGACGTTCGAAATCAAAATCTACTTCGTGAGGAAGTTGGAAAGGCCGATACTATTATTGCATTAGCAGCACTGGTCGGCGCACCACTTTGCGATTTAGAGCCGGAAACTTCAGATGCAGTTAACCGTGATGCCATTAAATTTATTTCAGATGTAAAAGGAAAAGATCAAAAGCTCCTTTATCCGTGCACGAACAGCGGATACGGGATAGGCCAAGAAGGAATCCATTGCGATGAAAACTCACCGCTAAACCCGATTTCGCGCTATGGCCGACAGAAGGTTGAGGCCGAAAAATACATCTTGGCTTCCGGAGAAGCCGTGTCTTTTCGCCTTGCCACTGTGTTTGGAGTCTCTCCGCGAATGAGATTGGATCTTCTAGTAAATGACTTCACTTACCGCGCCTTTTATGATCGATTTATAGTTCTGTTCGAAGCTCACTTCAAACGTAACTACCTTTATATTCGAGACGCAGCCAACGCGTTCTTACATGGTATCGAAAACTATGACCGAATGAAAGGAAATGCCTATAACGTAGGCCTTAGCGAAGCGAATTTAAATAAAGAGGAACTCTGTGCTGAAATAAAAAAGCAAATTCCAGACTTCACCTATATGCTTTCTGAAATAGGCAAAGACCCTGACAAGAGAAATTACATTGTGAGTAACGAAAAAATTGAAAGCACCGGATTTAAGGCCGAAACCAGCCTAGCTCAAGGGATAACCGAATTAAAAAAATCATTTACAATGATCAAGCGAAAAGAATTCGCAAATTATTAAGGTAAGAAACTAGTGATTATTACACGTGCACCTTTTCGACTTTCATTTTTCGGCGGCGGAACCGACTATAACTCTTGGTTTGAAGAGCATGGCGGTTTGATTATTGGATGTGCGTTCGACAAATATTGCTATATTACTCTTCGTAGACTCCCACCTTTTTTTGAGCATAAAACCAGAATAGCCTACTCTCACGTTGAAATGGTTAACGACAATCGCGACATTAGGCATCCCAGCGTTAAAGGGTGCTTCGATTATTTTGGAATTAATGAAGGCCTAGAAGTTCATCACGACGGGGACCTACCAGCAAGATCAGGAATTGGATCAAGCTCAGCGTTCACTTCGTCCATGCTATTAGCACTCAATGCTTTGCGATCTCGTATGCTCACCAAACGTGAACTAGCGCAAGAAGCCATTCACGTAGAACAGAATATTATTGGCGAAAATGTTGGCATCCAGGATCAAATACTCACTACTTTTGGTGGGATTCAAGTGATTGAAATGGGACCAGGAAATCGCTTCAAGGTAAATCCACTAATCCTACCAGTCGAATATAAATCTGAACTCGAGAAAAGTATTATGCTGGGATTCACTGGATTCACCAGAACAGCCTCCCACCTCGCAAAAGATCAAATTGATAATATAAAAACGGGCAAGTCTACTTCTCAATTGAGCGAAATCACGTCAATTGCGCACGAAGCATTTACTTTGTTTAGGCAAAATCGCGAATTGAGCGAGATTGGAAAACTTTTTGATCAAACTTGGAAATTGAAACGAAGTATTTCTCCAGATATTAGTTCACCAGAAATTGACGAAACATACGAAAAAGCTATGGCGGCCGGAGCCTACGGTGGCAGACTAATGGG
>Ga0066639_10004962_pt1 | contig 11262 bp, 10 predicted proteins | sample CryGeyCG2114_010_2_FD_59504 | JGI IMG/M metagenome (GOLD analysis project Ga0066639, IMG submission 59504) | Groundwater microbial communities from aquifer - Crystal Geyser CG10_big_fil_rev_8/21/14_0.10 | ecosystem: Environmental > Aquatic > Deep subsurface > Groundwater | place: USA: Utah... | reverse complement strand
GATTTTCCCCTATTAATACTAAGGCATTTCTTAAGGTCATTACATTAAGTTCATCTGCTATGCTCTTATATATGGTGACCCTTGACTTGGCATCGCCTGCATCAAAGAAGGTTTTTAGAATTTTTTCAGCTTCATCAATTGGCAGTTTTGTGAGTCTACATACTTTAATCACTTTTTCTTGGTCTGATTCCCAAACAGTTTTATAAATATTAATAAGCTTTTCTAAGTTTTGCTTTTGAGAAATGATTGCAATTTTAGATCCGATGGTTTGAATTGTTGTTATCTTAGGATCAGAAAATCTTTCAAAAAAGTTTTGAGTCGATTTGATTTTTTCAAATGGAGGAGAAAGTATAAACAGAACTCTTTGATGGTCTTCAATCAATTGAAGATCATCAAAACTACTGACAATCGCAGAAATTGTAGATGGATCGTGTTTTAGAATAAACAACTGCTTAGTGAAATTATTAATCTTCCTAACTCCAATTCCATTTTGGGACAAAATAAATTCTAACATCTCATCCCAAACAGCTCTAGGAACTGGAATCATTGAAAATAACTGGAGCTTCATATTACAAAGCTCGGGCGGGATAACATAAAGATAATCTCCAGAGCCATACTCTACTATTAAAGAAGATAATGTAGTTTCCCCTTGATCCCAGAAACCAGCATCATCTTTCATCTCAGTATTTTTCTGAATATAGCTTCGATCTAGTTGAGAGAGTTTTTGCTTTATTTCGTTTACTTCTATAAGAAGACTCTTAAATTGCTCCTCATCGGCCTTAGACTTTCTCAAGCTCTCAGCCTCTTGATACTTATCAAGTAGCTCTTGCCTTAATTTTTTTGATATTTCTCCTGATTCCTCGACTGCAAGTAGGTTAGTGCAAACAAAGACAAGTATAAATATCCATTTCATGATTTTTCCTCTAGCCTAATGGATGTGGTTTTTTTGAAAAACTTCCTCTCGATACCGGAACTATGAAATTGTGAACAACAACACGATTTTTCTCGAGAACATTTATCACAATATCTCTATTTTTTTTAATTTCTTTTAAATGAATATACATTTCGTTTTGAAAATCATCGACAGCATCTGAAAGAAGGGTCCACTTTCCATTTCTTTTAACAGCAATTTCACCTACTTTTAGAAATATTTTATGCTTTTCAATAACAAAAGTTATTTGATCTTTGTTGCGCATATGAATATCAGAAATAATTTCTGATATTCGTAAGTTCTTCTTAGGTAAGTATTTTCTCTTAATTTCTAGATCATTATAAAAGCTGTCTTCTTTACCCCATAGTTCAAGTTTCATTTTTTCGTTAGACACTTCCTTAAAAAAGATGCAAGGATCACTTGCAGATGTTCCTGTTTTCCAGCTTTTGTCATAAAACAAAGAGCTATTAGCTTGTATATTGTAAAGCTTATCTTCAGCTTTAATTAAATAAACGCTATTGCCTTTTAAATTCTCCAGCTCATCCAACCCTAAAAACTCCCAATTTTGAACATCCAAGAAGGGAACCTCAGAAAATATCTCCTCAGTCTTCAATAACTTGATTGGTAGACTATATTTTTCATGTAATCTCTTAGAGAAAGGTTCATCCAACTCACAAAACTGATCTACTTCTAATATGTCATTATGCCTAGCTCCAATTTCTAAATAAGAATTAGTCACTGACTCTGAGACAGTTAACTTCTCATTTCGAATATCTAGATACAACTTTTGAGAAGATACAGGATAAAGAGTCCCTTCAAGCTCAAAAAACAACTTAGTGGGGCTAATATCTGAAATTGGCCTTATAGGAACCTGATATACTTTTAAAAAAGATGAAAGCTTATTCATATGAATTGGTAACAAAGAGCTTTCTTTTCCCCTAATCTCCAGCAAAGGCTGCTTTTGATTCGTTAAATCAACATTAGGCTCTGTCGGAAGTACTATTTCTTCCTCAACCAGACCATGCTCTATATAAATCGTTAACAATAATGTGCTTACAAGTATAATAGTTGCGCTATTGAGAATTTTGAACCAAATTTGAAAAGAGTTTCTTTTATAAAGCATTATAATTATCTTATTATGAACCAATTAGTTTATGAAAAAACTGAAAAAAAAATAAAGACAATTGAAAAAAAATAAAATAATTTTTTAAATATAATATAGAAAGGTAATATCCTACCTAGACGGTTTGGGCTATTGCTTATATACGAGGAAGTTATGAACAACAAAAAAGAAAAAATATCAGATAAAATAAAAGAGGGAGTCTCAGTCCAAGAAATTGAAAATTTTGCAAAAAAATACACGAGTGAAGTTTTTTCAGCTCTGTCTATTCTTGTAGCTACAATATCAAGTCTGTTTAACTTCTTTACGGGTAGCGCTTGGAGTGTGGTTTTTGCAGGTATTGGAGCCATCATTGGTCTTATATTCCCAAATCAGACAAACATGGCCTTGGGTAAATTGTATGGAATGCTAAGGACCCATGAAAAATCTACTCAAATTATCTTTGGTATCGTAAAGCTAGTTATAGCAATATTTGTACCATTTGTACTGTTTGCTATTTTGGGATTATTGGGCGGGACATCTACACATCTACATACCTATTTGGCAGCTAAACCTAAGCCAAAACAGACTGAAGAAAAATAAGAGCCTAGTTATTTAAAAACTTTATCCGCTTATTAAGGTAGTCCATTACCTCAACTTCCTCAGGGTTTAGTTTTTTGATATCCTTTTGAAGCACCTGTTTTAGTTCAATTAAAGCAGCATGCTCTTTTTGCGGATTATCTAGCATTTTTTCAAGCAAACTAATCCGCAAAAGATTATAGATTTTTAACAACCCGCCTTGAGAGCCTATTTTATCGTTCAAGCTATAGGCTTTTTCCAGCGCCTTCTCATATTTCTTTTCAGCTATCAAGATGCTATTCTCAACAAAAATAGCATGATTTGGAAATTCTCCACTTAAACACTTAAGAGGGATCTTAGAGTATGCCTTTACTTTATCTGAAGCTCCTATTTCAATTAGCTTTTGAGCAATTGCTCCATCAAACATCTTATGAAGGTCTTTATTTCGATCTAAAATCTTATTTAATTCAGTAAAATATTCATTGTTTTTAGGCTCTTTAAACCATTTCGAATAGATTTCATCTTTAAAGAACAGATCTTCTTTAGCTCTTTTTTTCTGAGATGAATATCTATATGCAAAAGACGAAACAAGTACAAAGCCAATTAATATTGTTGTCCAATTTCTTGCCATCCAAGATTTAAAAGAAAAAGCCTTTTGCATCGTTTCTATCCTTTTTTCTAAAAATTTTTTATTGATATCAGATTACAAATTTACCTGCTTTTATGACAAAAAATTAATAGATTTTTTTTGGATTTGCTGTTTTCTACAATGAAATCCTAGCAGGCCAACCTGTATTTGCTTTTTCTTTTATCTGATTGAAAGCTTTAGAAAGCTCTGAGTCCAGCGAAGTAAGGCGGGTTATATTTTTATCTACTTGTATCCATGGGTCAATCGCACGGCATTTAAACTTAATGAATCTATCAGCATCTTTAAAGTCTACTAAATGGAAATAGTCATTTGGATTTTTAATTTTTAGCATATTTTCCCTAATCATTGGGTCAACTGAAGCTTGCAGTTTGTCCCATATTATCTCATCTATTCCAAAATGAAGCTCATGCCAAGATATTAGCCCAATATCCAATCCTTGCAAAATTGCATCGGCAAGCCATCTGGACATAAAATAGTTTGTAGCACTCCCCCAACAATCTTTAGTCATGAAAATTGAGAAAAGCATGACTTTCTTAGCTAAGCCTTTATTCTTTATCACCCACTTTCCATCTACAAAAGACAGACCTTCAAAAAGTTCTATGGCCTCTTCTTTAGTTAAGAAATTCTGATAATAGGCACCTTGGATATTATAGTCGATGCGGTCTGCACACAAATTAGGTAAAGGCTGCTCTAGCATTACAAATTCATCTCGCTTTGGAGATACTTGATCTATTGTATAGCCATGCTTATTTAAAATTTTTTCAATTCCGGATGCAGCTAGGTAAAAATTATGGATAGTAGATTGATAGTCTTCTTCTTGATATTCCCTTTCAAAAACCCAGTCCCCTACATGTGAAAAAATCGTATGTGAAACATCGTGTAAAAGTCCCGCAATCTGTTCTTCTAAGCCGGCTTTATTTTTTCTTAAAATTGCAAATACGCCTAAAGAATGCTCATAACGATTATATTCTTCTTTATGAGTCGTATAATAAGCTATTCCATATTGATGAATATGTTTCAATCTTTGAAAAGATGGAGATTCAATCAAATCCAAAATAACAGGCTCTTCAACTTCAATCTCACCGAAAAAAGTTTCAATGCTTTTGCTGAAAAGGCTTGAGGCAAAGAAAACAGCAATAAAAAAAAGCCTAAAGAAAGGAAAGATCATTTTACTTCACTTTTTTAGGCAAAGTTTTTAAAAAAATGTGATTAAAATTTCAAAAAGAAAATGCTATACAAACTGATAAATCTATCTTATATCAATTCTGTTTCAACTTCGCAAGGGTATCACTAGAAAAGTAGTCTTTCATAGCATATAACTTATCGTTTGTAAAACTGATAATTTCTTCTAAGCTAAAAGCATTGGGATTCTTATCGTCTACAAAAAGTCTAGTTTTTCCATCGGTATAATACTTAATTTGTTCACCTGTTTTTGCACACCGATTTGCTTCTTTTCTAATTTTTAAAAACTCGTTCATACAAATAGCTTCTCTATCCAAAAAATTGTTTTGACAAATATTTTTCAAGCGCTCTTCCATTGATAAAGGTGGAGTAATTTCTGTATCGTTTATAAAATAGGGATTATTAAATGCTTCATATGTTCTAAAGAAAGATACACCAAGATTTGCTATAATTATAAGTGAATGACTTAATGCTTTAGGGAGGTCATTTTTAGCCCTATTGTAGTTCCAGCTTATTTTCATCCAATCGAATGTATTTTTGATATTTATAGAAGTCTCTAATAAAGCCATCCCTGCATTAAATATTTTAAACTCTTTGTAAAGGCGAGCATTAGAAGAAAGCAAAGAAAAAGCTACAAGTCCGGTCGTTTTGGCAATCGATTTAAAGTCAGAAAAAGACTTGTCTTTTTTGTTAAATACAGAATGCAGTGCTACAAATGTCTGAGAAAAATTAATAAGAAAACTTCTTTCCTTGGAATCTATTTTATTATTTACTTCTAATAAGTCACTAACACCATAAATGATAGGTGATGCTAATAAAGAAATTGTTGGCTCTTCCGGCTCTTTAAGACCTATTTCTACTTCTAACTTATCTAAGTTAGGAAGTTCAGTACTCTCATAGAAAAATTTATGCAAAAAATTAAAAATATCTCTAATTATTCCTATACATAGTTGTTCTACTCTTCTAATTAAAGATGAATCATAATGCACCTTTACAGGTAGATTTGCCCTATGCTGGTAGGGTGGCAAAAGCGAAATATTAGACATATTAAAACCTATTAATTACAATTAATTATTAATATTATTGGTTAATTAAAAAAAAGTAAAGAAACTAATAAAATTTAAATATTTTACTTTATAGATTGATATATTTTTTCAACATCGTCTAACATTTTTTGTGAAAGAAATTTTTTCAAAACTAGCTGATGCGCTTTTTCCCCAAATTTTTCTCTCATTTTTGCATCTTTTTCTAGCCTTAATACAGCCTTAGATACCTCTTTGTAAGAAAAGCAAGGGACTAAAAAGCCTGTCTTTCCATCAATGCATACTTCATCTAGGCCGCCGGTTGATGTTGTAATAAGTGGTTTTTTTAAAAATGCCGACTGTAAAGAGGCTTGGGATACGCCTTCGTTTGCAGTGCTGAGAAGAACAAAAACATCTAAAGCTGCAATAGCATTATAAGGTTTCTCAATATGTCCTGTAAAAATTATTTTATCATCTACGTGGTATTCTTTAGCTTTTTGCTTATATGTCTCAATGTGCCCTTTTCCTATAATGATCCATTTTAGACTCTTTTTGTCCTTTAAGTGATATGCAGCTTGAAAAAAGTCTTCTATTCCCTTCCAGGATCTCATGAAACAGACCATACCAATTAAAATGTCTGAGTTTTTAATATTATACTTCTCTCTAAATGCTAAGACGGCTTCTTTGCTAGTTTTGATTTCATTTGTGTCAATTCCGGTTGGAATGGAGCTGAAAAATTTAAGCGGTTTTTTAGACTGACTAGAGAGCACTGGAATAATTTTAGCACAAGTTGTTATCACAAAATCAGCTAAATAGTTATAAACAATTTTACTGTTGACCCCCTTTTTTACCTTAGCAGATAAATGTCTGGTTCGAATAATTGGAATTTTAACAACTCTTGCTGCAATTGCAGCTATCCAGGCATCTAATGAGGAATGCGTATTAACAATGTCTGCTTTCTCTTTTTTAAAAATTTTCAAAAGCTTAAAAAAAGAAAACAACCAATTTAGCTTGTTAAAAGAGAGACTATACGATTTAAAATTGTTTTCCTTTGCTTTTTGATTAAGAGTCGAGCCATATTCTGTTATGAATACTATATCATGACCTCTTTCTCTCATGCCAAGAGCTTCTTTCAAAATTCTAATCTCTTGACCTCCCCACCCTTTTGATGCTTCGGTATGAATAATTTTCACTTATCTTGTCTCTTAGATATAGTAATGAAAACCTACTTTACACTCTTAATTTGAAAAATCAAGCTTTTTATAAATAGACTTGTTGTCTTTAAATTAATGATTTATATTTGTTCTTATGATTGTTGGATTATTATACGGGGAGGATATTCATCATTTAGATCATTTGGCCCCCCTATGCTCTTTGTTAAATGTACCTCTTATTGTAAATGATGAAAAAATTTATGCTTTATCTAAGATATTTTACCCTAATTTATCTGTATCTTTAGTAAATACATTTGAAGTTGGCTACTATCTTTTAGAAAATGCCAAGCTAATCATAAGTTGCTTAGCTAAATCTTATTTAGAGTTGATCTTTTTTCCATATTCAGACCTTTTTAAAAAGAAAGTTAAAACAATATGGTGTCCTCATGGTAACTCAGACAAGGGCCTCAAATCTATTTATTTTGAAGCGCTTGTAAATGAAACTTGCATTTTGGTTTACGGGGAAAAAATGTTAGATGTACTAAAGGCAAAAAAAATTACTAGTCCTAACATGAAAGTTATAAAAATAGGAAACTACAGAAAAAGATATTACGAAAAACATATCTTTCACTATCAAAACTTGGTCGAAAAACACTTACCTTCCTTAAAAGAAGACAAAAAGAAATACTTGTATGCACCTACTTGGGAAGACGATGAGAGTAACTCATCGGTCCCGCTTTTTTTTGAAAAAGTTGCAAAACTGCTTAAGATTTCTGAAATACTTTTTATAAAGTTACATCCAAATACTTTGAAAAAAGAGGATCTAAAACTACAGAAAATTATTTGGGAGTTAGAGGAAAATCCTCAGGTTCATTTTATTCGAGACTTCCCCCCTATTTACCCTATTTTAGACAATATCAGTGCATATCTTGGGGATTTCTCCTCCATTGGTTATGATGCTCTATCTTTTAAAATCCCAATGGGATTTTTATTACCTTCAGGTAAAACAGTAGAAAATAGTAAGTTATTTAGTTGTGGAATTACTTTTTCAAGTAAGATATCAGCTAACAACACTTATCTTGAAAAAATTTTCAAAAATGCAAAATCATTTACCTCAATGCAAGATGAGTTATATCAGTATAATTTTTCCGATAATGAAAACTTGAAAGAAGATTTATTACAAGCATGCGAATAGTTGCAATTGACACTCCCGATAATCCCCAACACTTAGATCATTTAATACCGCTTTGTGATCTTTTAAATGCAAAATTGCTTATTAGAGATATAGAAAATAAGAAAATTGTAGAACAATTTTATCCTATAATTGCTACTGAATACATTTTTTCTTTAGATCAGATCAGACATGAAATAGGAATCCAATATGATTATTTGATTCATAGTTTTTTTTGGCCTGAAGAGCTTTTTAAAGAATATTTTGCAGATCATAAGATTAAGTCTATTTTCACCCCACATGGTAATTCAGACAAGCATGCAAAAGCAAATTGGATGACAAGATTTGAAAAACAAGATTTTTGTCTAATTTATGGACAACATATGATGGACTTTTTGAAAGAAGAAAGAGTTTCTTTAAATCAATATGCTTACATTGGAAACTTGAGATTCAACTATTATCAAAAACACAAAAATTATTTTTATGAAAATTATTCAAAAAAGATAATAAACAAATTAGACAAAAATAAAAAAACAGTTTTATATGCTCCAACCAAAAAGGATGAAGGTAATTTCTTATCATTTAACATAGCCAATATTGCTTTTTTTGAAGCACTTGCTGAAGAATTTAACTTAATTATTAAACTTCACCCTCACTACATTGAAAATTTTCCAGAAGAAGCTTTGCCTTTTTTAGGAAGAATTTCTAGCAAAGCTTTGACAATTGAAAATAGCCCTTTGGTATACCCCCTTTTAGATATCTGTGATGCGATGATTACTGATTACTCTTCCATTGGGTATGATTTTCTAACTTTTGATAGACCTTTATTTTTTATTCAAACTGAAAGAAAAGATAATAGAAGTACCTACTTACATAGTTGTGGGCTTGTTTTAGATCAAAATAGCCTTAAAATAGTAGATTCAATTAAGCAAGTTTTTAACAATGATCCTTTTTCACAAAAACGCAAAGAACTTTATAAATACACTTTTCACTCAAATCCCAATTTATTGAAATTGCTCTCTCCTTCATCTAGAGGCGGCAGTACAAAAACTGATTGAATTTCTTGCAAATTTCCCGCACTGGGCTTTGCTTCTAGTGAATACGCATATCCACCATCCTCTAAATCATCAATTTTAGTTACAAAAGCAACACTTAAACCAGGAGGAAAAACTCCGTCCATTCCTGTTGTGACTAGTAAGTCACCTTCTTTTAAAATAGGCAGTGAGCTTTTATTTAAATCTGATAAGGAATCACCTGTTCTTAAGTCCCTTGCTGGACCCTCTTCATCAGCATAATCATAGTTAAATCCAATCCCTTTCAAGGTGTTTACATCTCTCCACATAGGAGCACTGAGACCATGAAGCTGACCTTTTGCTAAATAGCAATCTCTAATATCTTTTGAAGCCTTTCGCTTTAGTAAGTCGATTGTGTTGAAAAAAGAGATAAGTTGCTCATCGCTATCAAACAAATCTATTCTTGATTGAATTTGTAGCTCAAAACTTTTTAAAACTCTCAATAATTCTTGATTCTGCGAATTACCCCTGATTGCCCTAACGGAAGGAACTAAGCCAGGATCAGTTATTAACCTTACCCTTGATTTCTTTTTTCCTACATAATCAATTATTCCAATAAGGGAGTCTCCAATGACTACAGGGCTATTTAAAGCTACAATGACTTTTTCCAAAGTCTCATTATTTTGCTCTCCTAGGTCAATCCAAAGACAGTTTGACCAAAGAGCCGGGTCTCTAAAAATAACTTTTGCAGGAAGCGCCTGCAAGTTATGCTTTATTAAATTGCAAAGCTCTTCTTCCCTTCTTCTAAAAAAGTCTCTTTCTTTTAAACTATCTAAATTTTTTTCGATTAAATTATATTTTTGAAATAAATCGTCAATTCTCTCGTCAAACTGAAGCCACTCTTTTACAGCATCCAACTGATTTTTTAACTGATTGTTTTGAATTTGTAGCCTTTGGATTTCAATTGAGTTTTTTACGCTTTGGTTTGATATGCTAGCTTTAGGATATCCAAGCGATGCATAAGATACATTTATGTATCTCATTTTATTTACAAATGAGTCTGGTAAATTAATTAAAATAAATAAACTAACAATTAATACTGAAAAATGTGTCTTATTCATCTTAGTACTTTTATGACTGAATCAGCAACAAATTGCATATTCTTACTATTTAGACCTGCAAAGTTCATTCTTCCATTTTTAGAAAGATATACGCCAAAATCCTCTCTTAAACTTGTTACTTGGTCTTCAGCGATATCTAAAAATGAAAACATCCCTTTGTGATTTAAAATATAATCAAAATTTTTTCCTAATTGGTTGTTATTGATTAAATTAACAAATTCTCTTCTTAAACTTACAAGCCTTATCTGAATCTGTTGCAGTTCAGATTCCCAAAGCTTATGAAGGTCATTATTTTTTAGAATATAACTTACAAGCTGAGCTCCATGACTTGGAGGATTGGAATAGTTTGCTCTAATTATAGCTCTAATCTGACTTGCTATTTTCTCTTTTTCGGAACTATTTTTTGAAATAACAAACAAGCAACCAGTTCTATGAGAGTATAGACTAAAGTTCTTTGAACAGGTGTATGCTACAAACATTTCATGTCCTTCACTTGCAAAAAGCCTGACAGCATAGGCATCTTCATTTAAGCCTCTCCCCAATCCTTGGTATGCAAAATCAAAAAATGGAATTAGCCTTCTTCTTAACATAATGCCTGAAAGTTCTTTCCATTGCTCATATGTCAAGTCTGCTCCAGTAGGATTATGACAACAAGCTTGAAGGACAACTAAAGACTTTTCAGGTATTCTAGTCATAAAGTCCAACATATGATTGAAGTCTATTTCATAGCTTTTTGAAAAATAAGGATACTCTGAAACTTGAATATGAGATTTTTTTAAAACTTGAAAGTGATTTGGCCAGGTTGGGTTAGAAACAAACGCATTTTTTGTCAGAAATGAAGATACAAACTCACTTCCGACTCTTAGGGCACCTGTACCTCCAAGAGATTGCGCTACGTAAGTGCGATATTTTAAATCTTCCCATTGATCTGCAAATACAACCTCTGCAATTGATTGATTAAAAGCATCCAGACCCTCAAATGGCAGATAATTGGCAACTTCTTCTCTCTGAGCTAGATTTTTTTTAGCTTGATTTACACTTTTGAAGATTGGCATCTTTTCTTCATCGTCTTGGTAGACACCAACACATAAATATGTCTTTTCTTTCCTTGGATCTTGTTGGAAGGTTTTTGCTAGACCAAAAATTGGATCAGGTGGAGCCATTTCTAATTCTTCAAAAAACATACTTCTTATACCTTTTGTATGATATGGTATGAGAAATAGCTATTTTCTCGCTTGTGAAAAACATTTAACAAGAATAAAATCTTAAGCTCTATGGGGTGTTAGCTCAGTTGGTAGAGCGCAACAATGGCATTGTTGAGGTCATCGGTTCGACTCCGTT
>Ga0066639_10004957_pt1 | contig 11268 bp, 8 predicted proteins | sample CryGeyCG2114_010_2_FD_59504 | JGI IMG/M metagenome (GOLD analysis project Ga0066639, IMG submission 59504) | Groundwater microbial communities from aquifer - Crystal Geyser CG10_big_fil_rev_8/21/14_0.10 | ecosystem: Environmental > Aquatic > Deep subsurface > Groundwater | place: USA: Utah... | reverse complement strand
GTTTATACATATTAACCACCAAAGGTGGTTAAATGTGTGTAGTTAAAACGTGATAGCACACTTTGAGAGAGTCATAGTAATATTTATAAACCTATGCCTCAATTAAAACAAAAAAGAGGCATATCATGGCAGAAAGCTCAAAACTTTGGATTTTTGGAATAATCATCGTAATTGTTCTTCTGATAATAAGCATGTTTCTTGCAGGATTAATCACCTTATTCATAGGGGGTGCTGAAACAGGCCCTATTGGTGGCTCTGTTGCAATAATCCCTGTCAAAGGAGCGATTGTTGCTGACAGTGCAGGAGGCATCTTTGGCATTCAAGAAGCAGTCTCAACTGATATTGTGGAGATGATTGAAAAAGCAGATAAAAATCAGTTAATACAGGCAATTGTTTTTGAGATAAATTCACCAGGCGGCAGCGCAGTTGCTTCTGAAGAGATTGTGAACGCCATATCAAAAACAGAAAAACCAACTGTCGCATGGGTAAGGGAAGTCGGAGCATCAGGTGGTTACTGGGTTGCATCAGCAGCAGACCACATTGTAGCGAGCAGGATGTCAATAGTCGGTTCAATAGGTGTTGTATCTTCTTATCTTGAGTTTGAAGGGCTTATGGAGAAATATGGAGTAAAATACCGCCGCCTTGTTGCAGGAGAATACAAGGACATCGGAAGCCCGTTCAAGGAAATGACAAATGAAGAAAACAAGCTTCTGCAAAAAAGGCTTGACGAAATGCACTATTATTTTATTGACTCGATTGTAAAAAACAGGAACCTTGCTGATAATGAAAAACAGGAGATCTCAAAAGCATCCATCTACACAGGAACAGAAGCCTTGCAGCTTGGCCTGATTGATGAGATCGGAAGCTTAGATGAAGTGACTGCTTATCTTGAAAGAGAGCGCAACATAAAAGCAGAATACACAGAATATGTAAAGAAGAGAACATTCTTAGAGAGCCTTGGACAAGTGTTTAGTTCTTTTTCTTTTAATGTAGGTAAGGGCATTGGAGAGGGAATGTTCAATACTGAGAATGATCTGAAAGTGTACAGTTAGATCTTGGTGCAGTCAAAAAATAATAAAATAAGAATTGTAAAGAAATAAATCATTTCTCATTCTCTTCGTAATCGATCCCGTCACTTACACCATCATTATTTTTCACATAATTCTGGCCGCAATCGCCTCTTTTGAAAGACCACTCTTCGCACTCATTGCCGTCAGGGAAAACACAGTATCCAACTTGCCCGCCTGCCTCTTCTCTTATCTCAAGAGAATACCCTTGCCTTTCACAAAAGACAGAAGCAGGATTTGCAAGCTGAGTATTATCAGCTGTATCAACGCTGATGTCTCCCTCAGTGCTGCATTCATACTTGCATGCGTCATTCTCAATAACCCACTTTCCTTCGCACTGAATCATCATCTTGTCTGCATTCTGTGATGCGCAGCATTTCTCAATCAGCTTAGGGTCAACTGTCGAGCACTTGTAATTCTCCCACTCAACATTCTCGCCTGTTACTGCTTCCTGAGTCTTACACCCAGAGATAGCAAGCACCAAAACAACCATAATCAAAGCAATTATTCTTTTCATTAGTATCACCAATATGATAAAATAGTGTCTTATTTATATGCTTTTCTGATTATATGTCTTTCTGACTATATATTTCTTTAATGGTTTCTATCTTGTGTTCATCCATAAGTCTAAATTTATCAGAGATGCAAATTATATACTTATCAAGGCGATGTCCTCCCCTAATCGAGTAAACAACTTTAATCTGATCAAATGACCTGGTAAATTCATAATCCAAGAAAGAAGGGAATAACCTATAACAATCTGCCATATTCTCTTTTGGAGATCTTAGCATATTTTTAAACATATTAACATCTTGCTCAGCTTCTTTTATTATCTCTTTTTTGATATCCTCTTCTGTTTTAAGGTCCTCATCTGGAGAAATATAAGATTCCCTATCTTCTTCTGATTTGACACGCTCCATTACTTCTCTCTCAAATGATTCAGACCCTTTTTCAAGAAGACTATTGGCAATATTAAGCTTTTCTTTAATCAATCCTGCTAAATAATCTGGATCATTGTCTGCCAGATAGCAGAATACAAAATGATAGTCCCTTTGATTGAACCATGGGCTGTATGCAAATGGGATTTCAAGACCATCCTCAAATTCAATGGTTTGGGTAGATAAAAAATGGATATATCCTGTCTTAATTGGATCAAGACCAAAGAATATTGAAGGATCTATAAGATCTTCTCTGAATCCTTTAATGTTTCTTGTATTACTTAACTTATATCTTGAGAATATTTCTATTGCCCCATGAGTTATCAACTTGATAGTTTCATCGCTGACTCCAGATTTCTTCAATCTATTAGCATGAGCCATGATTGATAACTCAAATTTTCTATCATCAAGTATTTTCTCTAAATCCATTCTAAAAAAGAATTGGATTTGGTTTAAATATTTTATCGTATCTCTGAGTTTGTCGCAAAATTAATTAAGAAGTTCTATTTATCGGTTTAGGGATGGGGGAGATTCATATAGGGGGAAATGCTCAGAAACTTTTAAATTTTCTGCTTTTTACTCATTATTTTATCCAAAAATCAATACAAATTTTTATATAGTTTCTCTTTTTGAAATAAGATTAAGGGGTGTAGATGATTTTATCAAAAAGAGGTATAAATAAATCACTAATTTTCTCATCTTTATTTTTAGCTATATTATTCTCTATAATCGTTATTGCTACTGAGGACAATATTTCTGATAATCAAACAAATGAGATAGTGGGGGGAGTACCTCCTTTAGAAACCAATGAAACTGAAGCAGGTAATGAAACAAAACAAAACGAGAGGTGCGAAAAATGGAAACAAAAGAAAACCAAAAAGAGAACATAGGACAAAACAAGCCAATATTAGAAACCCAAATAGGCAAAAGTAAGGATGGAAAATATATCATCCACAGGACAATTGTAACTGACATCAAACCTGTTGGGTACTTTGAGAAAGTATTGGAAAAGAAAGATTAATTTATTATTTAATTTTTTTTATTTTTTAAAACACCAACGTGTTGTTACTCCAAGAATAATTATGGTAAACATGATACTAAGACCAATTATCTTATTTTGTTTATTCAATCCTTGAATTGTTTCTGTATCTGTAACAGCACCACCTGTTGGTGTTTCCATACCTAATCCTTTAATAAAATTTATAATTCTGGCAAAGAAGCCTTTCTTTTGTTGAGGAACTTCCTGTTCTTCTACTTCAGCAGTTTCTTCTTCTGTCTCAGGAGCACCCTCATTTGGGGATTCTTTTGTTACAGGCTTGACCTTTTCTTCTGGTTCTTCTACTACTACAGGAAGTAATCCGCTTCCACCTCCTCCGCCACCACTACTGCTCCCCCCATTATTTTCTTGTGGACAATCCCCATAATCTTCTGGGCAATTAGAACAGCTTTCTCCACTTTGCTGGATTCCATCACCGCAATAAGTTTGCTGCTGAATAGCAGAATGTTCTAAGCCAGTTATAACAAAGGTGGAATTTGTGCCATCAGTAAAATTACATTGATATTTTCCATTAATTCCAGGACATTTGATCACATATTCATTTGAGTCTTTACATAAACTAGATATTGCACTTATAGAAGTTACTTCTTCATCTTTTATACATAATGTTGTGATGTTATTTGTATTGTTTATATACATTGTTTTTGTCATTCCAGAAGGCAAATTAATCCCTGATACTACTAATGAGCCAGCCCCTGATTCTTGCCTTTCAATTAGGATATTGCTAAGATTCAAAGATGAATTGCTAAAGTTAAAATAAAAACTTACAATTGGATTGCTTTCCTCATCCTTAATTTCAACTTCATGAACTCCCGTAAATCCTTGTGAGATATTTGTTGAGTTATCTATTGTGATGTTTAAGTCTATTGTGGAGTTAATATCTGATTTGTTACCCATCACTTCATTGTATACTATAATGTCTCCAGAACTATCTAAGAAAGGAAAGAAATCAACAATACCTTTACTATCATCATCATAGTAGTCATGGATTTTATCCTGGATTTCAGTTATGTTAGTTGTGCCCCAATAATTATGTTCTGCATCAAGTGTTTGATCTACTTCCCCTGAATAAGTTAATTCAATATGATTATTAGTAAAAACATTATTATTAATATGGTAATCAAAACTTCCCTCTCCCGACCAGATACCATAGATATTATTAGTTATTGTATTGTATTGTAATATAAGATCTGTAGATTCATGGATCTCAAAACCATATTCATAATTAATGATATTACAATTTTTAATAATTACATTCTCGTTTTGATACAAATAAATCCCAGAGTTTGTATCTTCCTTTTCTTCCAGCTCAGCCCCTACTCCTTCTTCAACTGGTTCAGGCAATGTTTCTCCTTCAGCAATACTCCCATCTATCCCTGCATCATTACAATCAAGCACAATATTATCAGCACCAATTGCTATTCCATCTGGAAAATTATAATTGCCTGGGCAAAAAGTTGTGTTTTGAATGATAACCATACCATTTGGGGGGATTATACATTCTTCTTCGTTATTAGCATAGAATGTTATTGAATTCTCCCCTAAATCTCCAGAATTATCCTCACAATCCACTATAACTTCATAAATAAAATTATTCTTTAGATTATCTACCTGATAAAAATGATTATATTCATCCTCTGCGTGCATGGTCTTTGTTACTAATTCATCACACTCTGCTGGTGGGCTAGGTTCCCCTATTGGACATCCATCTCCATGAAATGTACAAACAGCTTCTTTACTAGTTGTAACATTCAGCCAAACAGAATTTGAATTAATTGTAGAACCATCTGCAGGGCTAATTATGTTCACTATAAAAGGAACCCCTCCTATCCAGCCATCTCCATTTAAGTCAATACCGTTTATAACTGCTGATGTTGTGTCTGCTGTTAAATTAATTTTGTATTGATTGCCATCAAGCTCTAATATTCCCTGAAGATTTGTATATATTATTTCATATATCTCATCATTCCCAACATCTTTTATTAAAAATATTCCAATCTCATCATCATCATCATATGTACCAGGTTTTACATTCTTAAACTGTAGAATATGGGAGTATTGTTCTTTGCTAACAACAAAATATTCATTTTTAGTTATGGATTCAATTTCGCTTGTTACAATATTAAATATGCTTGTTCCATCAAATCTTCCTAGATGGAATTCGTTTGTACTATTTCTAGCAAATATATCTTGATGATACTCAATTCCTGCTTTATTTGTAAACTTAATCATATAATTATAGCTTCCACTTGGTAAAAGAACGAAATCAGCAACAGCATTGTCAAATCCCATCGAGCCGCCATCCTTGCTTATGATCTGGGAAGTGTCCTCATCAATATTCCAGTTGCCGTTCAGGTCAACCTGAATGTTGCCGTTAGCAAGGACTTGGATCAGAAATTGATTTTTATTTATCTTCAACATTGTTGGATTCTTTCTGCATACTCCTTCTTCACAGCCGTACTTGCAGTCCACCTGCCTTGTATAAGAGCAGTCTTCTAGTTGGTATTTTCTTGCTGTTCCATCGCAAACCCAGCCTCTTTCGCAGTTAAGCTCAGCACATTTCCCCCTGAAGCAGCTTTGCCCTTCGGGGCAGGTATATATCTCCTGGTAAACATCATTATCAAGGCAGAAATATTCCAGTAGCTGCTCTCCTGTGCATTTATCTATCCTTGTAACTTTCTTGGTGCCCTGTTTGTTCTTGATAACTGCTGACACAGTCCCTTTTTCATTGATATCAGCTCCCTCCTCAGTATCTGAGCAGGAAACCACATTCTTTACCTTGAAAACAGGCTCATAAGCCACAACAGCAAGAGCAGAGGCTAACAAAATCATACCTATAATAAGAATTGCTTTTTTTGCATTTTATTGCTTAAAGATGCAGTATTCTATATATAAGTTGCGGTTTAAAGTGGTGATTTTTATCGACAAAGAAAAAATTTATATAGTTCCTGCTTCTAGGAACTATTTTAGGGGGTAGGTAATGGTTTTATTCAAAAGAGGTGAGAATAGATTCTTTTATTTAGTTTCTATAGTCTTGATAATCTTATTGGCGATAATTGTCATTGCTGAGAACAATACTGCTGATGACCAGACTAGTGATTTTTTACAGGAAGAAGGCAATATCTCTTTGGATATCCCGGCTCCTTCTGCAGGTGAGGATCTTGGTGAGCCGACACTAATCAAAACTATTCTAAATTTAGTTACTGACAAGCTTTCTGCTATCAAAGGAGAAATAGTAAACATCAAAGCATCTTTATCTAGCGAGAATAATACTCCTCTTGCAGACGAACAAATCAGCTTCTTTGCAAACAATATTTCACTCGGAACAGACCTGACAGATGAAAGCGGATTAGCTGAGATAAACTGGGACACTACTGATTTTGATTCTGAAATATATGTGATAAGAGCAGATTATGCAGGGAATGCTATTTTTGAAGAAAGCTATAATAATCTTGAATTAAAAATATTACCTCCTGAAAAGATTGATGAGATAATGCCTGATGATACTGCGAATGGAACTGATGAGTTAATTGAGATAAACAAAAACAAGCTGAATGATAAGACAAAAGACTATCTTAAGACAACAAATGATAAACGAGAAAAAAGAGACTATATCGTGAAGTTCAAGAATTCAATCAAGAAAGAAAAATTAAAAGATATTGTTATCAGTCAAGAGTATACAATGTTTAATTCTGTTAAGGTCAATGCCAACATAGATGAGATTACTAAGGTGATTGATGAGCAAGATATCCAATATATAGAACTTGACCAAGATATAAGCGCATTGGAAGATACAATCCCTTATGGCATTAGTAAGGTTAATGCTCCTTCTATATGGAATTCAACCAAAGGCGATAATGTTAAGGTAGCTGTTCTTGACTCAGGTATTAGTTCTCATAATGATTTAAGCATTGCAGGAGGATATTCTGCTATCTCAGAAGATTATACTGACAATTATGGACATGGAACTGCTGTTGCAGGAGTCATTTCTGCTTTGTTGAATGATGAAGGCTTAGTTGGTGTTGCTCCTTCCTCTGATATATATGCTGTCAAGATAATGGAAACTTCCACAGGAGATTTATCAGATGCTATTGCTGGATTAGAATGGGCGATTGATAATGATATGAATATTATTTCAATGAGTTTTGGGTTTGATTTCTATTCTCAAATCTTTAAAGAAGCTGTTCAGGAAGCTTATTCTTCTGATGTTTTACTAATAGCAGCAGCTGGAAATGATGGAGAAGCTGTTCTTTATCCTGCTGCATATACAGATGTGATTGCAGTTGGATCTGTTGACTCTTTAAATGAAAGAGCATCTTTTAGTTCTTATGGTTATGAACTTGAGTTAGTTGCTCCTGGAGTTGATATTGAGTCCACTTCCTTAAATAATGGATATTCTACTTACTCAGGAACTTCAATGTCTGCACCTCATGTTGCAGGAGTTGCTGCTTTAATCAAGTCTTATGATAATAGCTTAGTTAATACCGAAATAAGAGCAAAATTAAGAGACGATGCTCTTGACCTTGGAGAAATTGGAAAAGATGATTATTATGGTTATGGTCTTGTGCAAGTTAATTTAGTAGCTTCTAATTATACATTAGAAAATGAAAGTTATTTTTATGAAGTATTTAAGATAGTTAATTATAAAACACCAGAGGAGGAATATGTATTCTGGCTAAATGGAACAGGAACAATTGATGATGTTGATTTTCCTGAAGGTTATTATTTGATTAAGAAGTATATTGGTGGAGAGGTTTATCAGAGAAAAATTAGCGTGAGCGAAGATGGAACAATAAAAGCTCTTGTTTACGTTGATATCAAAGATGATTTCACTCAAAACTCAACAACCACAGACGGGTTTGTGTGGATAAATGGAAACTTAACAACATATCTTTCTGACTATAACAGTGGCTTATTAGATGCAGAGTGTTATGATTATGATTGGGATGAAGAGAATTATTTTGGTCCAAATGAATTTGATGAATGTTTCTATAAAGATGAAGCAGCAAAGACTGCCTGCATGACATTTAGTCAGGGCGAGGGAAGTTATGAAGGAAACTCTTTTTATGATATCTGCACAAATAATCCATCAAAGTGTACTCAGGGAATCGAACAGAACCATTCAATTCCTACCTCGGCAATAAGAGGAGGAGCCACAACTGTAATAGCTGTAACTTTTGAGGATTGTGGAGGGGGACAGGAAGAATGGTATGATGCAGAGAACTATTATTATGTTTTTGACAGGAAACAAGCAAAGTGCACAGGAACAAACACTTATGATTACGAAGGGAGGTTTGATACAACTTACCCTACGAACAATTATTATTATCCTTACAAGACAGACATGACCTGCAACGGCATCTGCAATCCTTCCCTAGACGAAAAACCAGTTGCAGACGAGAACGGAACAATCCCTAACCCTTGCTTTAGTGGAAATGATCTCTACATAGAAGATGATGATATATTAGTCTTGAAGCAAGGCTCGCAGACAAACTTCACAGCTACAATCCATTCTTTAAATGTTGATGAGAATAATGTTGAAGTTACTTTCTTTGGAGTAACAAGCCAAAATCTGATAAAGCAGACAGACACGCAGACAATAAATCTTGCATCTTCAGACACAAGCAAAGAATTATCAGTTGTTTGGACTGTAAACTTTGATGACATAAGGGTTGCAGTTGACTCATCTGATACTGTTGATGAGAATGATGAAACAAACAATCAGGCAAGAGTCTCTGCTGTAAAGGTAAAAGCCTGCCTTAACATCTCCACAGGACTGCCATTGGTTGATGCAGAGATAGAGGACTACCTTAAGAAATACGTTGATTCTGTTGCAGAAGCAGACGCAGAAGTTACGATTGCAGTAGGCAATCCTAACACTAATGAGTTGGTTGATAATTATAATCAACACACTCTATCAACTTACCGATGGGGATATAAAAACGGAAAGGTAACCAACAGTGGGAAATCAGATGCCCAGCCTTACAATGCAGTAGTCGGCTCTTTCTATAAGAATACAATGCCTTATATCTTTATCTACGGAAATGAGATAGAGGGGACATTAGCTGGACTTAAAAGATTAGCTGAAGAAAAAGACCGCTTTCTATCAAGTGAAACAGAAACATTAAGATTTCCTAAGAGTGTTTATCTAGGAAAATACGACATGGAAGCATACTCAACTTGGGATTTTCTGAGGAATACTAACAACAAGAACTATGCAATAGACTCAGTTGATTTCGCAAATATTGTTGAAAATATGCTTAATGATGAGCTTTATGAAGAATCAATGTACTCAATAAAAGAGCCGTTAAACAATGCGGAACTAAGGATAAAACATATTGGCCCAACATACAGTTCTGCTTTAATCAATGCTTCAGGCAATCCTGTTATATTGGCTCATGGAATCCATTCAGACATTACAACATGGGAAGATTTTGGGCAGGACTTGTCGCAAAGAGAGCATAAAAACGTTTGGATCATAGAGCCTTATGGAGGTCCTGGGACTGAATGCGATGGCTGCTATGCTTATGACTTTTCAGACTTAAAGACATATTATTGGCCTGCTTTGATGGCTGGTGTTGAATACTACTCAGGCTATACAAATAGCTCTTATGTTGGTTATGATTTAGGCTGTACTGTTGCTTTGGAATCTTTGGAGGATTATAATACAGTGGGAAAAGCAAACGCAGGGACTTTATTGACTGGAGGGACAGTCGGAATGTCTGCTTATCCGATTGATACTTTTGTTGGTGTTGCTTGTATTGGGAATTTTACGAAGTCAGATTATTTTGAAACAGAAAGACTAGCGCAGTTCGCAGATTGGCTGAATGATTCTAGAGAAAATTATGAATCTGGAAACTATTTGTATGCCCTCTATGATGGTCATTTGTCTGGAAGCTATTATAAGTCAAATTACTTTATAAACAGTCAGAAACCAGATGTAACTAGCCTTATGGTCTATATTATTGAAAAGTTTGATGTTCCCATATCAGCGATATCATCAATTATGAGTCTCCTTATGACAGCTTCTTTTCCTTCCCCCCAGTATGCAAGTAGTTCAATCTCTATGGAAACGCTAACAGATACAATTGACTTTATGAACGATGATTCCTTTGATGTAGGATCAAATGTAGACATAAACAATCTTGCTATAATTCAAGGATTTCGTCTTTATCATGGAGCTGATCAACAAGGTAACATACTCACTGAGATGAAGGGGACAGATAATTTTGTATCACACAGAGATGAAGAGATAATCTGTAGTAATGTTAATTCTAATAATAAATACCTTATAACTTTCCCAAATAGGAATCATTTTACTTCAATATTTTCTAAAGGAATAGCTGATTATTCTGGGACTCATAGTGTAATAAACCAATTTTTAGAGCAAAAAGAAGTAAATTATGAAGAAGAATCTGATTTTGGATATAGTCAAGATTGTACCACAAAACTGAGGTGATTAAAAGATGATAAAAAAAGGAATAATATTACAAAACAAGCTTTTGATAGTAATACTCTTGTTTCTTAGCTTAGTAAGTATATTTAATATTTTCCAAGGATTTAGTAATCGAGTGGTTATATTTCTAAATCTAATCTATATTATAATCTATATAGTCGCAATATTTAGTTTAGTAAAAAATAATAAATTGATGGCATGGATAATTGCTATTATACCTTCCTTATTGGAATTGTTTAATCCGTTAAGAATAAATGAGGCAACTTACCGCTATGGACTTGTTCTATCTTTTTTTGAAGCTTTAGCAGCAGGAGACCCTATGGGTGCTTCAGAAAAAATAGGATTTCTGCTTATTCATCTCAGTTTAATCTTATTTATAGTTGTGACTCTGATTTTATTTAGAGCTAAAGAGAGTAAAACATACAAAAAAAATAGACTTGTCGCTTTATTAATAGCTATTTTTCTTTCTCTTTTTGTTTGGCTATATCTAAAGAAATATAAGAAGTTTTTCGTATGGTTAATTATTATAATTACTGTGTCAATAGTAGAAATACTTTGTTTTAATTATAACTACGACTTAGCCGTTATTATCTTTGCAATAGGAAAGGTATTGACCTTAATTATGTGGGTATCTGCAATATCAGATGCTTGGAGGCTAGATAACAAAAAATGAAACAACCAACTAGACTCGGCATCTGCAACCCATCCCTAGACGAAAAACCAGTTGCAGACGAGAACGGAACAATCCCT
>Ga0066639_10004955_pt1 | contig 11278 bp, 17 predicted proteins | sample CryGeyCG2114_010_2_FD_59504 | JGI IMG/M metagenome (GOLD analysis project Ga0066639, IMG submission 59504) | Groundwater microbial communities from aquifer - Crystal Geyser CG10_big_fil_rev_8/21/14_0.10 | ecosystem: Environmental > Aquatic > Deep subsurface > Groundwater | place: USA: Utah... | reverse complement strand
AGAACAGCAACTGCAATATGCCCAAGACCATACCATTTTGGATAAGGTTGGTCAAGGCTTCCATCTTCATTTAACTTTAAGATACTCTGTTTTTTCAGACCGCCCCTTGATTTTAATATGGTCTCTATAATGTATGGAATAAAGAAAAATACAGCAATTTTTTCAATATTTCCCAGGATCGCATCTATTGCAATCATTGCTCCTACTGCGTAAGTTAGAACATCTCCAGGGAATACTCTTGCTGGGAGTTTATTAAAAAGATAAAATGCGATTAAACATGCAACCATTACTAGAGAGATTAATGCAAGTGTAGGGCTACCTGTTTTGAATAATACATATGCAAGTCCTGTTAATATAATAATTCCCTGTCCTGCTTCAAGCCCATTATATCCTGCTAAAAAGTTGTAGGTTGCTGAAGCTCCTACAACCCCAAAAGGAATTAAGATAAGTGGGTAAATTATTCCAAACTCAATACCCAGCATCATAGACTCCCCCGCATTAATTACCATTAAAGGGATTGCAGCCAACACAAGGAGCAGCAGCCTTGATTTTATTGAAAGTCCCCCTCTTCTCCATCCGAATAAATCATCAATAAATCCTATAACACTTACGATAAGGATTGTAGTAAGCAGTGCAAAGATAGTTATATCATCTGTTAATGATTTAAAGTAGAAAGTTTTCACTGCAATGTAAAATAAAACTCCAATGAGGAATCCAAAGAGAACTCCTATCCCTCCAGAGCCAGCAACATTTTTTGGATGTCCTATCTTATGCATGTCCTCCCAGACAAGTCCAATCTGTTTTGATTTCTTTATCCAGATAGGTGTAAAAAAAAGAGTTACAACAAACCCTAACAACAAAGAGACAATTAGGAGAGGCTCCATTTATTCCTCCAAAAGCTCTTCCGCATCAGGTTCTCTTATAATTTTTTCCTTTCCGCAATAAGGGCAGTTCTTTCTCTGTGTTGCAGATTCGAACCGAAAATTGCATTCAGTACACACATACTTTGTCATGAATATTATTGATGAGTTCTATATTTAAAGATTTCTTAGTAAAACTATCCAAATATTGCAGGAGTTATATAAACCTCAATTAATCCTGCAAAAATAAGTATGATTATTGCAATAAAAAGAAGTATGACCACATTTTCTACCACTCTAAGGAACTTGGGATTTCTTATTCCGTTTCTCATAACTCCTACCCCAAAGATTCCTCCTGCTAATGCAGTGATAAAGTATGCAGCAATTTCTGGCGCACCATGAATCATATAACGCATAAGACCGAAAGGTATGTCTTTTAAGTCATAATTAGTGAATATTCCCATCGCGGCAGAGATTACACTTGCATTCCATGCCAACACAAAAATCGCCCCTGCACCAAAAATAAGGGAAAATATCAGCGTAAAAATCATAACGTAAACATTATTCTCAATAATTGAAAGGAGTCTTGTTTCTTTTGTTGCCGCACCTGTTGTTAAGTCTTTATTTCCTATGTCATATCTCTGAACACACCCTTCTATATTTCCCGGACTATTTATCATGCAATACGTTTCAACCTGGGCATTGAAAAGATTAGAATCTCCAAGGATTATATTCCAAGCGGCAAATGCAATAACAAACCCAAGAAACAGCCACATGAATGCATAGATTGCATCTTTATGCATTTTCAAAACGCTGAAAAACCCCTCCACCATCTCGTCTTCTTCTTCTTCTTGTTTAAAGAGATAATACATAAATGGAAGAGAGAACATAACACAGAAAGCAACAACAATCATTCCTGAAAACTTTGACAGGACAACATCTCCTCCAAAAAACCAGCTCACTAAAAGTAAAGATAGTGAACCATATACAAGCCCAATGAAAAACATTTTCCACGGACCTTTTTCAACTCTTTTTGGATTGACGATAGACTCAAGCATAAATGTATTAACGTAGAAGAATTTTTAAATGTTGGTGAAAATTATTCCTGTGCCTCTGTAAAAACATCTGTCAGTTCACCATTAAGCTTATCCATATTCTCTTCTAATTCCTTTTTTATCTCTTCAAGTTTTTCAATCTGACCCTTTATGAGTTTCTGTGTTGAATCAATGTCTTTCTTTACAAAGTTCTTATCTCCAACATCAACTATTAAATCATCTGATTCTATCTTTGCTTTTACAAAAATTCCTTTTCCAATTGACGCCATAATCTCTTTACCCTTTCCCCCTTTTAGGTCATCAAGGCCAAACATAAGTGATGCTGTTTGCGTAATTGCCTGCTCAACTGCCTGATACTGTTCTTGAAGATGCCTTATCTGCTGTTCAAATATCTGAAGTTTAAACATCAATTCTTGTTGTCTTTGTTGATCTTCTTTCATAAAAGATTTAGATAAAAAGGGTTTTTAAGATTTCCTAAACAACATCCATAACTTTTCTTAGAATACTGCTGAATATCAGAGAAAAAATAAGATAAAATAAGAACCAACTCAAAAATCCGAAGAACTTTGGATTTCCCATTGTGTTGAAAGTGTCAACAAACCACCTAAAGAACAAAATCAAAGGAACCCCTGTATAAATCATTCCTCTCGCGCTAAGTTTGAATAATTGTCCCATTATTGGAAATCCTTCTTTGTTGATTTCCATCATTTTCTGGGGATCATGGCTGTGCTCTTTTGCTTTTTGGCTTATTTCCTTTTGTTTTGCTTTAAGTTCACGGATAGTTTTCTGGTCAGTGGTATATTTTTGCACAAGTGTTGTTATAATTGTTAAGATAAAAACTAAAATAAGCATCCCCCACGTCACATTCCACTCAAGAAGTGCTCCTGCTGTAGGATTAAGTATTGCATGAATAGGACTGCTGATAAAACTAACACTATTCCAAAATATCGCAATTAACATTGAAGCAACTAAAACAATGAATACTGGTTTCATACTTGCCTGCTTATCCATATTTAACGAAAGAAATAATTGTTTTTAAAGGTTGACTTACTGCCCCATGAATTTTCTGAAGGCAGGGTTCATATCCATTGCATGTTGTTGTGCAATATTCTGATAAAGCCTATACATAATCATGATTACTAACAATATTGCAGTTCCTGAAACTAATGCTCCAAGCAGATTCGTGAATGATGCAAGAATACCTATTGCTGCACCACCCATTACAGTTAGAGGCATGATATATCTGTCAAGAATGCTCTCAATTATTCTTTCGTCCTGTCTGAATCCTGCAACCTGCAATCCCGACGAGACAATATTCTTTGCCTGTTTCTTAGCATCCATTCCAGATGTTTTCACCCAGAATACTGAAAAGATTGTTGAGAAAATCATAAAGAACAAAGTGTGAATAAATCCCTGAAGAAGATACTTCGAAGAAAATCCTCCTTTTATAATTAAGTCTAGGATGTTTGTTGAACCAATCCAAAAGGCAAATCCTGAAATTGCTGTTCCTTGGTCAAATGCACCAAGCCATGTAAAATGCGTCGCAAGTTTTGCAGTCCCGCTGCAGCCTAATCCCTGGAGACATGGTTGTGCTGCATTCTGAATAATTCCCCCAAACAGTTGAACATTTGCAACTAATGCTGCAGTAAGAATAACAGGAATCACAGATGCATAGAAAAATGCTAAAGGCCATTTCATCCCATATCCTCTTATTCGTCCGAATGATAATGGGATTTCAACTTTCAGTGATTGTGCCCAGACAACTGCCAAGAATACTACTGCTGTTGCAATTATTGCTGCAGCTGCTGCTAAAAATTCTGTTTGATGTCCTAAAATTAATGATTGAATTATAACAAGAACTTTACCTGAACAACCGATACTAGTGTCTTTAGTGAAATCTACAAGGCAGTTTCCTCCTTGCTGTCCGACAAACTGAAAGGCACTGGTTATGATTCTCCATGAAATTCCTGCAGCAATGAACAAGCTTACACCAGAATCAAATCCCCATTTTTGTGCAACTTGATCCATATAAAATATTGCAATTCCTCCAAGCACCAGTTGAAAGATAACTATTCCTGTAAACCCTGGCGCTGCCTGCAGCCCTTGCATGAACACGAATACAAACGCTTCAAAAAATATGAAGAAGAAAACCAAAAGTGTCTGCAACCCAGAAAATAACTTTTTGCCTTCAGTAGTTGTCTGATCAATATTAAGTATTCCTGCTCCTGTCAGTAACTGCAAAATAATAGATGCCATAACAATTGGCCCGATACCTAGTGAGATAATACTCCCAAAATCAGTTCCGAGAATAATTGCAATATATTCAAATCGTGCTAGAGCATTTTCCGATAAACCGAATAAAGGAATATTTGCTAGAACAAAGAAAGCACCAAGAATAATGAGTGTCCATTTTAATTTAACGTTGAAACTAAGCTTTTTCTCTGTAGGTTTCTTAACTTCTGGAATATAACTTAAAATATCACTTAAGGCCATTTTGTTTCCTTATTTTTCTTCAGCGTCTTTAGCTGGCTTCACCTTTTTTTCATGCTTTGGCAAAATAATTTCGCCACCTGCTTTTTTTACCTTTTCGATTGCTGACTTTGATGCTTCGCTACTTCGACCACGCTTGGGCGAAGTTTTAATGATTATTTCTCCCCCCGCTTTCTTAACTTTTTCAATTGCAGATGAAGAAGCTTCTTTTGCGTGAATTACTAATTTGGTTTTAACTTCGCCGCTTCCAAGAACTTTATAATCTTTCAAATTAATTTCCCATTTGTTTGCGACTTTTTTCCCATACCTCTCAAGATTCCCCTCAATCATCACGAGATTTATTCTGTTTCTTTTGTCTCTCTTCGTTCCTTTGCTTGTGATGCCCTGTTTTCCAAAATATTTATTTCCGTAAAGTTTTGTTACAAGAGTTTTCTTTTGGTCTGCCCGTTTTCCTGTTCCAGCCATTCCTTTTCCTCCTCTGTGCCCACTGCCTTTCCACTTTTTTCTGGCACCATGCCCATGGCTTCCCATTTTCTTTCCATGCATTCTCGACGCTTTTTTACGTTTTTTGATATTCATTTTATAGCATTCTCTCAATTAATTTATTAATATGCTCTTTATTATTCCCAAGAACGCCTCTGTTAACTCCAAAATGCTTTTTGCTGTCGATTCCTCCTCGAGGGGGATGAAGTCTGAAAAAGGGTTTTATATTTCCAAGAGTTTTAACTCCTTTTGCTTTTTTGTCTTTTAATTGCCCTCTTTTCTCAATTAATTTTTTTAGAGTCTCTTCGCTGATTTCTCCATAAGCGACAAAATCTTTTACTTTCTTTAACATTCCTAAACTTTCTTTGTTTGGTTTTATCACAGTACATGCATATTTTCTTCTTATTCTTAGTCTGTCAAGGGTTTCTTTAATATCTTTATCTAGATTAACTTGCCCTGTTATCCTTATAATGCAAATCATTTTGTTGTTTCCTCCAATGCATCTATACATGCTTTAACTAAGTTAAATGTTGTCTTTTTTGTTCCTGTTGTTCTTGAATAAATATCTTTTATTCCTGCAAGCTTTAGAATCTTTTTTAGTTCATTTGCTACAACAAGACCTGTTCCCTGAGGGGCAGGAATTAGTTCAACCCGGACGCTCCCGGCCTTTCCATAGACTTTGAAAGGAATTGTGTGTTTCTCGTCGCATGCACAGTCAAATCCTGCGCATGTTCTTGCAACTTTCATTATATTAAGTTTTGCTTTTCTTACTGCTTTATCTCTTGCAGGGAGTGTTTCTTTTGACTTTCCGCTTCCGACTCCGACATGTCCATTTCCGTCACCTATTACTGCCATTGTTGAAAATGTTGGGACATTCCCTTCCTTTGTTTTTCTTTGTGTCTGTCTCCATGCCCTTCTTTTTCCTCCTCCAAACTTTCCTTTTGACTGCCCAATTGAAATTAAATCATTCTGAACACTAAGGAGTGTGTCAACTATTTCTGGTTCAAGAATCTTTCCTTTTCTATCAAGAATATCATCAATATTCTTTATCTTCCCATCTTTAACATCCTGTCCAAGCTTTGTTTTTGGAGCCCATCCAAGAAGGGTGTTTCTTTCCTCTTCTTTTTGAAGTCTTTCCCTTCTTTGCATTCGTGTCTCTTCAATAGGGGCAATAATTTCTTTTTCCTTTTCTTTCTCTAATTCTTTTTCTACAAGTTCTTCACTTACCTTTTTGACATTCCTTGCTTTCTCAAGTGCCGCAGTTTCTGAAATCTCTCCGTATGCATTGACAGTCTTTTTTATCTTTTCAAATTCTTCTTTCCTTTGGCTCTTTTGAGGTGAAGGAGTCGAAATCTCAGGTTTTGTACTTTTGTCTGGCATTTTATAGATTATCTATTTTTGATTTAATTTCGCTGACTGGAACCTTGTTCTTTAAATGTTTTCCTTCAATTCTGTCTTTATCTGGAAGGTATTCTTCCTTTACGCCAATACTAATCCCTGCGTCCACAATGCCCTTCAAAAATGCGTGAACTTTTGATTTTTTGACCATTCTTATCATCCCAAAATCGACGATAGGTTTTGATAATTTTTCTTTCTGTATTTTTTTGCTTATTAAATATCCAAAGAGATAAGAAGCAGTTGTTGACTTTAAGCCGCCAATGTTTTCCTTTGGCCAGCCATATTTTAATAATAGTTTAGAATTAAAACCAGTGACAATCTTGTCCTGTGCTTCTTTGCTCTGGACATATTGTGCAGCAAGATATTTATTTGTCTTTCTAAAAACTAGTCTAGGTGCATTACTTTTCAGCATTCCCATTCTGTGCGAGTAGTCTGTTTTATTCTGGTTTCTTCTTTTCTTTACGGTCTTTTTCATTTTTTAGCCCACTCCGAGTTTATTTTTTTCATTATTTTAGTCATTTGGTTTCTGAATTCACTATCCCAAAATTTTGTTGCTTCATCGATAAATTTAGCTTCCTCTGTCTTGTCGTTTGTCAGCACCAAAACACTATTCCTGCTCCCAAGTTCCATAATTTTTTTCATGATCTCCATCATTTCCTTTTTCTCATCCTGTGTAAATACTTTGCTTTCCATCATATTGAGCATATTCTGTGGATTTGGCATAACTATACTATGTAAATATCCATTCCAATCCATGAATGTTTCTGAAATTCTGTGACATATCCTTCTTGAGAGTCTTTCTGCAACAAAACCATCTTTAACAAACATATCTTTAACATAAAAAATTCTTTCCAAATCTTCTAAATTTGTTTTTATCTTATTCTCTTCCTTAAGGTTATTATATCTTCTTTTAAGTTCTTTTAATATTTCTTCTTTGTCTGTCATTTTTCTCTCCCTTGAATCAATTCTTTCATGTGTGCTTTACTCCTATAAATCCTATTCCTTATTTTCTTTCTTATTTCTTTTGCTTCATCTTTTGTCAGCTTACCTTGAGAAACCAAAACTGCAACGTGCTTTCTAAGCTTTCTGGTCATTATCACATAATCTTGTTTTCTCGTATTAACTGCTTTTTTGATTTTTCCTGTACTTCTCCTCCTCTTTCTCTTTACAACTTTTTTCCTTCCTTTTACTTCTTTGATTATTATTGCCCCATCGGCATAAAGGTCTTTTATATCCTGTTTTGTAATAGCTTCCTTTATTTCTTCTAATCTCGGTTTGACAAAAACTATCCTGCCCTTTCCAGCGTTAAGTGTCTTTCTTGCTAGTTCTTTTTTTCTTTTCAAGTTCATTTTTTATTCTCCTTGGTCTTTTTTTCTGTTTCCTTTTTCTCTTTCTTCTTTATTTTGTTCTTTTTCAAAAAGATTTTCGGATTTACATTGTGAAGCAAAACTTTCATCTCTTGGGCTTTCTGTGCAATTTCTATTTTTTTCATTGTTCCGACATTTCCCACTATCCCAATTCTTCCTTCAGTAATTTTGTTTAAATCATTTATGTTCAGAATCATCACAGGTGTTTTATCTCTTATTTTGTTTGCTGCTTTTTTGTCTGTCCTAAATCCAACACTTACAATTGCTGGTCTTCCATTTCTTTTCTCTCTCATTTTATTGTCCCTTCCCGTTGGTCTTCTCCATGTCTGTTTTTTCTTTCTTTTTCTTCCAAGCTTTGAAAATTGCTTAGAAACTCTCCTTAAAAATTTCTGTTTAGTCATATTTCTTTTCCTGCTTTGTTTATTATATATAACCCGTCTTGGAATATTCTTTTGTCCCTTCCACCTTTTGTTTTGGTAGCGGTTTCAAAATTTGCGGCTGCCTGACCGGCAGTTTCTTTGTTAACAGAAGTTATTGTGATTTTCTCTTTGTCTGATTTTATTTCAACTCCATCCGGAATTTTAACATGTCTTGGGACTTTTTCTCCAAGAAAATTTTTTATTGTGGCAGTTTTACCCTCTATTGAAACAGTAAATGGAAAATGGCTATAACAAATCTTCAATGTGTACTCAAATTTTTCCTGAATACCTTTAATCATATTTTTTATATGTGCCACAATGGTATTCATTGTCTTTTTTTCATTTTTGGTGGCCTTGTTATGTCCTAGAGTTATTTTATTTCCTTCTATTTTGAAATCAAGTTTCCCTGTTTTTAGTTTTTTTGAAAGTTCTCCATTTTGTCCTTTGATTGTCAAAATGTCTGCATCAATTTTTGCTTCAATTCCTTCTGGAAGCATAATCTCTTTGAATAGCTTTATTTTCATTTTAGTAGAAATATGCAATTAAGCATCCTCCGATTTTTTCTTCTTGAGCTTCTTCATGAGTAATTAAACCCTTGTTTGTTGAGACAAGTATTGTTCCCATATTTCGTGCTGGCAAATATCTCCTCCTATATCTTTCAATTTGGTCCTGCTTCACTGTGAACCTTGGTTTTATCGCTTTGCATTCATAAATATCCCCTATTGAAACTTCAACAGATTTTGTTTTACTATCAATCTTGTATTTTTTAACAGCGCCTTTTTGTTTCATTATCTTGAGAACTTCTATAAGCAAGTTTGAAATAATTTTGATGTTCACACTACTCTTATTCGCTTTTTTAGCATTCCTTATCATATTTAACGCGTCAGCGACGATATCATGTGCCATTTTAACTATATTTTTTAAAACCTATTTCAACTGCAGTCTCCCTGAAACAGTGCCTACATAAATGAAGGCCATATGAGCTTATGTGTGCCCCGAATCTTCCACATCTTTGGCATTTTTGTTTTGCAAGCCCTGTTTTCCTTTCTTTCGGCTTGCAATGTTTCAGAAACTTGGCTTTGACTTCCGGTTTATTGTTTAATTGCTTGAGTATTTTTTTCCAATCGCTTGCTGTCATTTGAAATGCCTCCACAATTTATTTTGGATGAATATAAATTTTATATTTGCTTTCATTTTAACTGAACTCTACTTGGAATTTTTCTTCCATATATTTAATTATCTCTTCTTTTGAAATCTTTTGTCTCTGGGGGATTTTTCCTCTGTTTGCTTTTTTCAGCCTTACTCTTCTTCCTGCCCTCTTAAACACAACAGTTACATCAAAACCCATTATCCCAATATCTCTCTGATACTCCATTCCAGGAATTTCAAGATATTCTTTTATTCCAAAAGAAAAATTATTCTCGCTAATTTGTTTTTTCTTGAGTTGGTTATCTACTGTTACAAGCATCCTTTTTAAAAAGTCTTCTGCTCCCTTTCTTAAAGTAACTACTGTACCAATTTCTAATCCGGGTCTTACACTCCAAGTAGGTATTCTTTTTTTGGATTTCATCTTCGCAGGGTTTCTATTTGTGAGAAGTTTCAAAAGCTTAAACCCCTTTTCCAGATAATCCCCTGTCCCACTTATATTTAGGACTACTTTCTCTATTTTTATTTCTCTCATCACATTTGATTTTTCTGCCATTATAATGTTACCATCAGTTGTTTAATTAATACGTTGACTTTATCTCCTTTCCCTGATTCAACTTCAACTATCTTTTTTTCATTGTCAATCTTTCCTATTGTTCCTTTCTTTCCTGAGTGTTTTCCTGCAAAAACTATCACGTGCGCTTTTTCTTTTAAGGGCAAACATTCTGTAACTTGCTTCTTCGCAAAGTCTATCTTGACAGAGTCGTTGACATTGCACTTTAAATCTGAAATAAAATTTCTTCCATCGCTTAAATTCAACTGTGTTTTTTTGCCCTTAAGTGTTTTCTTGTCAATTATTTTTGCAATTTTGAAATAAGAATCTTTTTCACTTATATCTTCTAATGCAAATTTTCCGCTTTCAGAAAGCCCCAATCTGTAATATTTCTTTGAAGGGATAATAGTAATCTTATCATACAGAAATAAGCTGTATTTGAAGTCGCTGATTTTCTTTTGGTTTACAAGGATATTCCCGAGGAAGAACGCTCTTTTGACTTCTTTTTTATTTTGTGCAACTTTAAGTATATCTCTCAGTACAACAAGGATGGGGATCCCTAACTTTAAATTTGAACTAGGTGATACTATGAATGTGGTTCCCTTTCTCTGTACCGGCCATTTACTTGGTGCTCTTTGTCTTTTCAGATGCATTTTTCTTTTCTCCTGTGTTTACCTTTTGCTTATTCTTCGCGCTTGGAATTTCTTCATGAGTGTTCTTTTTAACTTCTTTGGTTCCTCTTATCCTTTTTTTGTCATTAAGATTTAATTCAACAATCTGAAGATTTGACGCTTTCATTGGCGCATTAACTTTTGACCCATCTAACTTTTTAACTAAAACTCCTTCAACCATAATCTTCAGAGTCTTTGTGTCAATCTCTAATATCTTTCCCTGTTTTCCCTTGAATTTTCCTCTCATGACTTTCACAATATCCCCTTTTACTGCAACAATATTTCTTCGTTGATTTCCTTTTCGCAAATTCTTTGCAATATTTACACTAAGTTGTTTTCTCTTCAAATGAAGCGGAGCCTTTGCAGAGTACTTTCTCTGTTTGTTCGGTCTCTTGCTTGCCTTCCATTTTGTGCTGAATAATTTTTTCATCTTAATGAACAATTGAAGCTATCTTGGCTACTGTTGGCCAACGCTCCATAACCTCCCTTGCAATTGGTCCTTTAATCTGTGTTCCTTTTGGGTTTCCTTTGTCATCCTTAAGAATCGCAACAGCGTTATCTTCAAACGCAATTCTTTCTCCGTTCTTTCTCCTGTATGATTTTTTTTGTCTTACTATGACTGCATCAAAAACTTTTCCTTTCATATCAGGAATTCCTTTCTTTACACTGACTTTTACCCAGTCAGCTATCTTTCCAGCTGTTTGTTTTCCCTTCTTCGCTTTTGATTTTTTAACTCCGACTAATTTTACCATTTTTGCTCCGCTATTATCAGCACTTACAAGCCATGCCCCAAGATTCAATCCTTCTGTTGCTTTTGCGCTTATTGCTTTCATTTG
>Ga0066639_10004954_pt1 | contig 11280 bp, 9 predicted proteins | sample CryGeyCG2114_010_2_FD_59504 | JGI IMG/M metagenome (GOLD analysis project Ga0066639, IMG submission 59504) | Groundwater microbial communities from aquifer - Crystal Geyser CG10_big_fil_rev_8/21/14_0.10 | ecosystem: Environmental > Aquatic > Deep subsurface > Groundwater | place: USA: Utah... | reverse complement strand
ATTATTTGAAAATAAAAAATCCCGAGGACAAAAAGTTGCACTTCGGGGGTGAATTCAGGAATAGCGTAATTATTGGATATTAGTATAAAAATCCAAAAATGTCAAGTAAACAAGAAAAAACCGCTCTTGCAAGAGCGGAAAAAAATATATTTTTATATAACGAATTTGTTTTTAAACCCCACCCCTGCTTAAAACAGTAGCAATAGTTTTAAGTATGATAGATAGATCAAGATAGATTGTTCGGTTTTTTATATAAAAGAGATCGTATTGAATTTTTTTGAGAGTGTCCTCGACGCTAGGAGAGTGGTATTCACCAGAGACCTGATCCCAGCCAGTGAGGCCTGGTTTGACCAAGAGCCTTTCATTATAAAAGGGTACGACTCTTTCTAGCTCTTGGATCAATTCGGGCCGCTCAGGTCTGGGGCCGACAAAACTAACTTGTCCCTTGAGGACATTAATAACCTGAGGTATTTCGTCAATTCTAGTTTTTCTCATAATTGAACCAAACTTGGTAATGCGAGGATCATTGGCTCGCGTTAATGTTCGGTCATTATTATCTTCACGCATGGTTCGAAATTTAATCAGTTTGAAATTTTTATTGTTTCTGCCGGTTCGTATGCTTAGGTAAAATACAGGACCCTTACTTTCTAATTTAATTAGACATGCTATTATAAACCAGAACGGTAGAGTGATAACAAAAATTATTATAGCTAAAGCAAAGTCATAGATTCTTTTCAGGGCGTCAAAGCCAATTTTTTTTCCTTGGCTTAGATTTTCTAGAAACCACATTTGGTTGATGGCTTCAATCGGAATTTTTCCCGTCACTTCTTCGTAGAAATTCGGCAGGTTCATTATTTTTATATTCAAAGGCAAACAAGAAAAAAGCTCTGATCTCAAGCTGGAAGATTCGCGCGGATTTGAGGCTAGGATTATAGTGTTTATTTTTTGATTTTTGATTTTGCTTTTTAGACTGCCTATTTCAGATTCGTCTCTTGTGTCAATCACGTCAGTTACAAAATAACCGAGATGAGGCTTTTCTTGAGTAAGAGTTATAATTTCCTGAACTTGATTGTTTGAACCGATTATCAAAATATTATTTTTTGGCAGTTGAGTATGAAGCAAATAATTAAAAAACCTGCGCCAAAGAGTAAAAAGTATAAAAAATATTATCAGGTAAATTATTAAATTAGTTTTTGGAGCAATATTGATATTTGGATTGACATAAAAAAATACAGCTGACAGAGCGCCAGCGATAATTTCTGACCGGACAGTAAGTTTGAAAAAACGGGCATTATTGACTGCTAGATGAAGGTTGTAGAGATCGGAAATATAGAAAATTATCAACCAAAAAATAAACACCCATGTAAATGGGCCAAAGTGGGTTTGCCAGTCATTAATCGTTGGCTGTTCTAGGTATCTTATTAGTAGAGTAAAATATAGAGTCAAATACAAGATAATAATATCGCCAGCGAAAAGAATTATTTGTTTGATTTTATTGGTCATGACGATACTATAACAGATTTATTTATATTTTTCAAGTTTACACCTTTGTCATTCCCCAGCTTGACTGGGGAATCTAGGGGTGAGCAAATGAATAGCTGTTTATTAGAAAAAAGTTAGTTATAGTATTTGTGCTTTGATAACACTAGGATTCCCGCCTGCGCGGGAATGACAGTAAAAAGAGAGAAATTTGTTTATTGAAAAAAAACTATTTAACTGTTATAATTTAATCATGAAAAAAGAAAAAAATAATTGGCCATTGATAGGGAATGAACACATCACAGAATTTTTGGGGAAAATTTTGGAAAAAGACAAAGTAAGCGGAACCTATATCTTTAATGGACCAGATAATCTAGGAAAAACAACAATTGCCAAATATTTTGCTAAAAATTTACTTTGTCAGGAAAGAAAAGGCAATAGCCCATGTGAGAATTGTCCCGTTTGTAATCATTTTAATATTAGCCGAAAAAACAATGAAGAAACTGAAGGTGATGGAGAAAGTATGAATACTCATGGTGATTTTCATTTAATAAAAAAAGAAAAAGAAAAAAAGAACATTTCTATTGAGCAAGTAAGAGATTTTATCAGAGCTTTATCTATGAGTTCTTTTTTAAATTCATATAAGATTGGAATTATCAAACATGCAGAAAGCTTGAGCGGGGAAGCAGCTAATGCGCTATTGAAAACTCTAGAAGAGCCAAAGAAAGATGTAATAATAATTTTAATTACCCACTCAATCGAAACATTGCCCAAGACAATCGTTTCCCGCAGTAAAATTTTGAATTTTCATCCGGTTAAGTTCGACACAATTTATGAGCATTTGATAAATGATTATGGGGCATCAAGAAGCGTAGCTAAAAATTTTGCCTGTCTTTCTCTGGGTAGACCTGCTTTGGCAGTCAAGTTTCTAGAAGATAAAGATTTTTTAGAAACCTACAAAGAAAGAGCAGAGTCATTTGTAAAAATATTTAGTTTTGATATAAATGATAGGCTAGTTGCTATAGAAAGTTTGACAGGAAGAATGGACACGGGGCAGACAGCCGTGGAGGCAACCAAAAGGATAATTGAAATATGGCAGGGAGTAGCTAGAGATTGGATGCTTCTTGAATACGGCCATATTGATTTGGTTCAGCACAAAATTTTAGAAGAGCAGTTAGAAAGAATAAGAAATAGATTTACTTTTAGACATTTGCTAAATTTTAATAAAACTCTCGAAAAAGGTCGGGAAAATCTTTTTGCCAATGTGAATCCTAAATTAGTTTTGGAAAATATAGCTTTATCTATATAATTAAAATTTAAGAAAATAATATGAAGAAGTTTTTGATCATAGCCATTGTTTTGGTGGCTCTTTCCACCTCAGGATGCATCAAATTCAAAACAGCCAATGATGCGTCAGATACAAATGGCGGAGTTTTCAAAACCGTGAATATGGGGAATACTTGGGCGCAAAAAGTTCTGATACCAACCGTGACCGGCCAGCCAAAAAGTTTTGCCGGAGTAAATGTATCATCTTTTTTTATGGACCCTAGCGACAAAGGAGCTTTGTATTTCGGAAGTGTGGGAAATGGGATGTTCTATACTTACGATGGCGCAAATAATTGGCAAATAGCAGGTAGTTTGGAAAAAGCGACCGTCAAAGATGTGGCAATTGATCCAGATTCAAAGTGCATAATTTATACAGCAATTGGCAATAAAGTTTTTAAATCTATTGATTGCAATAGGACCTGGCGGCAAGTTTATTTTGATAATGACATGAAAGCCACCGTAAGCGCTATAGCTATAGACCATTATGACACCTCAAATATTTATATTGCTATCTCAAGGGGCGATGTTGTGAAAAGTACTAATGGAGGAGAAGGATGGAATACTGTATATAGACCAAAAAATTATATCAAAAGTATAATAATAGATTCAAATGATAGCAGAAATGTTTTTCTTATATCTAATGACAAGGGAATTTTTAGGACAAAGGATGGCGGAGAGAGCTGGAACAGCATGGAGAATTTGCAAAATGTTCTGAAAGAACAAAAACTTGGATCAAACATAAGAAATTTAAAAATAATCAAAGGATCGCAGGGAATAATGTTTGCCGCTACTCAACTCGGCTTGCTCAAAACAGTAGATGATGGTGAGAATTGGGAAAGAATACCAATTATACCAACGGAGAAAAAGGCCGTGATCAATGATTTTGATTTGGATCAGAAAGATTATAACAAAATTTTCTATGTCACAAACACCACATTTTATAGATCTTTGGATGGAGGAGAAAATTGGACAACTATCAAGTTGCCAACTTCAAGATATGGCATGAGATTGATAGTTGATCCATCCGATTCAAATATAATTTATATGGCAGTATATAAGCCTGAAAAATAGAATAGAAATTTAGAAAATTTGATATTAATTATAATTAAAGATAAAATATATGAATCAATACATACAAACAAAAGAGGGAGAAATTCAAAAGGCAGTTGATTTTTTTAAAAAAGAAATAGCAAGTCTGCGAACCGGCAGAGCCAATCCAGTGATCTTGGAAGGTATTCAAGTTGAGGTCTATGGAACGAAAACGCCCCTGAACGGTCTAGCCAATATAAATGTGCCCGATGGCCAGAGTTTGACCGTAACTCCTTGGGATAAAAACGTAATTAAGGAAACAGAAAAAGCAATCGTTGAGGCTGATTTAGGAGTTAGCGTAGTAAACGAAGGTGACAAAATCAGATTGACTGTTCCCAAAATGACCGAAGAAAACAGGAAAGAAATTGTGAAGAAATTAAACGAGAAAATGGAAGAAGCCAGAATAAAGATCAGGCAAGCAAGGGATGAAATAAAAAGCGATATTGAAGAAGCAGAAGATTTAAAAAGTATTTCAGAGGATGACAAGTTTAGGTTTATAAAAGAATTGGACGAGATAATAGCAAAGACGAATGATGAAATTAAAGAAATTAGAGACAAAAAAGAGCAGGATATAATGACAATATAGAATTTAGATTTATGATTAAAAATTAAGTTTATGATACTGACAATTATCACATTTATAATAGTTTTATCTATTTTAGTGTTCGCTCATGAGCTTGGGCATTTTTGGGTTGCCAAGAAGAATGGCCTTATCCCAAAAGAATTCGGTTTTGGTTTTCCTCCTCGAGCTTGGGGTATTTACAAAAGCAAAGACGGGAGCTGGAAACAGGTCAGGGGAAAAAAAGAAGTAGATGATGCTGTTGGCACAATTTATTCTGTAAATTGGGTACCGCTTGGCGGTTTTGTAAATTTGGAAGAAGATGAAGATGGGGGAGATGATCCAAATCATTTTAGTAATAAAAAAATTTGGCAAAGAGCCGTGATACTTCTGGCCGGGGTTACGATGAATATTTTATTGGCAGCTTTTCTTTTCTCTATCGGCTATATGATTGGACTTCCTCAAGCGCTTGACGATGTAAGAAATAATGCAAAAATAAGTAATAGACAGATTGAGATTATAGAAGTTATTCCTGATTCTACAGCAGATAAGGCTGGACTTGAATTAGGAGACATGATAGTGAGTTTAGATGATAAGCAAGTGTTGAATCATGAACAATTGCAAAAATATACAGACGAAAATAATGGCAAGGAATTAACTTACAAGATAAAAAGAGGGGCAGAAGAAAAGGATTACCAAATTTTGGTTGAGACAAGACCAGAAACAAACAAAGGAGGCATAGGGATAAGCATTGCAGAAATTGGAATCGTGAGATATTCTATTTTAAGGTCTATTTGGGAAGGACTTAGAACAACTGTTCTTTTGACATGGTTAATTATAGTCGCTTTTTATGAACTTATAAAAGGTTTAATATTCGGACAAGGTTTAACTATAGAGCTTGGTGGGCCAGTTCGGATTGCTCAAATGACAGGAGATGTAATGCGCATGGGGTTTGCTTATTTAATCAATTTTACAGCCATTCTCTCTATAAATTTAGCCATTATAAACGCCTTGCCTTTTCCAGCGTTGGACGGTGGGAGGATTCTTTTCTTGATTATAGAAAAAATAAAAGGCAGTCCAGTAAAGAAGGAGGTGGAAGGAGTTATTCATTACATTGGTTTTGCTCTTTTGATGCTTTTGGTAGTTTTAGTGACCTACAAAGATATAGCTAGATTTTGGCAATAATTATTATTGTCATTCTGAACCGTTAGGCGAAGAATCTCGGGATCCTTCACTGCGTTCAGGATGATAGAAAACTATATGAAAATAACAAAAATAAAAGGAACAAACATAGATTTAACTCCAGAAATTAAGCTTTATGTTCAGGAAAAATTGGATATGCTGGATAAATATCTAGGGAACTTAGTGCCGTTAAATTGCGATGTAGAGGTAGGGCTCCAGAACAAACATCACCAAAAAGGTGATATATATTTTGCTGAAATCAGCATTGAGGTTCCGGGAGAAATTTTGAGAGTAGAAAAAACAGAAAAAGAGCTCTACAAAGCGATAGACAAAGTGAAGGATCATTTAGCCAGATCAATAAAAAAATATAAGCAGAAAAAATTAGGAATAAAATAATATATTTATAATATTTTTCTTTTTTGTTTTTGCCAGTTGATTTTTTTGTTGTTCTAGTTTATAATAAAAATGTTAAAAAAATGACTTCAATATCCTTTTTTAGGATATTTTTTGATTTATGAGTATTTTAAATAAAATATTGGGAGATCCAAATGAAAAAATAATCAAAGTTCTTCAATCTACAATTGATAAGATTAATAATTTGGAAAAGGAATTTGAGAATTTAAGCGATGATGAGTTGAAAAAAAAGACTCAAGAGTTTGCTGATGTTGCCAGAGAAAAACAAAGCGAAGATCTTCAAAAATATTTAAATGAAATTTTACCCGAGGCTTTTGCTTTAGTAAGGGAATCATCAAAAAGAGTTCTTGGTATGAGACATTATGATGTGCAATTAATTGGTGGCATCATTCTTCATCGTGGGCAAATTGCAGAAATGAAAACTGGAGAAGGAAAAACATTGGTAGCAACTTTGCCATTATTTCTCAATGCTTTGTCAAAAAAAGGCGTTCAACTTATTACAGTAAATGATTATTTGGCTCAAATTGGTGCTGGCTGGATGGCGCCAGTCTATCATTTGCTGGGTTTGACAACTGGCGTTATTATTCATGACGCTGCTTTTACTTATGACCCAGAATATATCGATGACTCTCAATATGATCCTAGACTTAAACATTTCCGACCCATCAAGAGAAAAGAAGCTTACGAATGTGATGTTTTGTACGGCACAAACAATGAATTTGGGTTTGATTACTTACGGGACAATATGGCCCCTAGTTTAGAAAAAATGGTGCAGAGAGATTTGTATTATACAATTGTTGATGAAATTGACTCTATTTTGATTGATGAAGCTAGAACGCCTTTGATTATTTCCGCTCCAGCCGAGGAGTCAGGAGATAAGTATTTCAAATTTGCTCAGCTTGTTCTTCGTCTCAAAGAAAATGAAGATTATAATGTAGATGAAAAAATGCGAGCCGCTACTCTGACAGAGGCAGGCATGTCAAAAATGGAAAAATTGCTTGGCGTAGACAATATTTATACAAGTGGAGGAATCAGGGAGGTGCACCATATAGAGCAGGCCTTGAAAGCACATGCTTTATTTAAGCGAGACAAAGATTACGTCGTAAAAGATGGAGAAATTATTATAGTGGATGAATTTACAGGCAGACTCATGCATGGCAGACGCTACTCAGAGGGACTTCATCAGGCAATTGAAGCCAAGGAGGGTGTAAAAGTACAGAGAGAATCTCAGACTCTGGCTACTATTACTTTTCAGAATTATTTCAGAATGTATGAAAAGCTTTCCGGTATGACGGGTACCGCCATTACTGAGGCTGAAGAATTTTCAAAAATTTACAATCTGGAAGTGTTGGCTATTCCTACAAACAAGCCAAACGTCAGAAAAGATATGAATGACTTGATCTATAGAACTGAAGCAGGCAAGTATAAAGCAATTATAGAAGAAATCAAAAGACGTAATAAAATGGGACAGCCAGTGCTTGTAGGTACGATTTCTATTGAGAACAATGAGCTACTTGCGGATATGATGCAGAAAAACGGTCTTAATCCAGAGATTTTGAACGCCAAAAATCATGAAAAAGAAGCTCGTATAATTGCTCAAGCAGGAAAATTGGGCGCTATCACAATTGCTACTAATATGGCTGGCAGAGGAGTTGATATTGTGCTTGGTGGTGCCGAGCCATCCTCCGCTAAAGCTTCGGATGGCAAGCCTTCAAAAGAATGGGAAGAGTGGAAAAAAGAGAATGAAAATGTAAAAGAAGCAGGAGGGCTTCATGTTATCGGTACAGAAAGGCATGAATCAAGAAGAATAGATAATCAGCTTCGTGGACGTGCTGGACGTCAAGGCGACCAGGGATCTTCACAATTTTTTGTGTCAACCGAAGATGACTTAATGAGAATATTTGGAGGCGATAGAATGAAAAATATAATGACTACGCTTCGTCTCCCAGAGGATATGCCGATTGAAAATAAAATGATTTCCAAGTCAATCGAATCAGCGCAGAAAAAAGTAGAAGGAAACAACTTTGATATGAGAAAGCATTTAGTAGAATACGATGATGTTATTAATAAGCATAGAGAAGCAATTTACAAAAGGAGACGCAATATTTTAGAATTAACAGAGCAGAAAAATAATGAAAATTTGAGCGGATTATCAAAGTTAGAAAATTCTAAATCACAAATTTCAAATCATAAACAAACTCCAAATTCAAATAACCAAAATTCAAAACACGAAAGAGAAGAGCAAAAATTTAGTTCCTTGGCCAATATAATTCTTGAAATGGTGGAAAATGAAATTGAGCAGGTGGTGACTTTTCATACTTCGGCTGAGTATATAAAAGAATGGAATTTGAACGAGATCTATCAAGTTGCTTCTACTATTTTTCCAGTTGAAGAAAAGCTAAAAACAGATTTAAGCGAATTTACAAAAGAGGAAAATAAACTAGACAAAATAAAAGCTAGAACTGCGATAATTGAACATTTGATAAAATTATCCAAGGATGTTTATATAAAGATTCAAGAAAAGTCAAAAGAAATCGGTTTAGAGTGGATGCAAATTGAAAAAGCTATTCTAATTCGTTCAATTGATACTCTTTGGGTAGAACATCTAGAAACTATGGCGAGCGTCAGGCAAGGAATCGGACTCAGGGGGTATGGGCAAAGAGATCCTTTAGTTGAATACAAAAAAGAGGCTTATAGGCTATATAATGAACTGATAAATTTGATACAAAAAGAAGTTGTATATAGCATTTACAAAGTTGGCATGATTGAGGAACAAGCTTCTCAGGAATTTTCAGCTCCTAGTTTAGCTGATCGCGCTAAACAGTTCAATGCGCCATCAAAAACAATGGATAAAAGCACTACTTCTTTTTCAGGATTCAAGCAGGCAAGTCCAAATAATACTTCAGATTCTGGAACGGTTGATTTAGTTAAGCAAAAAGTAAAAAACGAAGAAGGGGATAAAGTAGGCAGAAACGATCTTTGTCCATGCGGAAGTGGCAAAAAGTATAAGAAGTGCCATGGAGTTTAAATTAATTTTTTATATATTTCATTTATCTTTTTAACTATATCTTCTTCGCCTTTTACTTTTCTGTTTTGCATAAGGATCTTTCCGTCGCATATTGTCGAGTCTATACATTCACTATTGGCAGAGTAAACCAAATTTGATATTAGGTTGCTTTGTGGGTTGAGATAAATATTTTTTAAGTCAATAAGTAAAAAATCAGCCAATCTTCTTTCTTCTATCTTTCCGCAGTTTATCCTTAATGCTTCAGCGCCGTTTATAGTTGCCATGTTAAATATATCTTTTGCCAAAGCAGAGGTTGGATTTCCTGTGTTTATTTTTTGGAGAAGAGAAGCAAATTTCATTTCTTCCAACATATCAAGATTATTATTTGAAGCACACCCATCAGTCCCCAGTGTTAAAGTAAGCCCCGCACTTTTTAATTTTTCATAAGGAAGTATGCCAGAGCTTAACTTCATATTTGAAGTAGGATTATAAGCAATTTTTACGTCATTTTTTCTAAGTATCTTAATTTCTTTTTCATCAAGCCATATTGAGTGAGCCGCAATGACGTTTGGTCCTAAAAATTTTATACTTTCCAAAAATTCTGCTGGCCTCATTTTGTATTTTTTTATACATTCCTCAACTTCATTTTTTGATTCAGATAAGTGTATATGAATTAATAATTTATTTTCATCAGCGAATTTTTTTGCCCACCTCAAAGCTTCTTCTGAGTTTGAATAAATTGAGTGTGGCCCAAGCGCAAAAGTGATCCTTTTACTGTATTGTTTTGCTTCTTCAAATAATCTTTTATTTATTTCTATCTGCTCTTTTAATTTTTTTTCATCAAAGAAATCAATTATTACAGAAGATATAATAGCTCTTATTCCCATTTCTTCAACCGCTTTAGCCGTCCCATGAAAATGCCAGTACATATCATTAAAAAGGGTTGTCCCGGATTTTATCATTTCCAAACAGGCAAATTTCGCGCCCCAATAAATATCCTCCTCACTTAATTTTGCTTCAAGGGGCCATATTTTTTTCTCAAGCCATTCTTTGACTTGCATATCATCTGCATAACCTCTAAGCAAAGTCATTGCAGCGTGTGTATGAGAGTTGACAAACGATGGTATTATTGCCTTGTTTTTTCCGTCAATAAAATTATCGGCTTTATAATTTATATTTTTTTCGATTTTCTCAATCAAATTACCTTCGATATAAATATCTGTCTCTTCTTCATTCAATAATACATTTTTTATTAAAATACTCATATTAGACTGCCAATTAATTTTTTTATATTTTTTAAATTTTTTTCTATCCCATCTTCCCATTCTTTAGTAGTAATTTGTTTACTGGAGATTCCATTGGCATAGTTATCTACTGAACAAATAGAGGCATATCTTATGCCCATCTCATTGGCAATCGTTGCTTCGCTACCCATTGTCATGCCTACGATATCGGCAAATTTTTTTATCATATTTATTTCAGCAACCGTTTCAAACCTAGGTCCAATAGTTTGAAAATAAATACCTTTTTGGTGTACTTCTAAGTTTAATTTTTTTGATGCCTTTATTATTTTATTTCTTAAATCATTATCTATGCTTGGCACTATGTGTTCCTTTCTCGTGTTAAAAATAGTTTGAACTTGAAATAAATTAATATAATCATCAGGAACAACAATTGACCCAGGATGGATTTTTATTTTTAAAGATCCGACAGAGTTAACCCCGATGATTAAACCAACTCCTTGTTTTTTTAAAGTCATTATATTTTTTTTGTGGTTTATTTTATGAGGAGGAGTATTGCCTTCGTGCCTTTGCAAAAAAACTACATTATTTTTTTGGAAATTTTTTAATATAGACCCTCCTATTATGGCTATTTTATTCATAATGTTTTATTTATTTTTATAGCTTAATTTTAACAGTTTATTTTTGGAAAAACAAATTTTTATCATTTTTAAGACGACCTTTGTGGGGTCGCCTTGAATCCTCCTTTCTTTGTTTGTTTTTTCTTTCAGTTAGTGTAGCTTATGTCCTTGTCTCCACGTCCTTCTCCTCCGTCATCCATTCCATATCCCCGAACAAAGCGATTTTGAAGGTCAAAGCCGATGTAGAATAAGGGAACCTCCTTCTTCGCGGCGCCAACCTTTTTTACGACCACGCAAATTCTTACGGATTTTGCGCCTTTTTCTTCCAGATGTCCTAATAGGAAATCCAATGTGCGACATGTT
>Ga0066639_10004952_pt1 | contig 11281 bp, 8 predicted proteins | sample CryGeyCG2114_010_2_FD_59504 | JGI IMG/M metagenome (GOLD analysis project Ga0066639, IMG submission 59504) | Groundwater microbial communities from aquifer - Crystal Geyser CG10_big_fil_rev_8/21/14_0.10 | ecosystem: Environmental > Aquatic > Deep subsurface > Groundwater | place: USA: Utah... | reverse complement strand
AGAAAGAGACCCTGCTTTGGCAATAGTAAAAACAGCCAACAGTGAGATGAGGACTGTAAGGGGAATAATAGACGCTGGATTGTTCTTCTTAGAATTCCACATCACTTTTTTAAATATTTCTTATTTCTTAAATTATACAATGAATAGCAAAAAAAACACTTTTTATTTAAACGAACTGTGGATAGCTCAATCAAGTTCTTTGGTATATACTAACGAAATATGAAAATCTTAGGCATAGAAACGTCTTGTGACGAAACAGCGATAAGCGTAATTGAAGCCCAAGGAGACTTGGATAATCTTCAATTTAATCTTTTGTCTAACGTTATCTCTTCCCAAATTAAAATCCATGCTGAATGGGGTGGAGTTGTGCCGAATTTGGCGAATCGGGAACACCAGAACAATCTTATTACGGTACTAATTCAAGCGTTAGAAGAAGCAAGATTACTAAAAAAACAAACTCAAAAAAACGAGAAGGACGAGAAACAAATTTCTAAAATACTTAACAGAGAGCCAATCCTACTTGAACATTTCTTAAAAGAAATACCAAAAATAGAAATACCAGATATAGATGCCATTGCTATTACGGTTGGACCTGGACTTGAACCGGCGCTTTGGGTTGGTGTTAATTTCGCCCGCACACTAAGTATTGTTTGGAACAAACCGATTGTGGCTGTAAATCATATGGAGGGACACATACTCGCTTCTTTATTATCGCAAAAAAATAAAATTATTTTTCCAGCCATCGCGCTTTTAGTCTCTGGCGGACACACGCAAATCGTCTTAATTAAAAATTGGATGGATTATGAAATAATCGGGCAAACTCGCGACGATGCCGTAGGAGAAGCTTTTGATAAAGTGGCAAAAATACTTGGATTAGGTTATCCGGGAGGTCCAGCGGTCTCTGCTCAAGCAGAACAATTTTCATTGATTATTAATCAATTTACAAAAACGACAAAAACCAAGTTTGAAAATTGCAAAAAGGAAAATTCAATAAATCCATCACCTAACGGAGATGATTGTAAATTGAAAATTAATTTTCCCAGACCAATGATAAATTCCAATGATTTTGATTTTTCATTTTCAGGATTAAAAACCGCCGTACTATATAAAGTAAAAGATCTCAACCTGGCTATACGAAAGCCAGGTGAAAGAGAAAAACTTATTCAAGAGGTTTGTTATGGATTTCAACAAGCTTGCATTGATGTGCTTGTTTCTAAAACAAAAAAAACCATAGAAAAATATGATGCGAAAACTTTGATTGTCGGAGGAGGCGTTTCTGCGAACAAAGAATTGAGGGATCAAATACAAATTCGCTTAGCAAACACACCGACAAGCAATTCGCTTGATATTAAGATATTATTGCCAGAAATTAAATTTACAGGAGACAATGGAGCGATGATCGCAATTGCGGGATATTTGCAAATCCTTAAAAACCCTAATTGGAAAAACGCAGATCCCAACACGTTAAAAGCAAATGGGAATTTAAATTTTTAAAAAAATTATCAAAAACCAGAAAACGCTAGACACAATTTATTGAACGGTCCCTTTTTCCAAAACCTCTGTTGGCATTTTGCCCAACAGAGACCGCCTCCTCTCGGCTTGTGAAGAAGCGTTTTCCCTTTTTCAGGGAAGAAAAAGGGGGATCTTTCACTTCAAACATATAGCAATCTCCTTTTTTTTATTGTTAAAAACCTTATTCTGTCTTATAATCTAACATAACTTACAAATTAAACAACTTACCCCGCAGGGCGAGTAATACAAACAAAAAAACATGAATGAGAATCAAAATTTACCGGAAAAATATAACCCCAATGAACGCGAACAAATTTGGCGCGAATTTTGGGAAAGAGAAAAAATTTACAAATTTGACGAAACGGAAAATGGGATGAAAAAACCTATTTTTTCCGTGGACACCCCTCCACCTTATGTTTCCGCAGATCACTTACATGCGGGACATATTATGAGTTACTCGCAAGCTGAGTTTGTTGTTCGTTTTAAAAGAATGAATGGCTTTAATGTTTTTTACCCAATGGGGTTTGATGATAATGGACTTCCAACTGAAAGATTTGTTGAGAAAAAATATAAAATAGAAAAAGATAAAATTACTCGATCAGAATTTATTCAAAAATGTCTTGAAGAAACTAAAATCGGTGCGGAAACTTATAAAAATCTTTGGACTCTTCTCGGTATCTCCGTTGACTGGTCAAAAACTTACAGCACCATTAACAATCACTCCCAAAAAATCTCTCAGTGGTCTTTTATTGATCTCTACAAAAAAGGATTACTAAAGAGAGAAATGAAACCAATGCATTGGTGTATTACTTGCCAGACTGCTCTTGCTCAAGCTGACCTTGAAGACAAAGAAGAAGAAAGTTTTTTGAATACAATTGAATTCTCTGGAGAAGACGGGACACCTCTTCTTATAGCGACAACACGACCAGAACTTATTCCAGCTTGTGTTGCTCTTTTCTATAATCCAAAAGATAAAAGATACGAGCATCTCAAGGGCAAAAAAGCTATCGTGCCAATTCTGAATTACGAAGTGCCAATTCTTGAGGACGAAGCTGTGGATATAAAATACGGAAGCGGACTTATGATGGTTTGTACCTGGGGAGATATTGAAGATATTGAAAAGTGGCAAAAACACAAACTTGATGCGAGAAATATTTTTAATGAAAAAGGAATTCTTAATGAGCTTGCTGGCAAATATGCAGGTTCTCACCTTAGCAAGCTTAGGGGAGTTATTTTAGAGGAGCTTAAAACTGATGGCAAGCTAAAAAACCAAGAAAAATTAACCCACACCCTCAATGTTCATGAAAGATGCGACACCCCCGTTGAATTTGTTCTTACAAAGCAGTGGTTTATCAATGTAATGGACCATAAACACGACCTCCTAGAAAAAGGGACGGCTATTAAATGGCACCCAGAAAAGATGGAGAAAATTTACGAGAATTGGATTAACGGTCTTAAATGGGACTGGTGTATTTCTCGCCAAAGATATTATGGAGTGCCCTTCCCTGTTTGGTATTGCGAAGATTGTGGACATGTAATTTTACCAGAACAAAAAGATCTTCCCGTCGACCCAACAGAGAACAACGCACCAACAGACACTTGTCCAGAGTGCCAGTCAAAAAATATTGTAGGCGAAAAAGATGTTATGGATACATGGATGACTTCTTCTCTGACACCAATAATCGGAGCAAAACTTGTTGAAAATGAAAAAATCCAGAAAAAACTCTACCCTTCATCTTTAAGACCTCAAGCTTTTGAGATTATAAGAACTTGGCTTTTTTACACAGTTGCAAAATCTCTTTTTCACCACGATTCAATCCCATTCACAGACGCAATGATTTCTGGACATGGACTAGACGGCCAGGGAAGAAAAATTTCGAAGAGACTTGGAAACTATGTTGTGCCAGATAAAATTATCGCCGAATATGGAGCCGATGCTTTGCGATACTGGGCGACAGGAGCAACACTTGGAGAAAATTTGAGATACAGCGAAGACGAGATTAAGAAAGGAAAGAAAACTGTTAATAAGCTATTCAACGCTAGCAAATTTGTAGCGATGTTCATGGGTAACGATAGCTTAGCGGTCCAACCGCTAAGTGAACTTAGCGATACAGTGATTAGGTCTCTTGAACCTGCCGACAAATGGGTTTTGGACAGACTTTCAGATACAATCATCCATGTAACAAAATATTTTGAAAATTATGAATACTCAAAAGCAAGAAACACTATTGATGATTTTTTCTGGAAAACTTTTACAGACAACTATTTAGAGTTTGTTAAATACAGATTATATGACGATAGCGAAGAAAACAAAGAATCTAAACAAGTGGCCCAGCAAACGCTCTACACTTGCCTCCTCTCAATCATTAAACTATACGCTCCGATAATGCCTTACGTCACCGAAGAAATTTATCAAAGTTTATTCAAAGGTTCTGAAGGAGTAAAAAGTATCCATATTTCAGAATGGCCTGCACCAATTAATGTTAAATCAGAAAAAGATTTTGAAGAAGCAATCAAAACAATCGGGGAAATTAGAAAACACAAATCTGATAACGCTATTTCGCTAGGAAAAGACATCGGGGAGTTCGATGTCAAAGGAAGCGAGAATCTTAAAAAATACGAGGAGTTTATAAAAAAAGTTGGGAAAGTGATTAATTTAAAAATAGTTTAAACACAAAAAGCTCTCCTACAGCAGAGCTTTTTATGTTATAATTTATGTATGGATATTTTATCTCCATCTGAGTTTTTCTTCGCCATGATGGGCGGACTTTTGCCAGCTCTTTTGTGGTTGTGGTTTTGGTTAAAAGAAGATTGCCATCCTGAACCGAGAAAGATGATTATTCAAGTATTTATTGCCGGAATGTTTTCAACAACGGTTGCTCTCGGAATAGAGCATCTCTTCTTTAAAGCAGAAGAGCTAATGGGAATAGAAAAAACTACTGTTGGAGTTTTTGTATTACTGTTTGCTTGGGCTGCGATAGAAGAGATTGTCAAATATTTTATGGCCAAAAAGGTGGCTTTTTCTTCTCTAGAATTCGACGAACCAGTAGACGCTCTAATCTATATGATAACGATAGCTCTTGGTTTTACTGCCATGGAAAATATTTTCTTTCTTGCCAAAGCATTAAAAATAAATTTTATGATGGGTTTTATGACAGGTCACCTGAGATTTCTTGGTTCATCACTTCTACATGTCGCATCTTCTGGTATTGTGGGAACAGGTATAGCTTATTCTTTTTACAAGAAAAAAAACTTAAAAAGAAACCTAACGATTGGACTTATCCTCTCCACCATTTTGCACTTCGCTTTTAATTATTTTATAATGAAGATAGGAATAGGTTCTTCTGCAAACGAAGAAATGTTTAGAATCTTTATTTCATTGTGGACCGTAATAATTTTACTTATTTTTATTTTTGAAAAAGTTAAAAAACTAAGAAGCTCAAATATTACAAACTAACAACAAACAACAAAAAACATTATGGACAGCAAAAAATCTTTTTTCGAACGACTTACTGGTGCTACCAGGGTAGTTGATGATGAAATTGAAACACAAGACGAGAACTGGATTGAGGAAAGCAATGAAGAAGGTCAATTATCAGTCGACGTTTTTCAAACTGCAAACGAAGTGGTCATAAAAGCCATGACAGCTGGTGTTAAGCCAGACGACTTGGACGTTGAAATTAATCAAGAAATGGTTACAATCCAAGGAGAGAGAAAAGATGCTAGCAAAGTTGAAAAAGACAACTACTTTTCCCAAGAGCTGTACTGGGGGAGATTTAGCAGGACGATACTTCTTCCTCAGGAAATTGACCCAAGCGAATCAGATGCCACGATAAAAGACGGTATGCTAATTATAAGAATGCCGAAGATGGACAAAAGAAGAGTCCAAAAGTTGAAAATTAAATAAAAAAATATCCCTTTGTCATAGACGAAGGGATATTTTTTTATCTCTTGGCAATAACCGCTTTTTTATAGACATGTAGATGTTCCAAAGCGATACCTGTGCCTTTTGCAACACAAAGGATTGAATCATCTGAAAGAATGGCCTTAACTCCAGTTGAACGAAAAACTAAATCTTCTAAGTTACGCAATAAAGAAGAGCCACCCGTCATCATAATTCCATTATCAATAATATCAGAAGCTAACTCTGGAGGAGTTTCTCGTAGGACAGCTTTAATAGCACCCATCATTTCTTTCAATTCAGACTCAATAGCCTTGACTATTTCATTAGTTGAGACCTCCGCACTTCTAGGCAAACCAGTAAGAAAATCACGTCCCTTAATTCTATAAACGAACTCTTCTTCTACTGGTATAGCAGAGCCAATCTTGATCTTAATCTCTTCGGCTGTTCTGTCTCCGATGGTTAAGTTAAAATTCTTTTTTATATAATCTGCAATTGCCTGATCAATTTTATTCCCAGCAACCTTAACGGAAACAGCAGTAACAATACCTCCAAGAGAAATAACAGCTGCATCAGTTGTTCCTCCTCCAATATCGACAATCATATATCCTGTCGGTTCGTGTATAGGAATACCAGCACCAATAGCTGCAAGAATAGGCTCTTTCACAACATAAGCAGATTTAGCACCCGCTTTAATTGCAGCTTCAACAACAGCTCTTCTCTCTGTTGATGTAACACCAGCAGGGACAGACACCATTACTTCCGGTTTAAAAATATTCCATTTACCCAAAGCCTTGGAAATAAAATAACGAAGCATCGCTTCTGTAACCCGATAATCAGCGATAACTCCATCTTTCATCGGACGATAAGCGATAATCTCATCAGGTGTTTTTCCTATCATTTCTTTTGCTTCGTCTCCAACCGCTAGAACTTTGTTATCAGGGACAGAAACAGCGACGACAGAGGGCTCGTTCAAAATAACCCCATACCCTGGAAGATAGACCAATGTATTGGCGGTACCTAAATCAATACCTAATTTTTTTATAAAAAATGACATATTTTAATTATTTACTATTCACTGGTAATTTTTAAAGTCTACACTCTTTTTATATCTGCACCTAGCTCATTTAACTTATCGACAATATTCTCATAACCACGATCAATATGGTTTGATGGATCATCTATTATACTTTTTCCTGAGGCGACTAAACTCGCTAACAACATGTCTATCCCAGCCCTAACATCGTGAGAATTTAATTCAGCAGATTGAAAATCTGTAGGACCGTATACATTAACAGAATAAGTCTCTCTTGCATCATACTCAGAATCATTGAAGTTATAAAATTCTGGACCGTCCCCCTCTGGATGAAAAAGATCATAACGCAAACCCATCTTCTTCAATTCGTCTAGATAACCCCAACGAGTCTCAAAAATTCTCTCGTTTATTACAGACTTCCCTTCAGACATATAAGCAAGTAATAGTGTAATAAGTGGCTGCCAATCTGTTGCAAACCCAGGGTACCAATCTGTTGTAATCTCCGTTGGTTTTAATATTTTATTGACCCTAACTATCCTCGCGGTATTTTTTTTAAAACCAACTTCAACTCCAATTTCTTTCAAAGTATTGATAAATAATTTTAAATGTTCCTCTCTCACATTTTTAACAGATATATTTCCACCTGTCATAATAGAAAGAACTAATGCTGTCGCCGCCTCTAATCTATCTGGAATAGACACCACTTCAGCTCCTTTCAGCAAGGGCTCTACTCCTTGGATCTCAATCACTCTTGGTTCTACCCTTTTTATTTTAGCGCCCATTAGATTAAGACTTTCTATTAAATTATCAACTTCTGGTTCTTGTGCCGAGTTTTTAAGAACAACTTTTCCTTCATTAAACACAGACGCTAATATTAAATTCTCAGTCCCACAATGCGTATTTTTTTCAAAAGTATATACGGTCGACTTAGGCCTCAATGGCATAGAAATCTCCATGAGATTTCCTTTCTCTACCATTTCTGCACCAAGTGCCTTAAGACCTTCCAGGTGTCTATTAAGAGGCCTTTTTCCAATAGCATCTCCTTTGGGTGGATAAATTACAACCTTCCCTGTACGAGCCAAAGTGGCGCCAATAAAAAGTACCGATTGCCGAGCGTACATTGCTTCAAGAGGTATTTCCGAAGAATGAATATCTGAGCAATCGACTTCTATTGAATTATCATCACTAAACCGAACTGCACCCCCCAAAGAAGTAAGCGCATTAATGGTTCTATATGTATCCGAGATTTTTGGAATATTACGAAAAACACATTTCTCCCCACTCAACAAAGCTATAACAGGAAGTTTTGGCCCTGCGTTTTTTGCTCCAGAAACTGGATAAATTCCACTTAAAGGCTTTCCGCCCCAAACAATAAACTTACTCATAATACATTATATCTTACAGGATTAAGAACATTTTAGCAAAAAACAAATAAAGACAAGACCCGTTTACTTTTGCCCTGTTTTCTGCGAAAATAAGCATACAATGACATTGAAAAGAAGAAGGTTAATATTAGGGATATGTGTGGTTGTTTTTATTTTAACCGTTCCCGTTTTATTGCTGTATACAACTGGCTATTTTCTTGATTCTAATTTTAATCTCATCAAAACTGGCGGAATCTACATTGCCTCCCCTGTCTCTGGCTCACAAATTTTTATAAACGAACAATTAGAAAAAGAGACAAACATACTACAAAATAGTGTTTTTACTCAAAATCTAAAAGCAAAAAATTACTCTGTCCTTGTCGCAAAAGATGGATACTCTCCATGGCGAAAAGAATTAGAAGTTAAACCCCAGTATGTAACAGAAGCAAGGGCTTTTCTACTTCCAGAAGACTACAGTGAATCAGCAACAATTCTAATGAGAGATAATCTAACACCTCTTGGGGTATCAGATTACGACGATGTTCTCCAAATACTAAAACATGATAAAAGATTCGGCGAAGTAATAGCCAGCACAACACCGCCATCAATAGAAAGATTTGCGCTTCACGACAAATTAAGGCTTTGGAGATACTCAGGAGAAAATAAAATACGGATAGAATGGTTGGACAAAGAAACGCCAAAGCCATACTACCTAGAAGAATCTAAACAGTTAGTATTGGATTCTCCACAAGAAATACGAAGTATGGATTTTTATCCACGCCGTTCTGATGTTATTATAGTAGCAAGAGAAAATGGAATCTTTGCGATAGAGATAGATGAACGAGGCGGAAGAAATATTCAGACAATTTACAAAGGCAAAAACCCGATCTTCACAACTTACGGAACTGGTGCTGAAATATATGTTCTGGATGAAGATATCCTAATGAAAATCAAACTATAATTTTTTCGGAAGAACCAGCTTCCTCTTTAAACTTCTGTTTGCGATATACTCACACTTCTTTAAATGTTTATTAATTTGTTTATTGATACTAACTAATTCGCAATTCGTATTATATGAATCTTCTTACAGTCATCCCAATAACAAAAAACTCCTTCAAAGAAAACCTGTCTTACTTTACCTCAAAAAATATTAAAGAAGGTTCTTTGGTCACAATACCAATAAGAAAAAGAGAGGTTCCTGCTCTAGTGGTGTCAGTAGAAAACATAAAAAGTGCAAAAACCAAATTAAAATCTAACGAATATTCTCTCCGTGCAATAAAAAATGTTGAAAAAGAAAACTTTTTAGATTCTGAATTTATCCAAACTTGTAAAGAAATTTCTAATTACTATGTGACTTCTTTAGGGGCAGTCATTAAAAATCTTGTTCCTCAAATAGTATTGGAATCCCGAGATATAAAAACTCAAGCAAGAGCCATAAACGTAAGGACAAATAAACCTATCACGTTATGTCAATTTCCAAAACTTGAGCGTGTGCAATATTATAAAAGTATAATCAGAGAAGAATTTGCAAAAAAACAATCTGTTATCTTTTGTTTACCAACAATAATTCAAGCAGAAGAATTCTCCTCTCTTCTCAAAAAAGGCATAGAGAAACACACAATTGTAATACACAGCAAGCTAACAAAGAAAAAACAAAAAGAGCTTTGGCAAGAAGCAGTATCGAGAGAGCATCCTGTCTTAATAATAACAACTAAGTCTTTCTTATCTATTCCTAGAGACGATATAGGAACTTTAATATTAGAAAACGAAAACTCTCCATTTTATAAATTTATAAATCAGCCTTTTATCGATGCAAGAAAAATCGCTGAAATTTGGACAGCAAAAAAGGGTATTCGACTAATACTTGGGGACGACATTGTCAGAACGGAGACATATCATCGTTTTAAAAATACTCCTGTTGCAAGAATGATTCCATCTACTAGGCACATATTAGTAGACATGAATGAAAACCTTAAAGATATTGACGAAAAAACTTTAAGAGATAACAAAAAGAAGAAAAGGGATGATTCCTCATATTTTTTTAGTGAAGAACTGAAAGACCTATTAACCCAAGATAAAAAAACTATTTTATTTATCAACAAAAGAGGATATAGCCCGACAACCGTATGCAATAATTGCTACAGAACAATTATATGTGAAAAATGCGAATCTCCGCTAGTGATACATAAAGAAGGACCCCGAAGCAAGAAGGGTAAATTTATCTGTCATAAATGCCTAAAAAAAACAGAGATACCGCTAAGATGCCCATATTGTAAAAGTTGGGAAATTGAAGACTGGGGCATGGGAATTCAAAAAGCAGAAAGAGAAATCACCCAAATTTTCCCTACTCTTAAAATATTCCGAATGGATAGTGATACTGTAAAAACTCCTAAACAAGGGAGAGATCTTGTTGAGGAATTTATGAACCACGCAAGAGGAGTTTTAATTGGGACAGAACTTATGTTCTCTTACCTACACAAGCCAGTAGAACAGGTCGCCGTCCTCTCTATAGATTCTCTTTTTGCATTCCCAGATTTTCGCATCAATGAAAAAATATTTCAGTTGCTTTTAAAACTAAAATCGCTTACCCAAGAATCCTTTTTAATACAAACAAGGATCCCCGATCAAGAAATTTTTAATAAAGTCAAACGTGGAAATATTTCTGGTTTTTATAAGCAAGAACTTGAGATACGACAAATGCTTAAATACCCGCCATTTGCCACGATTATAAAATTGACAAAAGAAGGTAAAAACAAGGAAACAGTAGAAGAAGAAGCCGAGCGCATTGAAAAATTATTCTCAAAATGGGACCCGATTTCTTATTCCGCCTTCATCCCTAAGGTTAAAGGCACTTTTGCTCACCATATATTGATAAAAATATCTCCAGAAAAATGGCAATCAGGTAAAGAAAAAGAGCTCTATGGTGCCCTTTCTTCCCTGCCTTCATCGTGGAAAATAAATGTAGATCCAGAATCACTCTTGTAATTAAAAGCAAAAATAGATAAATTAAAGATAATGATTATACAAGAAGGAAATAAAGTTTTGAGACAAATAGCTCAAGAGGTGCCTCTTGAGGATATTCAAAGTGGAGAAATAAAGAATCTAATTAAGAAGATGACGGTTTCCCTGTTCGAACAAGAAAACGGGGCTGCCTTAGCCGCACCTCAGATTGAAGTGTCAAAACGAATCTTCATCGTAAAAAGATATTTAATAGACAATACCAAAGGAACAGAAGAGGAAAATGTAAACAAAAAAGAGATAGTTGTTTTTATAAACCCACAAATTACAAAAATCTCTAGAAAGAAAAAAGAGATGGACGAAGGTTGTTTAAGTGTAGAGGGTACTTACGGCAAAGTCCACCGTTCTGAAAAATTAACCGTCGAGGCCTACGACAAAACTGGCAAAAAATTTACTCGAGGATGTTCTGGTCTCTTGGCACAAATAGTCCAACACGAAGTAGACCATCTA
>Ga0066639_10004949_pt1 | contig 11284 bp, 8 predicted proteins | sample CryGeyCG2114_010_2_FD_59504 | JGI IMG/M metagenome (GOLD analysis project Ga0066639, IMG submission 59504) | Groundwater microbial communities from aquifer - Crystal Geyser CG10_big_fil_rev_8/21/14_0.10 | ecosystem: Environmental > Aquatic > Deep subsurface > Groundwater | place: USA: Utah... | reverse complement strand
ACCTTGAAATTAATAATTTCAAAAAATTCATTAATACCTCTAAATAGATTTTCTATAAGACCAAAATATTTGTAATTTTAAAATCAACATTGGATTTTGACGTTACGCTCTCAACTAAGTTATTTTCGTAAGGTAAAAGCGAATGATGCACCAAATATGAAGTGTTATTAGACAGGTCATAGGTATCATAAATAATTTCATCTTTTTTTGATAAGTAGGCAAAGGAAAAGATATCACCTGGACTTTGGGGATCGCTGATATTTTCGATCTCATCTTTGTCAAAATTGTACTTTATTATTTCTGATCGAGAACCACTATGTGTCAACATGAGTATAGCGTGATTGATAAATTGCAGCTGTGATAATTTTTTATTGTCAAGTGCTCCTTCGGGCAATGTACTTCGTAAAACAACATTACCATCAGCATCGATTATCTTAACAAGCCGATCCTGATATGAATTATTATCTATCCAATAACCACTATGAGCGTAGGCAAATAATGCGCCATCGCCGCCAAGATAGAGTTGTTCGAATCCACCGAGGTAATACTGTTCCCCCCTTAGATCTTCATCAGTCAATAATAGTGTGGAATCAATTCTTTCACTATCAACGGAAATTCTCTTTATCCCACTCCATGAAGTGACCTCATTTTCCAGACGGATATTTTCTCCAATCAGTACTATGCGATCCAGAGAGTCGACAAAGTAAGTGCGAAACCAGCCATTGTCAGCATTTGCGTAATAAATATTATCAACCCTCCCTGAAGGATAGAAAACTCTTAGCCACTCAGAATTCCAATTCCCTTGATTAGCGCCGTGAAAAACGACGTTTCCATTTTTCATAATTTGAAAATCCCGCATAGACATACGATAATTTCCAATTTGAGTAATGTTACCATTTATATCCAGTTTTTTAAGTACTGAGGTTTGCCCTTGTCGTCCTAGGTAATAGACGTTTCCAACAGCGTCAAATTGAATCACTTGTCGATTAAATTCATTGCCAGCATAAAATGCCCCCATGCCCTCAATCTCAGCGTCAACGACTTCAGTTTTTCCATTTTTTAAAATTCTAAACAGCGCGACATTTCGTCCTGCCGGTGAATATGAAAAATTTGGAGTTTTACCAGATACATTTTGACTATTAATATCGCGTATCCAAATCCCATTTGTTAAGCCAATGTAAATTGATCCATCAGGGCCTTTTGCCAAAACTCCTATTTTTACGTGCCAGTTTTTATTAATATTACTAAAAATTGAAATGAATTTGCCATCCTCCGTGTATTTCAGAATATCTTCATTTCCGTTGCCGTTCTTAATAACTCTTTCGGCCTTCATTAAGGCCGTTGCACCTGAAATATTGAAAACCTGGCTTAATACCATTTCTCCATCACCACGGTTCTCATTATTATCTTTATGTTGATTATCATTCTGGCACGAATACAAAAGAAAGAAGCTTAAAAAAATCAGAATAGAATTCTGCATAATAGAGACCTCGATTAAATGTAAAGATGTGAATAATCAAAAGAGGAAGAACTTCCCTACTGTATATCTGCATTTACTATGCCAAGATTTATTTGTACTTACCGCAGCTTAAATATACTCTTTTGATATTTATTTCGAGATCTGTCTAAAAAATGATGAATTTAAATTTTAATGTAAGATAAGTGGTTGATTGATAATAAGGGCTGGTTTCTCATATAAAATTAGCTACTTTGCAACCCGCCCTTTCTATACAAAGACTATTCAATATATTCTGTGATCTCTTCAACATCTACCTGAACTTGTATCAAAAAGTTTACAAATTCTTGGGTGATGGCCTTGGCATTTTGCGCCACTATGGCCTGATTATGTTTATTATTTAGAAATTCCATCAAACCGCGAAAAAGATCACCATCGCTTCTTTTACCAATTATGCGCTCTAATTTATTTACCAGCTTTGAGTGAGACTCTCTCTCGTATTCACAGATTAGACGTTGTAGCTTACGGCGGTCTTTGCGCCCAATGCCGATACCACTTCGACCACTGCCGGTAGAACTCATGGCCCAAAAGTCCTTTAGTGATGCTTCATTTAATATACCATCTTTCATTAATTTCCCGCTTGCAGCGCTATATATAGAAACAAATGTCGCTTCTGCTAGATCATTTTCCCAAGGATGAGCACTGGATCTTAGATCGACCATGACATGACGATCCAATTCAGCTGTATAGATTGTCACAAAATCTGTTGCTACTGTCTGGGCATAAAGATTAAAAGCGGGGTTAGAAAATCCTGATGAATTGCTCTGAGTCAGAATTTCTAATAATGTCGTATAGAAAAGCTTTAGATCATTTTCATGGGTGAGAAAATTTTCCAATTCAAGCAAATACATGACATCAGAAGCATCATTGGCGTTATGAAGTTCAGATGCACCATAGCTTCGGCCAGATTTTACATCGTCACTGTCTTGGCCCGACTTATAACCATAATTATAAAAATAATTATTTTCGTCAATTCTGATGTATGTTCCGGCACTGCTCGCCATTGCAAAAAAATGCGCCAGCACATATATATTACCATTTCCCTCATAATTACTTTGCATGATTGGCACAATATTCGAAGAATTGAATCTTTTGCCTTCTAGTGCCTGGGAAAATTTACGAAGACCTCTTTTTCCATCAGGAAATGCACCCAAAACTCTACTTACAATTTTGCCATCAAAATTATCAAGCGCCTGTTTAATGCTGTTCCAACTTGCAAAGTGATAGGTCGATAAATAATCATCATCGAATTGGGCCTTAATACCTTTTTTTGATACCAACATGGTCTGTAAAAATGTTTTACCCTGAAATGCATCAAGGTCAATATTATGCATGAGTTCCAGTGGTGCTGGGGTAGCCAATGCTCCAAAACATATGACTAGACATATGAACGTTATAAGATTTTTTATATTTTTAATACTTTTCACTTTGTTCTCCAGATTTTAATTAATAACACAAGGCTTATAACGCCCGCAAGCACTCGCATCAATTGAATTGATTCTATAAGATCTATCTAATTCTTAGATAAATATGAAGCCAAGACATAAGTCAGTGATTTATTATGAATATAGTCTATAGTTAACTCTCAACGACTATATATGATAGAACATGTACTTGGAGAATAAGCATGAAAACAATTTTAGTTACAGGTGCTAATAGAGGTTTAGGTTTTGAGGCCTGCAAGCAATTGGCCTTGGACGGACATAAAATTATTATGACAGGCAGGGATGAAGCAAAACTGAAGCAAGCAGCAGCAAAACTTTCAGGAAACATTATCCCGCTAAAAATGGACGTGACGGCTGATAAAGAAATTGAAAATGCAGCCATTTGGGTAAAAGATCATATTGGTAATATAGATGTTCTAATAAATAATGCCGGCTCAGTCTTTGACACATTTCCCTTTGGAGCGAATTGTGAAAATCCTTTGAGTACAGGTCACAATGAATTAAGAAACACTTTGGAATTAAATTTAGAAGGCCCGTATAGCGTAATAAAATCGTTTCTCCCTTTGTTACGTAAGACACAGAGGACAGACATCATTAATGTTTCCTCCGGAATGGGCTCTCTTCATGACATGGGGACAGGTGCGCCCGCCTATCGTATTTCAAAGGCGGCACTCAATGCTTTAACAATTTTTCTTGCAACAGAGCTAGCGGCCACTAAAATATATGTGAATTCGCTTTGCCCTGGGTGGTGCTCGACTGAATTGGGCGGACAAGAAGCTCCCCGTACACCAGCAGAGGGCATTATTGGAATACGCTGGATTGTCAATGAGAGACCTGAGTTAAGGGGCAAGTTCATAAGAGATAAGGCAATCATTTCATTTTAATTAATTCTTCAAAATGAGAAAGGTCAGCTGCCTATAGTGATGACAGCCGTTGGTAGACAACATTAACCAGTCTAGGCTCATGTGATGGGCATATTTATATTTTTTATCGTCTTCTTAGTCACAATATTCCTACTATGTGCGTATTGGGGAAAAGCTTTTTCTGGCGTAGCTATCACTCTTGGGCTTCTTTTATTTTACTTTAGCTTACTTTATAAACTACACATAATCACAACATTAGCTTGGTGTGTTTACTCCACTATCTTAATCATTACATATATAAATCCTATTCGACGTAGACTATTTTCTAAATTAATTTTTACTTTTCTTAAAAAAAGCCTGCCTCAACTTGGAGACTCTGAAAAAATTGCCCTAGAGTCGGGAACTGTTTGGTTCGAAAAAGAATTTTTTTCTGGTAATCCAAACTGGAAATGGCTTCTCGATTACAAAATAACACGACTTTCAAATAAAGAGCTTGATTTCTTAAATGGTCCGGTCGAAGAACTTTGTCAAATGATCGATGACTGGAAAATTTTGAAAAATCGAGATTTAACACCTGAAATTTGGGCCTATATAAAGCAACATCGGTTTCTCGGAATGATTATACCAGAAGAATATGACGGACTGGGATTTACCTCAGCAGCACATTCGGCCGTTATTGCAAAAATTGCTAGTCGCAGTTTTACCGTTGCTGTAACTGTCATGGTTCCAAACTCACTTGGGCCGGCGGAGCTTATCCTCCATTATGGGACACAAAAACAAAAAGAATTTTACCTACCACGCTTGGCCCTTGGTGAAGAGATACCTTGCTTTGCCCTAACTGAACCTAATGCCGGGAGTGATGCAGGTTCGATCACAAGTAGCGGGATAATCTGTCGTGAAAATTTTAATGGGCAAGAAGAGCTCGGGATACGTCTCAATTGGAACAAACGTTATATTACCTTAGGTCCTGTCTGTACTATTATAGGACTGGCATTCAGATTATATGATCCTGAGGAGTTGTTAAATGGCAAAAAAGATTATGGCATTACCTGTGCCCTTATTCCATCCCATCTATCTGGAATCAACATCGGAAAACGTCATGATCCAATGGGTGTTCCTTTTCAAAACGGACCAAATCAAGGCAAAGATGTATTTGTCCCACTTGACTACATTATAGGTGGGCAAGGTCAGGCCGGTAAAGGATGGGGAATGCTGATGGAAACTTTGTCTGTGGGACGATCAATATCATTACCCGCAGTTTCTGTCGCCGCGATCCAACTTGCAACTCGCACAATTAGCTCTTATTGCACCGTTAGAAAACAGTTTAATACCCAAATTGGAAAATTTGAAGGAGTACAAGAGCCATTAGCTCGTTTGGGAGCAATGGCGTATGCCACAAATGCAACACGATTATTAACTGTTGCAGCAGTCGACAGAGGTGAACGCCCTGCAGTCATCTCAGCAATTGCTAAATGCTATTTAACAAATATTATGCGTGACTGCATGAATGATGCCTTAGATATTCATGCTGGTGCGGCCATCTGCCTTGGGCCACGTAATATTTTGGCAAACTCTTACATGACAGCTCCAATAGGAATTACGGTTGAAGGATCGAATATTTTAACCAGATCAATGATAATATATGGACAGGGCGTTACGCGTTGTCACCCCTATATAAACAAAATAATGACCGCTATTATGGAAGATAATACTAACATTTTAGACAAGGCATTCATCGGGTATCTCAACTTTATTGCCACAAATGCTGTAAGAACTTTTATTAACTCTATTACCAAAGCTTATTTAATACATGTTAAAGCTCCACGAATCATTGCTAGATATCTGCAACAATTGACTCAATTATCATCTTCGTTTGCTCTTTTGTCTGACGCGGCATTAATTAGTTTAGGCGGAAATCTCAAGCGAAAAGAAAAAATTAGTGGCAGAATGTCTGATGCACTTGCGTGGTTGTACATTTGCTCGGCCACGATAAAACATTTTCACGATGGAGGGTATCTGAGTCAACATGAGCCCTTTTTACATTGGAACTGTCAAAATGCATTATACAAGGTTCAAACGGCACTTTCTGGAATTATTGAAAATCTTCCTAGCTCAGGTCTGGTCCGAAAATCTTTAAAAATGTTAGTATTTCCCTTGGGCCTTAATCTTAGGCCACCAAGCGATAAACTAGGAAGCGAAATCGCAAATTCACTCTTAGACAATCCTAAAGATCATCTCCAAATAGCACCTAACATTTTTACTCCGCCTAAAAATGAAATTGGAAGAGGAAAATTAGAAGGTGCTCTACCTCTGATTATATCTGCATATAAAATACAAGAACGTATTCACGAAGCTACTCGATCAAAAAAGATCAAAGAGAGTCCAAATATTAGAATAGAAGATACAGCTCTCAGCTCAGGAATAATAAGTAAAGTTGAATATGATGAGATAATGCACTTAAAATTACTATATGATGAAATCATACAAGTCGATGCATTTACACCTCAGGAGTTTCTGCATCAAGGATATGAAAAAACAATTTAGATAGGAGCTCACTTAAAACATATTTTAAAAGATGAAAATTAAGTAACAACGACTGTTTTAATATTTACAAACTCTTTGATTCCGAAATCTGAAAGTTCTCGACCATGACCACTCTCTTTTATACCTCCAAAAGGTATTCGCGGATCAGAACGAACAAAATCATTAATAAAGCAAGTACCAGCATCCAATCGATTTTCAGCAATATCTTTTCCGTGTTGTAAATTTCGAGTAAATACTCCCGCTCCGAGACCAAAAGATGTCTTATTTGCAATCTGAATGGCATCATCTTCATTTATTGCTTTAATTAAAACTGCCACTGGCCCAAATAGTTCTTCATAATAAGCAGGAACACTTTCTGTGACATTCTCTAAAATAGTTGGAGGATAAAAGGCTCCTGCCCCATCCGAAATATTTCCACCTAATATACATTTAGCGCCAGCGGCAATACTTCGCTGCACCTGAATATCAAGATTATCACGCAAATCAATTCTTGCCATTGGTCCCATTTCCGTATCAATGGCCATTGGATCACCAAGCTTAACTTTCTTCATTTTATCTTTTACCTTTTCCTTGAATATTTCGTATATCGAACTGTCTGCAATGAATCTCTTTGCGGCAATGCAACTTTGACCAGCATTGAGCAATCGACTTTTGACACATGCGGTAGCAGCATGCTCTAAATCTGCATCTTTTAGAATCAAATAAGGATCACTCCCACCAAGCTCTAAAACCGTTTTTTTTAGTGATTCTCCGGCAATTGCAGCAACCGCTTTGCCGGCCATAGTGCTGCCAGTTAAAGTTACTCCTTGAATTAGATTACTTTTAATAATTGATGGAATCTTAGTCGAAGGAATAATAATGGAGCGAAATGTATCTTTAGGAAAACCTGCTTGTTTAAATATTTCTTCAATTTCTAAAGAACACCCTGAAACATTAGAAGCATGTTTTAATATAACAGTATTGCCTGCGCACAAAGTGGGAATTGCAAATCGAAATACCTGCCACAAGGGAAAATTCCAAGGCATTATAGATAAGATCACACCGAGAGGTTTAAATGTAACAAATGATTCACGCATCTCTGTTGCTATAGGAAGATTACGCAAAAATTCTTCACAGTTTTCTGCATAGTAATGACAAACCAGGGAACATTTTTCAACTTCGGCCTTCGACTGAGCAAGAGGCTTGCCCATCTCAGTCGTAATTAACTTAGCCAAAGTATCCTTTCGTTTTATCAGAACCTCTGCTGCCTTATCTACATATTGTGCACGCTTTGAAATTGCTTGGTATTTCCAATCTAGAAAAGCCGCATGACTATGCGAGATTGTTTCAATAATTTTATTCTCTGAAAAAGTTTCATATTCATTTATCAAACTATTATCGAATGGATTATGCGTCTTTATTACATTCATATTTTATCTCCAAAAATGTATGCTTAAGTTTTTCTTGCAGTTTTAAATTTATTGATGCATCAATTGGTACTTCGAGCAAGGTAATCCCTTCACGTTTAACCGATTGGCGAAGCATAAAATCCAGATCTTCTATACTATTGATCCTGTGTCCCTGTATCCCAAAACTGGCAGCATAAGTTTCAATATTAGGATTTCCAATCTTTGTATAGAGACTATTGCCTTTGGAGTGAAGCTGCTTCCAGCTTATTAGGCCAAAATCATTGTCATTTAATATTACAGCGGTAAATGAGACATTCAATCGTTTGGCCGTCTCAAGCTCCTGCCCATTCATCAGAAAACCACCGTCCCCCATAACAGCAACAATAGGTCGCTTAGGATAAACCATACTGGCAGCAATGGCTCCGGGAAGAGCTATCCCCATACTGGAAAAACCATTTGAGATAATGCACGAATTAGGGTTATAAGTTCTAAAATTTCTCGCTATCCATAATTTGTGACTTCCGACATCACTGATAAGCAAACCATCGTCTGGTAGGCATGTTCGGATGCTATTAATTACTGTTGCAGCATTAAGCCCCGGGTTTTCATCCAAAAACATTTGATTAAAATCTTCACTAGAATCGCGAATAGTCGCGTACCAATTTGAATCAAAGACCTGTAGAGATCCTTTCTCCGTATTGAAAAATAGTTCATTGATAGTATCTGCGATATCACCATTGATCTCTACAGTTGGAATATAATGTTTGTAGATCTCTGCCGGCTCAAAATCTATATGAATAATATTTTTACAATTGCACGAGTTCCATTTTTCCGGCGAATACTCGGCAATGTCATATCCAATCGAAATGACTAAGTCAGATATGCAAATAGCATGCAAGGGATAATCATAAAAACCCAACCCCACAGTAAATAGAGATTGCTCAAGTTTATCTGAAATTGCCCCTTTACCCATGAATGTAGAGACTACTGGAATATTAAACTTTTGAGCTACATCGCTTAAAAGATTACTACATCGCGTTCTGATGGCACCGTTGCCTGCTAGGATAATAGGTCTTTTCGCCTGACGAATAAGCTGAGCAGCTTTACGTAAAGATTGACGATTCGGGCCAGACCTTAAAACTGCGACTCGCTCAATCGGCAAAGAATCGCCAGTTACTATCTGCGTAGCAACATCTTCAGAAAGTTCGATATGAGTTGCCCCTGGCTTTTCCCTTTCTGCCAACTTAAAAGCCTTTCTTGTAATTTCAGAAACTACTTCCGCATTATAGATAGTGCCATTCCACTTTGTTATGGCATTGAACATTTTAATAATATCGATTGTTTGATGGCTTTCATGGTGCAAACGGTTAAGACCACCCTGGGCCGTTATTGCAACCAGCGGCGCCTTATCTAAATGAGCATCGGCGACACCCGTAATTAAATTTGTAGCTCCAGGTCCCAATGTTGCCATACAGACGCCAGCTTTACCCGTAAGCCGGCCCCATACATTGGCCATAAAGGCCGCACCTTGCTCGTGTCTGGTTGTTATAAATTTTATGTTTGATTTGGCCAGGCTGAATAAGAATTCTTCATTCTCCTCTCCTGGCAGACCAAAGATATGGGTGACGCCCTCATTTACTAAGCACTGAACAAACAAATCTGCGACCGTAATATTGTTTAACATATTGACCTCATTATTATTGCTACTTAAACCGCATTAATTCTTTTGGCTTCTCCCTCAATGTTAATACTTACAATATCCCCTATCAGGTTTTCTCTTGCACTTAGTTTACGATTCCAAAAAATTCCAAAATCATTTTTATTGATTGTCGTGCGGATTTCAAAAACTAATATTTCATTCCCTGATGTGTCTGTGCGACAACCTTTGCACAAAACATTTAAGTTGACAGGGCGGGTGTAATCTTTGATTGTCAGCCTACCATCAACGCTACTACACCATTTCGACTGCCTAATAGAACTACCATTCCCAAACTTTATGGTTGGAAATTTTTGAACATTTAAGAACTCAGCACCTTTGAGGTGTTGATCTCTTTTTTCATTATTGGTATCGATTGAAGCGGCATCAATTTCCCCAGACAATGCCAGCAATTGTCCGCTTTTTTTATTATATAAAATTTTCCCTTCAAATTTTTTAAAGATCCCATTTATATTCGCTATTATAAGGTGAGGAATCTTAAAGCCCACGTGCGTATGGGACGAATCAATTATATAGTCAGATGTATGTGTGACCTCACTTATGTCATAACTCTCAACCTCAAATTTCATAAAAGCTCCTTTACTGCCAAGAACGCATTCAAGATAAATTTAACGTTCTTGTATCCTTTATGAGGATAGCCTTGAAATCTCGTTTGCAGCAAACGAAGTGAGCACATCTAATGCTGACAGACGTCAATAAAAATCTTGAGCAATAGTCATCAATTAGAAATACTAAATATGCAGATGATTAATCTATTAATTGGCTTCTGATAATCCATGCGGTCTTTTCATGGATTTCGATTCTATTTCCCAATAGATTCTCTGTTCCAAAATCCGCGACTTTATCTGCTTTTAAAAATAATTCCCGAGCACAACGAGCAATAGATTCATGCCCATGCATAAGGTCTAGCATCATGTCATTCACAGACATTATCTTTGATTCTTTTTTCATCGATGCGGGAAGATTTGAGTTAAAATAAGTTCCCAAAACTGAATAGCCTAATGTTCTAATTCGTTCAGCTATTTTGTCAACCGCCTCTGACAAATCTGCATATTGGGTCTCAAACATTTTATGCAAATTAAGAAATAGTTTCCCCGTAATGTTCCAGTGATAATTTTGAGTCTTCGTATATAGATCATATGTTTGCTCTAGGATTTTATATAAATCACTAGTTATTTCTCTTAGGTCTTTCTCATCTATTCCAAGGTTGGCCTGCATACACACTCCTTTAAAATTGTAATTACGTGACAACACTACCTTCACTGGCCAGTGTATTGCGATGATCTTGGATTAATGTGGCATTAGCGATTATCATCCAAAAGATTGATATCAAAAATATTTTATATTGTTGTCTGAGGTATTCTAATGAACACATACTTCAGATATGCCGTCGCGTGCGACTTGTGACACTAGATAAATTCTCAATTTTGATACGGTATTGTGTCAAATATTTTTAGAAATGCAGACGTGCAAGTATCTGACTTACAGTTTTTGGAGGTCTCAAATGGATTATCGCATGGAAAATGACTCCCTTGGTGATGTTAAAGTTTCTAACAAGCATTTGTGGGGAGCACAAACGCAACGTTCTTTACAAAATTTCAAGATAGGTGAAGAAAACATTCCGATGGATGTTATTTATTCCATTGTAAAAATTAAAAAGGCCTGCGCAATAGTCAACCATTATCTAAAAAAACTTACCAGCGAAAAATCAACTCTCATATGCCAAGCTTGCGATGAAATATTGACACGGAATTACGATAGCGAGTTCCCCCTGCGCATTTGGCAAACTGGTTCGGCCACGCATACTAATA
>Ga0066639_10004947_pt1 | contig 11285 bp, 12 predicted proteins | sample CryGeyCG2114_010_2_FD_59504 | JGI IMG/M metagenome (GOLD analysis project Ga0066639, IMG submission 59504) | Groundwater microbial communities from aquifer - Crystal Geyser CG10_big_fil_rev_8/21/14_0.10 | ecosystem: Environmental > Aquatic > Deep subsurface > Groundwater | place: USA: Utah... | reverse complement strand
CCATATTTAAATTTTATTAAACGCCTTCGTAAATTTCAATTTTATCACCGGCTTTCAAAGTTATTATTGCTTTTCTCCAATTTTTAGTCCGGCCGGAAACTTTACCATATCTAACCCGTCTGCCCAATACGTTAATCATATTAACTTTAATCGGATTTACACCATAAATTGACCGAATAGCCTTCTTGACTTCAATTTTATTTATCTTAGAATCAACGGCAAAAACATACTGGTTAAAAGCGCCTAAATCAGCGGCTTTTTCGGTTACCAATGGTTTAATTAAAACCTGATAAGATTGATTGGTTTTACCGATTATTTTCTCTTTGGGTTGATTTTTTTTATCAACATCAACTGAAACCGACGACTTAACAGCGGCCTTTTCCTTTGACTTAACCGGCTTTAATGCTGACGACTTTTCAACCTTAACCGACTTAGTCGATGACAAGGCTACTGGCTCTGACTTTTTATTTTTAAATATGTTTAAAACTCCCATATTTATTTACTTAAAAATATTTCTTCCATTTTTTTCAATGATGGAACTGGAATTAATAAAATTTGATATTTTAACAAATCTACAACATTTAAATTAGAAACGTTGATAACTTTTAATCTTGAAATATTTTTGGCTGATTTAAGAATTTTATCATCCTTTTGAGGAATAACAAGTAGAATACTTTTATCAACTTTTTTAGCCGGTTTTTCAACCTTAACATTTTCTTTATCACTATCTTTCTTCCGACTAGCAGCCAATTTATTAATTTTAACCCTTAATTTCAAATTCTTTAAAATGGCAAAGAAGTCCTTGGTTTTAATATTTTTTAACTCTAGCTTGTCTAATAAGGTTATATTCTGATTAGCCGCCTTATCCGATAAACTCATAAAAATCGCTTTTCTCTTGACCTTTTTATTTATTTTTTGAGTAAAATTTCTTTCTGCAACTGGACCAAAGGTAACGCCGCCGCCTTTCCAGATTGGAGATCGGCTTGAACCATGGCGCGCCCGGCCAGTTCCTTTTTGTTTCCAAGGTTTCTTTCCGCCGCCCCTTACTGCACTCTTATCTTTTGCGACTGCTAAAACTTTACGAGCATTAGCCTGCATAGAAACTACTACTTGCTGGATTACTTCCGGCTTAACTGCCAAATTAAAAATTGCCGGATTTAAAATTTCTTCTCCGACCGATTCACCTTCTTGATTGTAAACTTGGACCTTAGACATATAATAATTTATTTTTCGCTATTTTCTTTATTATCTTCTGTTTGTTTTTTAGCCTCATCACCCGATTCTTTAACTTGATCATCGTGATTTTCAACTTTTTCTTCGGCTACATCTTCAATTATTTTTTCAGTTGGCTGATTATCGCCTTCTTTTACTACAATATTTTCTTCGGATTTATTCTCTACCTCCTGCTCAATTGGCTTTAATTCCATTTCACCGGCACCAACGATAAATATCAAACCGCCTCGAGAACCAGGAACTGCGCCCCTAATAAACAACTCTTGCTTATCGGCATCAACTTCAATGATCCGTAAATTTGAAACCGTTACCTGTTCTCCGCCCATTCGGCCACCCATCTTAGTACCCTTAAACACATGAGCTGGGCCAGTGGCGCCGATTGATCCAGACATTCTTAATTGATCTTTATGTCCATGAGTTTTCGGATGGCCATGAAAATGATGACGCTTAACCACCCCTTGAAAACCTTTACCCTTAGAAACGCCCGTTACCTTCACAACATCACCTGGGGTAAAAACAGTGGCGGCGATTCCATCACCTATTTTAAATTTCTCTTCGTCTTCTTTATTTATTCTAAATTCTCTCAAATATTGAAAATTTCCTAATTTTTTTAAATGTCCTTGAACTGATTTTGATAAGTTTTTCTTGTTTCCGCAGCCAATTTGCATAGCCGAATAACCGTCATCTTTGCCGGTTTTAATCTGAGTGACAACGCAAGGGCTAACCGCGATTTTAGTAACTGGAATCACCATCCCGTCATCGGTATATTTTCGCGTCATTTCTTTTTTTATTCCAAGAATAAACTTCATATTAATAACTATAGGGTAATTAAAAAGCTGCCTCAAAGAGCCAGGATTACTTTAATTATCTTAATACACTTAAGACTAATTATCCTCTGGCAAATTGTAGACTTTTTATTTATATTTGTTAATCTCCTGATATAATATTGAACTTATAAAGGTTTTTTCCTGAAAACTTTGGAAAGCTTTCTTTATATTTTCAAAATTATAGCTAATAATGCAAATTTATTGATATATTATTGCATTTTGATCTCAACGTCAACTCCAGCTGGTAAATTCAGACTACTCAACGAATCGATAGTTTTAGGAGTTGGGCTTAGAATATCCAACAATCTTTTGTGAATTCTCATCTCATACTGTTCTCGGGAATCTTTATGAACAAAAGAAGATTTCAGCACGGTATATTTTTTCTTTTCGGTTGGCAACGGTACCGGTCCCGATACTGTAGCACCGCTCCTCTGAATAGTTTCCATGATGGTCTTGGTAGACTGATCGATAATCTTGTGATCGTAAGCTCTGATTTTAATTCTAATTTTTTGCTTGTTTTCTTCTTCTTGTCTGGAAGAAACAGGAATTTTTTTAATAGCCATCGTAAAAGAACTCTTTAATATTTAATCTCCCCGCCCCGACATAAGGTCGGGACGGGGAATTAAAAAATTATTTAATAATCTTGGTTACCACGCCAGCGCCAACAGTTCGTCCACCTTCACGGATAGCAAACCGATGCTTTTCTTCCAAAGCGACTGACTTGATTAATTTAATCTTTATACTAACGGTATCACCAGGCATAACCATTTCAGTACCTTCTGGTAATTCTACTTCGCCAGTTACATCAGCGGTGCCGATATAAAACTGCGGTCGATATCCTTTAAAGAATGGGCTATGTCTTCCGCCTTCATCTTTAGTTAGAATATAGGTTTCACCTTCAAATTCAGAATGAGGAGTAATTGAACCCGGCTTGGCTAAAACTTGACCTCTTTCAAGATCATCTTTTTTGGTGCCACGAAGCAAAATTCCAGCATTGTCGCCAGCTCGGCCTTCGTCTAATGACTTGTTAAACATTTCAATTCCGGTAACTGTAGTTTTTTGAGTGTCTCGTAAGCCAATAATTTCTACTTCGTCATTTAATTTAATAATTCCTCTTTCAATTCTACCAGTTGCAACGGTACCGCGACCTTCAATTGAAAAAATATCTTCAATTGGTAATAAAAACGGTTTTTCAACGTCTCGAACTGGATCTGGAATATAATCATCCAAAGCCTTAACTAAGTCTTCAATTGGCTTAGTTGCCTCTGGATCATCTTGATTTTCGATCGCTTTAAGAGCAGAACCTCGAATGACTGGAATTTCATCGCCAGGGAACTCATATTTCTTTAACAAATCCCTGACTTCTTCTTCAACTAGATCAATTAACTCTGGCTCCTTAACTTGATCGACTTTATTTAAAAAGACAACCATCGCCGGAACGCCTACTTGACGAGCAAGTAAAATATGTTCTCGGGTCTGAGGCATTGGGCCGTCAGTGGCGGCAACTACCAAAATAGCTCCGTCCATTTGAGCGGCGCCGGTTATCATGTTCTTAACATAATCAGCGTGACCCGGACAGTCGATATGAGCATAGTGACGTTTTTCTGACTCATACTCAACATGAGCAGTGGCGATAGTAATACCACGTGCCTTTTCTTCTGGGGCGTTATCAATTTCGTCAACTGATTTGCTTTGAGAAGCAAAGCCTTTTTTGCTTAAAGTCTGCAAAATTGCAGCTGTTAAGGTTGTTTTACCATGGTCAACGTGACCAATTGTTCCCACATTCAAATGCGGTTTTTTTCGTTCAAATTTTTCTGCCATAATTAATTCTCTGGCGATCTTTTGTGAGCCAGTCCGCGTTCAAAAGCGGACGGATCGCAATTAATTCTTAAAAAATAATTAATTTATTTTATTATAGTTATCAACAAATGATAGCTCTTTTATTAAAATTTGTCAAATACACTTATTGAGTATATAACAAATAATAAAAATTTGTCAAGACTTTATTCAACTGAATAAAATCACCTATCCTACCTACTCAATCGGTTCAAAATCATAACTTCCATCTGATTCTTTATTATTGGCTTCATTGAGCAAATTTTGTTCAAAATCATGCAAATTTTCAGCGCTAAAATCAACCATTTTACTTTTTTTATTCGAATTCTGCGATCTCGGCATAAAATCAGATCTTTTTTCATCAATAATTGACTTAACGGGATTCCATTGGTTACTTGCATTATTATCAGTCCAATCAGAAACGTCGTCTTTAACATCGTTATCTACGGTCGTCATTTTTTCACCATGCTTATCTATATCTGGGCTAGCATTTACTAAATTTTCATAACTGCCAAAATTCATAACTACATAAATGGGATTACCTGCCTGGTCCAACACAATACATCGATCACCGGTCTTTTGGATTAACTTAATAACCTTACTGATTGAGTTATCCATATATTTGAATTAATTACCTTATTTTTATTTACTTCTATTGCCCTTAATTACTTCGGCTACATTATTGGGCACTTCTTGATATTTAAAGAATTCCATACTATATGAGGCACGACCCTGAGTCATAGACCTTAATTCCGTAGCATAACCAAACATTTCAGCTAAAGGAACTACGGCGTCAATTACCTTAGATTGGTTCCGATCACGCATTTCTTCAATTTGACCTCGTTTAGAATTTAAATTACCAATAACGTCTCCCATAAAATTTTCAGGGGTAATAACTTCGACAGTCATCATCGGCTCTAATAAAATCGGGCTAGCTTTTTTAATCGCTTCACGCAAAGCCATTGAACCAGCAATCTTAAAGGCGGCTTCAGATGAGTCAACTTCATGGAATGATCCATCATAAACGGTACATTTTAAATCAACAATCGGATAAGCTGCGATAACACCTTTGTCCAAAGCCTCTTTAACACCCTTACCAATGGCTGGAATATATTCCCGAGGAATAGTTCCACCCTTAACTTCATCAACAAATTCAAATCCTTTGCCACTTTCCTGAGGCTCAACCCGTAGCCAACAATGGCCATACTGACCACGACCACCAGATTGACGGATATATTTTCCTTCAGCTTCAGCGGTAGATTTAATGGTTTCCTTATAAGCAACTTGCGGACGGCCAATATTAGCCTCAACTTTAAATTCCCGCTTCATTCGATCAACTAAAACTTCCAAATGAAGTTCACCCATACCGGATATTAAAGTCTGCATGGTTTCTTCATCGGTTCTAACTCTAAATGTTGGGTCTTCCTCGGATAATTTACTCAAAGCAATACCCATTTTTTCCTGATCAGCCTTTGTTTTTGGTTCAATTGCTACGGAAATAACCGGTTCAGGGAACGTGATAGTTTCTAAAATTATCGGCTTTGATTCATCACATAAAGTGTGGCCGGTAAAAGTATCTTTAAGTCCAATCGCTGCCGCAATTTCTCCGGAATAAACTTGTTTTACCTCTTCTCGACTATTGGCATGCATTCGAAGAATTCGGCCAATCCGCTCTCTTTTGCCGGTTGTAGAATTATAAATATAAGAACCAGCCTCAATCGATCCGGAATAAATACGGAAAAAACAAAGTTTTCCTACAAATGGATCAACGGCAATTTTAAATGCTAAAGCAGCAAACGGCTCATTGTCGTCAGCTTTTCTTATTTCCTCAACGTCTGGATTACCGGGACGAAAACCAACAACTGCCGGAACTTCCAAAGGACTTGGTAAATAATCACAAATGGCGTCAAGCAATAACTGAACGCCCTTATTTTTTAAAGCGCTTCCGCATAAAATAGGCATGACTTCATTACTAATCGTTGCTTTACGTAACACTCTTTTTAAGTCAACCAATTCAATCGTTTCACCGCCCAAATATTTATTTAATAAATTTTCGTCATGTTGAACAATTGCTTCAATTAATTCAGCCCGATATTTACTGGCTTCTTCTTTCATATTTTCAGGAATATCAACAATCTCCACATCCCTTCCCTGATCATCTTTGTAGAGATGGGCCTTTTCTTCTAATAAATCAATAACGCCTAAAAATTCGGCTTCAGCACCAATTGGCAGCTGAATCGGAACGGCATTCTTAGTTAATCGCTCATGGATTGAATCCAAGTCAGCATAGAAATTCGCTCCGGTTCGATCCATTTTATTAATAAATCCCATCAAGGGAACTTGATATTTTTCAGCCTGATGATAAACAGTTTCGGATTGCGGCTCAACTCCAGCCACGCCGTCAAACAATACTACTCCACCGTCTAAAACCCTTAATGACCGTTGAACTTCGGCCGTAAAATCGATATGCCCAGGAGTATCAATGATATTAAATCGGCATTTTTCATTTTCGTCACCGCGAGGTGCCCAAAAACAAGTAGTAGCAGCGGAAGTAATTGTGATTCCCCTTTCTTTCTCTTGTTCCATCCAATCCATTTCCGCTTCACCGTTATGAACTTCGCCGATCTTATGTTTTTTTCCAGTGTAAAATAAAATACGCTCAGTAACCGTGGTTTTTCCGGCATCAATATGAGCGATAATACCGATATTTCTGGTTTTTTCTAAAGTATATTCCCGAGCCATAATTTGACTTAAATTAATTATTTAATAAACTATCTCCGAGCAAAATGAGCAAAAGCTCGGTTTGCTTCAGCCATCCGATAAACGTCTTCCCGTTTTTTAACTGCTGAACCTTCTTTATTGTAAGCAGACATTAATTCATCGGCCAATTTTTGTTTCATTGAAGATCCTTTTCTGGCCTTAGCAGCCGCAATTATCCAACGAAAAGCCAAAGCATTTTTTCGATCGCCTAAAACAGGAATTGGAACTTGATAATTACCACCACCGACTCGACGAGATTTAACTTCAACGTCCGGAGAAACATTTTTAATCGCGCCATTATAAACGTCTAATGGGTCTTTATTAAGTTTTTCTTTAATAATATCAAAACAATCGTAAATAACCTTTTGCGCCACTGATTTTTTCCCTTGTTTCATAACTTTATTAATCAACCGGGAAATTTCAACACTATTATATCTCAAATCAGGTAAAATTTTTCTTTTGGGGGTTTTTCCTCTCATATTTATTTATAATTATTTATTTTTTACCACCAGCAGTCGATTTAGCCGACTCACTGCCTTTTTTAACACCATATAAACTTCGGCCTTTTTTCCTTCCCTCTACACCTAGGGTGTCATAGACGCCCCGAACGACATGGTATCGGACACCAGGCAAATCTTTAACCCGGCCGCCACGAATCAAAACAATTGAATGCTCCTGCAAATTATGACCTTCACCAGGAATATAGGCCGTAACTTCCATTCCATTGGAAATTCTAACCCTGGCAATTTTCCTTAAAGCCGAGTTAGGCTTTTTAGGCGTGGTAGTGGTTACTTTAACGCAAACGCCTCTTTTAAAGCTGGCGCCCCTCGGCATTTCACGCTTTTTTCGTCTTAAAGTATTGGAAACTAGCATTAAAGCCGGGGTTTTAGATTTTTGATTTTTAGATTTTCTTGATTTTCTAACTAATTGGTTAATTGTTGGCATATTTTATTTAAATATTTACAGATAAGGTCTTAAAAAGCTACCTTAATCGGCAGGCTATAATACAAAAGTATACTACACAATATTTATCCGCTCGTCAAGTCCTGCTTATTCCCAGCGAAGTCATTAAAAAAAATTAGAAATATAAGCCGAAAATACTGACGAATATATTGAAAACAAAATTGAATATCCAGCTGATAACCGGCATAAAAAGAAACAAAACTAAAATCGCTAACATTAAACCGTAGCGAGCCATAAACAACGGGTTGCTCAATGGTGTTTTTTTAATTATCTCTACAAAGCCACTAAAGGTGGTTAAAAAATTAAATCCATCAAACCCCGGCAGCGGCATTGCGTTAAAAACTGCTAAAATTACATTAATTTTAAAAAATTGGACAAAAAATATTACACCCAAGTTGCTAATATCAAGGCCCAGCATTTGAGTGGTAATTTTTAACACTAAGGCGGAAATAACGGCTAGCGACAAGTTGGTTATGATTCCAGCTGAGGCCACCCAGCGATAACTAGTATTTGTCCCTTTTAAACGATAAGGATTAACCGGCACTGGTTTAGCCCAGCCGAATAAAAAACCGGCTTGGGATACAATAAGAAATAACGGGACCAAAATTGAACCGATCGGATCAATGTGAACCAACGGATTAAGTGAAAGGCGGCCAGCGACCTTGGCGGTATCGTCACCAAAATAGTTAGCTGTCCAACCATGAGCTATTTCATGTAGAATCACCGCGTATAAAAATGCGATGATAAAAATAATCATTAAAATAAATTCCATATGATGTAATAATAACATAAGGGCTTGATTTTTAAAAATAAATCTGTTAGACTGCCAAAGTATAAATATTAATAATAAATATTCAATCTTATGGCTCAATGCGAAATATGCAGCCGCAGCCCACTTAAAGGCAATAGTGTTAGTCATTCCAATATTAAAACTATTAAACGGCAAAAAATAAATTTACAGAATAAAAAAATTGACGGAAAAAAAATTGCCATCTGCACTAGCTGCTTAAGGACTAAAACTAATAAAAAAACCAAGTAACTTTACCTCTGTTTAATTTTTATTAAAAAAGTCTGATTATTAATCAGGCTTTTTTTGTTTATTAAGTTCGATATTAAAACAGGTATTCAAATCGTGCTATATTATTATAATTTAATTAATGTTTTGTATTTTACTCGCTTAATTCGGCAATAAAAAAGGAAGTGATTAAACTTCCTTTATAAATGAGATTTTATTTAAGATCTAAAAATATTCTTCAAACTTAGTTCTCATCGCACAAAATATAACGGCCGACAATAACCCCCAAGCTACTACTATTCCCTGAAAAAGGTGCCATGGGGTAAAAAATCCAGGTGATGCCACCCTTGCTAAGACACCTCCGTCAATAACGACCTGATGAATTCTTATCAAAACGTTATTACGCTCCCACTGCGATACGTTTTCACCTTGGCTGATTCGTGTCAGAAGCTAAGCCGTGGCTTCTTTTGCGCCTTTGATTTCCTCATACCAGATTCCGACATTAGTTGACGGGAAAGGTAAGATTAGGGCGGCACTACCATTAGTATGACCACGTCTTTCCATATATTGCGGTGCGTGACCAAGAAATTCATCGGCCTTTTCAACTGTTGGCGCATCACCGGCAAGTTCCAAATAGTCGGCACAATTTGATTTAAAATCATACCATCTTACAACTGCAATAAAGCCCCAAGCGAGAAAAGATAATGAGATTATTACCCCAATTATTCCCACCATCATTTTTTTAAAAACGTAAAACGTGAACACTTCCTCAACTATTTCTTTAATTGTTTCCTTAACCCATTTTTTAAAAAAATAAGTTATAAGTATTCTATTTATACCTCCGTTATTCAATATGGTTAATTTTCTATCTCGGCAAAGATTTTAAAGAACAATCGTAATTTCCCCGGCGCAGAATTATTATTTAGGAAGATGCTGTAAAACAAATAAAATTGCATTAAATGAAAAATGCGCGATCGTGCAACAGAAAGTGGCTTTAAAAAATTTCTCTTGAAATCCGCCGGCTTTCAGAAATACAATACTAAATATAATTCCACCCCAACCCTGAATAAAAACGTGCTCAAAACCGTTATGCCCCCAGCCGAATACCACCGAGGATAATATCGCGACGACAAAAACTTTATAAGATTTACCCCAGCATACCATACTTAGACCAAGCGGTATTAATCTGAAAATAATTTCTTCCAATATCGCCCCGATTAATAGAATGACTGGCATGGAATAAATATTGATTTCATCAAAACTGGCCGCATCTGCAACTTCGATTTTAAGAACTTGAGTAAGAAAAATCAACCCTAAGACACTCAGGATAAAATAAAGTACTACGGAACCAAGTATAAATAATGATATGTTTTTGAAGCCGAAAATCTCCTCTTCAAACCAATTAAAATTATTCAATTTCTGACCCTCCTAACTTAGGTTTCTATTTATATTTTATATTTATTTGTAATGAACAAATTAACAAATTATAATAGCACGAATCAACAAATCTGTCAAACTCTGACACAAATAAAATAAAAAATCTTTGAACTTGTTGTCCAAAGAATGAAAAAAGTTTAACTTGGTCGGGGTAGCGGGATTTGTCCCGAGGTAAACTCGGGATCCCGACTACATTATTTTAAATAAATTCAGTCGTCGGGAAACCCACGACCTCCCGCCTTCGCCTGTCGGCTACGGACGGGCAGGCATGCACCCCCTCCAAAAAAAATCTTTAAGATGTCTGAATTGGTCGGGGTAGCGGGACTTGAACCCGCGACCTCACGCACCCCATGCGTGCGCGCTACCAACTGCGCTATACCCCGAAAAAATTTCTAAGACTATTATTTTTGCACCTTTACCCGCCGAAGCCGAGCGTCAGCGAGGCGGATGGCGGGCCGAAAAATCATTAAAAGAACTCCGCCCCTGATGATTAGTAAAATTTTGGCTATTTCCAGCCGGCCATGTCAGTCAACTGAACCAATCAGGCATATAAAATACGCCGAAACGTCCAATTTACCGCATTTGACCTTACGGGTTCGCAAGTCAGTCGCCTCAGCGAAGACTAATTTAGATTCCCTACTGACAAATTTTGTCCCAAAACTTAGGCTAATCATTAAAGCGAAGTTCAATTTAATTTTATAATTTTTCAAAACGATTGTCAAAATATTACTAAAACTGCCTAAAAAATAAACCCGTTGCGTTTTTGAAAACACAACGGGTTGGTTCAGACTAATTTATCAAATTAAAAAATAATTTTTATTTTACAGTCTTTGATTTAATAATTGATTAACGTTTAATAAAAGTTGTTCGGTTTGATCCCATCCTAGACAAGAGTCGGTAATAGAAACGCCATACTTCAAATTTTTTGAAATCAGCTGATTACCAGGCTCAAGATTGCTCTCGATCATAAATCCAGCAATTCTATTTTGACCGGCCACAACCTGCTTAATTACATTACGACAATTTATTATCTGCTTTACCGGGTCTTTACCAGAATTATCATGGCTACAATCAATTATAATTTTTGTCATTTTAGATGATTCACAATCATTTAATAATTTAATTGCCTTGTCAATACTTTGAACATCACAATTAGGCCCATCATTGCCTCCACGCAATACCAAATGACTAAATTTATTGCCAGTAGTTTTAAC
>Ga0066639_10004946_pt1 | contig 11287 bp, 11 predicted proteins | sample CryGeyCG2114_010_2_FD_59504 | JGI IMG/M metagenome (GOLD analysis project Ga0066639, IMG submission 59504) | Groundwater microbial communities from aquifer - Crystal Geyser CG10_big_fil_rev_8/21/14_0.10 | ecosystem: Environmental > Aquatic > Deep subsurface > Groundwater | place: USA: Utah... | reverse complement strand
TCTTACTTTTCGCTTGCTTCTCCTCACCCTCGTGATTAGCTATCCAGCCAGCATCATCACCAATTTAATTTTGGCGTTTAAACAACAAAAAACTTTCACCGTCGCCATGATTGCCGGCACCGTGGGCAACTTAATCCTCGATCTGCTTCTCATACCTCCATTCGGAATTGCTGGTAGTGTTATTGCTACCCTCGGCGCGTTAACCATCATCAACGGCTACATCTGGTATAGCGCTAGAAAACTCCAGCCCTTCGAAGTTATCCCATTTCTTCCGCGAATCCTGATTGCCACCACCCTAATGGTGGCAGCTACCTTCACTCTTCATTTTCTTTCCATTAACTTTTTTGTCAACATAATTCTTTCCGCCATCATCTATGTTCTAGTTTTATTTCTCCTACGGGAGCCCCTCTTCAAAGAATTTAAAGATACTTTTCGTTGATATTTATTGGTTAGTAATGTATCCTTATAACCGCCCTCAAAAATCTACAATGAACAATCCGATGCAATTTGCGCGCAAACACCTAAGGTTTTTGCGCCCTTTTTATGCGATTCTAAGAAATTGGAGGATAAGATTGCTTAAGTGGAGGCCAACATACGATAGCTTTGGCCTTATCACCGATCATCTTTGTGAGTTTACTGAAGACGAAAGATTTAAAAGGAGTTATGATGTGGCTATAAAAGGAAGGCATGCCGAGGGCCTCCACACTCCCTCATTTTGGACCAACCATGTCACGTGCTGGGCCGCGGAACAAGGTACACTTCTTGAAGGCGATTTTGTTGAATGTGGGGTCCTTCGGGGTTTTACAAGTCGAATGGTGATGGAATATGTTGGCTTCGAAAAACTCAACAAAAAGTTTTATTTAATTGACACCTATAAGGGCTTGGATGATAGGTATCTCTTGTCTTCTGAGCGGGGCAGAGAGTTTGGTTACTCGGATATATACTCGTACGTAAAGGAAGCGTTCTCAAAACTTAAAAATGCGGTCGTGGTAAGAGGAGTCGTGCCGGAAATTCTAAGCTCGCTTACGCATATAGAGAAAGTCGCTTATCTCGCGCTTGATATGAATAGCGCGATACCAGAGATAGCGGCCGCAGAATTCTTTTGGCCTAAAATGTCTCATGGTTCAGTGATGGTTTTGGATGATTATGGGCATCAAGGATTCGATGAGCAACGCCTGGCTTTTGATAAGTTTGCGAAAGAAAAAAAAGTACCGATTCTTTGTTTGCCAACTGGTCAAGCATTGATAATCAAATCCTAAGAATGCTTTACCGCTTAATCTCCTCTACCTTCAAATACCCGATTATCCAAAAAGTTAAGCGCTTCCTGCGTCCGGCCAAGCAGTTCGTTCGAGGAAAGCATGGAATTTATAAAGCTCTGGATTTCATTCCCAAAGATATTAAAACTGTTTTTGATATTGGTGCCGGAGATGGCGACTATGCCTTAACCTTCGCTAAAACTTTTCCCCAGGCGACTATCACTTGTTTTGAGCCAAACAATCTGAGTTTTAAAAAACTAGAGAAAAAAGCCAAAAATATTGGAAGTAGGATTATCTTAGTAAAAAAAGCTTTGTCCGACCAAAAGGGGAAAGCCAGTTTAGTTTTTGACCCCCAAACTCCCGACGGCGGTAGCATTGGGGGGAGTGGGATCAAATCTGAAGAAGTTATCACCGAAACCCTCGACAGTTTTAACAAAACTATCGACTTCCTGAAAATAGATGCCGAATTTCACGAAGTCAAAATTCTAAACGGTGGCCAAGAGACGATGAAGAAAGTTCGCTATCTCTATCTTGAAACAAGACTTGATACCCCCGGCTACTTTTACGAAATCTTAGAAGCCGTTAGGAATTTAGACTTTAGCCCGATTTATCTTTCCGAGGACCAAAACATTTTGTTTGAAAGAATTTCTAAGTAAAAAATGAAGAAAGTCGTTTATTTTTTTCCATTCTCAGAATCCGGGCTTAAGAATAGGCTTTTTGAGCCCTATTCCAATCCCAAGGCTAATGTGCCGCCTTTTGATTATCTAAAAAGTTATTTGGAGCGAAACAATATTGAAGCTCGAACTATTGATCTATGGGATGAATCTCAAGATGGGCAGAGTGATCTGCTTATCGTCTTTGACCATCCGCCCGTCGGTATTTATAAGTTTTTATATCGCCTTCGCGATCTCGTTCGCCGAAAAGATACTTTTCCGATTAAGAATCATCGTCTCTTCAAAATCCTACCAAAATTCAAGAGAAAAGTTTTGATGCAATGGGAGTCAGCTGTCAACAACCCCTGGGTGTATAAAAACATTCCCTCAATTGTGGCTCACTATGATCAATCCTATTTCATCCCTAAGGCGTCGGGTTTCTCGCATTTCTATTATCCCCAAAATTTCAATCACCTCAATCAAACACACTTCGGAAAACCGCGGACTAAGTTTATGGTCATGATGAATAGTTTCACACAAGCCAAGGGGTTTTGGCAGTTTGAACTTTATAGTCACCGCGTCAAAGCCCTGGAATTTTTTGGCCAGCGCGACGAGATTGATTTATATGGTCCTCGCTGGGGGAGTCCCCCCTCAACCATTATTAGAAAAATCTGGAAAGGTTTTGCCGACGACAAGCCGGCAACTATGGCCGAATATAAATTTTCCCTCTGCTTTGAAAATGCTATTTGGCCCGGGTATGTTACTGAAAAAATTTTTGACTGCTTGTCGGTAGGCACCATTCCCGTTTATTGGGGAGCTCCCGACATCGAAGATGACGTGCCAGCTAGTTGCTTTATTGATATGCGCCGGTTTGAAAACTTCGAAGCCCTCCGTCGGTTTCTTCATTCGCTCACCTCCGAAAATATTAAGCGGTACCAAGACTCTATTCGCGCCTATTTTAATTCCACCTCTTTTAAAAAATTCACTCCCGAACATTTTAGCGAGACCATTCTTAATATTATCCAAGATCAGGCAATATGAACTTCAAAAAAAACGTTCAGCGTATTATTAAAGCGCCCCTCATCTTTTCTTATGGTGTTGGACTAAAACTTTTTAAGGGAAGGGGATTCCAAAAGATCTGGCCCCTTGGGGTTATCAGGGATTGGTTAAGTAGCTTCGTGAGAAACTACGGACGTCCCGATTCCGTGATTTTTCGGGGCAATGTTATTTTTCTCGATCAACATGACAGCCAAGAGTTGTCAGTTTGGGGAGATAAGCATTGGGTGGTTAAAGAAATTGAATTTATCAAAAAGCTCCTTTGTCCAGACGACACCGTGCTTGATATTGGTGCTAACATCGGTTTGTTGACTATTTTTATGTCTCAAGCTGTGGGTGGGAAAGGCCACGTCTTCTCTTTTGAGCCCGCCCCAGATAACGTAAGGTTACTTGAGAAAAACATAAAGGCGAATCACCTCAAAAACGTGACTATTGTCTCGTCTGCTGTGTCCGATAAAATAGGCTCACTCAAACTCTTTTTATCCGACTTTAATCCGGGCGACCATCGTATCTATAACCCCGAAGACAAGACCAGGGGGTGGGATAATAAAAATGCGGTTTATGACAAGCTGATTAGCGGCAAACGGTCAGCCATCGATGTCCCCGTCATCTCGATTGACCAGTTTCTAAAAAATTATGAACGTCCGGTTTCTTTTATTAAAATAGACGTTCAAGGTGCCGAAGGGGGGGTGTTAAATGGTATGATCCAAATTCTTAAGAAGAATCCAGACGTAAAGTTGATGACGGAGTTTTGGCCCGCTGCTCTAAAAATGTTTGGCGTTGAAGCCTCGGTTTTTTTGGAGAAACTTGAGAATCTGGGATTTGTTTTTCATGACCTTGGAGATAACAGAGAGAAGACTACAACAATTCCAACCCTCGTTCAAAAATACACCGTCGCAAACAATCGATCAACCGACTTATTTGTTACTCGAGAGAATTTTCCATAGCCACCCGTTTCCCCGTCATAGTATTTCTATTACCTTAAAGCTATGCTATCCTCATATCATTGCCACTTCTTACTACGATGAATTTGCAAGAAAAATTTATTAACTCAGGAACTAAGAAAAAGATCATCGTGATTATGCCGGCGTATAATACCGCCAAAACCCTTGAAAGGACCGTCCGAGCTATCCCTCCTGGGGTTGTTGACGAAATTATTTTGATTAACGATAAAAGCAGCGATCATACATCTGAGATCGCAAAAAAGCTAGGCCTTATTGTTATTGATCATGAAAATCGCCGGGGATATGGAGGGGCACAGAAAACCGGCTACCAAGAAGCCTTAAAAAGAAACGGTGATGTTGTTATAATGGTTCATTCTGATTTTCAATATGACCCAACCCTGATTCCCGAAATCATGAAACCGATTATCGAAGGTAAGGCCGACGCTTGTTTTGGCTCTCGTATGGCCATTAAAAGAAACGCTTTAAAAGGAGGTATGCCCCTATGGCGTTTTCTAGCCAATTGGGGACTGACTCTCTTCGAAGGGTTCGTCTTTAGGCTTAATATCAGTGAGTATCACAGTGGCTACCGTGCTTTCTCGCGGAGGACTCTCTTAGCCATTCCCTTTGAAAAAAACTCCGACAACTACGTTTTCGATACAGAAGTACTAGCTCAATTAAGTTTGGGGAAATTTAAGGCCCAAGAAATTCCGATTCCCACTCGGTACATGGAAGATTCTCAGTCTCCAAGCTTTCTTAAGAGTCTTGAGTACGGCTTTATGACTCTCGGGGTTATCTGCAAATACTTATTGCACAAATTCGGCTTTAGACATTACTCCCAGTTCTTTATAAATCAATAGGCAAGAAGATAAAATGATTCGTAGTTTAAATACTAAAGCTGCGATTGTTATAGCCGTCACTATTCTTTTAGCAGGGACCTCCCTCCTTTTTACCTCGCTCGGATTTTCAGACGGAGGAATGCATGATGCGGAATACTTTATGCCTGCAGCGATTAATTATGCCACCGGGCACGGCCTCATTAATCAAGTCACGAAAACTGTATCGAGTATTGGTGATACTAGCGGGGAATCAAAATTTCTCTCTTATCCCCCGCTCTTTCCTGTCGTTGTTAGCTGGTTTCTGCGGCCGTTGAATCAGATTTCTTATGTTCAGCAAACTTTTGTTATTGCCGGGTTGATGAACGCCATCAATCTGATTCTTTGCGCCTGGATACTTTGGAAAGTTGCATCCTTACACGGCCGAAAGATTGACTGGGCCGTGGTTGCTTTCATCTGCATCGTACTACTGGCATCTTTACGCCCCTCTCTAAAATTTGCTGGAAGGCCGGAAACGCTCGTGCGTCTTTTTCTGTCGCTTGGTTTCTTATCGGTTTTTTACCTCCGTCATCTAAAAATCAATATCCTTATTTTTGCAGCCACTCTCGCCCTTGCTTTAGCCACCTATCCCATCGGCTTATTTTTCGCTCTAGTCGTCGGTCTATTTTTTTCTTTCCGAGAATCAAGGGCTTTGCTTAAAATCCTTCCCACCTATATATTATCCGTGTTGTTATTTCTTCTTATTATGCAGGTTTCGCCTTTCAGTATCCACGATACTTTATCAGGCATATCTCGCCACAGCCAAGAAACTTTTTCTTTATTTGGTTCCTTCGAGAGAGCTTTTTCGTTGTTAGGCAGCCCCCTCTGGGGTCTTTATGCAATCCTCATCGCTCTTTTAATATTTATTTGGGTGAAATTTTACAAAAAGTATCAGAAAAATATTCAATCCCCATATCTTTTTGTGATTTTTTCGCTTTTATCGATTTGGTCTTTGGTTTACTTTCTTTTCTTAGAATCAAGGACGTATTACCTTAATGTTTTTTTTATCTTTATCTTTTCCGCTTTTACGTACTACCTCTTTCATATCCCCTCAAAAAATTTTATAAGAAAAGGAATCTTTGTGGTGACGGCAATGATTTCGATCTTTTCTATTCAAGCCATCCTACTCTTCCCTTTCTACTTGAAAAACGGCATTAGTCTCGCAGAGGCAAGAGAAAGATTTCAGGAAATGACCCCAAGTCGTCCCAGTTCAAAACTTCTAGTTACTATTTATAGCTGGGTCGTCTCCGATGACTATCAAAGAATGGTTCGACTTGATGATGTTCCACCCGAAAGCCTTAATCTATCATTGGTCATTCTTGATCAGACTTATCTTAACCGTCTCTCTCCCGAGCCAACTTTTAAAAACTGCCCCTTGGAAAAAAACTACTTCATTAATCAAAAACCGAAAATATTCAATATCCCAATCGCAGATATTACACCTGGCTATGGTTTTGCGGTCTATAATTGCCCCTAATTATTCATAAATTTTATTTGACTCTGCTCTCTGCAAGTCTTATACTGACTTCCGAAATCTAACCATGAGTCATTCTTCGGCAGCCAAAAACATCCTTATTTGCGGTGGCTACGGTTTTATCGGATCGAATTTTATTCGACACCTTTACCACAAGTATCCCAACTACAAAATAATAAACTTCGACTTGCTAACTTACGCCGGCAATCCTAATAATTTAAAGGACATCGATAAAGTCGAAGAGAGCCTTGGGTCAGCTACCAAACGTTATTACTTCGTGAAAGGTGATATTTGCGACACGCATCTTCTAGGGACGGTTTTTGAAAAGTATAAACCAGAAATCGTTGTAAATTTTGCAGCCGAGAGTCACGTGGACCGCTCTATTGTCAGTTCTTTTGATTTTATTCGCACTAACATTGATGGAGTGTGGTCATTGCTTGAATTGTCCAGAAAATTTAATACTCCGCGCTTCATCCAAATTTCCACCGATGAAATCTATGGCTCAGTTCCCACTGGGAGTTCGACCGAAGATTCCCCCTTTCGTCCGTCAAACCCCTATGCCGCCTCCAAGGCTTCTGCGGATCTCCTCGTTCAGTCATATATTCATACCCACCGAGTTCCAGCTATTATAGTTCGGGGGTCAAATAATTTTGGTCCTTATCAATATCCCGAAAAGTTGATTCCGCTCGCCATTACCAACATCTTAGAGAACAATAAAGTTCCAATCCACGGCACCGGTCAGCACACCCGAAGCTGGCTGCATGTCAAAGATTTTTGTTCCGCCATCGACCTTATTGCCCACAAGGCTCCTGACTACAGTATTTATAATGTTTCTGGTTCTGAAAAGACCAACCTCCAGGTCCTTGAAGCTATCGCCAGCTGTTTAAGAAAAAATCTTGATCAATACAAAGAACATGTTAGCGACAGACCCGGTGCCGACCTCCGTTATTCTCCGAATTCTTCAAAAATTAAAAATGACCTAGGTTGGAAAGCTGATTACTTATTCGAAGACTCAATCGGTCAGCTCGTTTCTTGGTACGTCGATAATCAATTTTGGTGGGAGGGTATTAAAGCCACTAACGATTTTCAGAATCATTACTCAAAACAGTCAAAGGCGAAGTATTACTGATTTTGTTTGTCTCTTGGTTCTAGTCTTTAACCATAGGTGAGTCATCAAAAAAGTGACCAACGAAAACGGTAAAAAAATTCTTGTCACCGGTGGAGCTGGTTTTATTGGATCCCATCTTGCTCGCCGACTTCTGATTGACGGCTACTCCGTTGCTGTCTTAACTAGGGAGGGGACTGATCTGTATCGAATTAAAGACCTTTTGTCTGTTTACGGCAGCTCGGGCAACGGTAAAGAAAAAAATCGCCTAACGATTATCCAAAGCGATCTTTCCGATCTCGAAGATCTCAAAGAAAAAATTCAAATAACAAATCCCTCCGGGGTTTTTCATTGTGCCGCTTCTAATATCAAGAGTGGCGTTGCTGCCCCCGAAGAAGATCTGATCAGAGTCAATGTTCTCGGCGTTATTCACCTAATAAAAGCGCTCGAAGGTGTTGATTATAAATTTTTTGTTAATTGTGGCAGTTATCTTGAATACGGCACTCATCAAGATCCATTACAGGAAAGTCATCAATGTAGTCCGCTTGAAATTTATGCCATCACCAAACTTACTGCTACGCTTTACTGCCAATCTGTCGCTAAAAATCGAGGACTGCCTATCCTCACCTTCCGGATTTTCAGCCCATATGGCCCCGATATGGAGCCCGGTCGTCTTTTTTATGAGGTTGTAAAAAAAGCGCACACAAATCAAGAAATAAAACTTACTAAGCCAGAAACAAGTCGGGATTTTATTTTTATTGATGACATTGTCGATATTTTTATTAAAGCGATTGATAAAGCCGGCAGTCTCAAAGGAGAAATTTTTAATCTTGGGTATGGCCATGCCGAGACCATTCAATCTCTCGTGAGTTCTGTTTTCAAAAATACTGCATCTCAAAGCAAGGTCATTTGGGGCGGGGCAAAAGATGTTGCCTATGACCAAGGGTGCCAAGAAGCCAACATGAAAAAAACTTTCTCCGCGTCTAATTGGGAGCCCAGCTATAATCTCGACGCCGGTGTGGAAAAAATGATTAGCTGGATTAAATCTTCCTCGGTCTAATTTTTTTCAAAAGCGGGAACCCAGAAGGTTCCCGCTTGATGATGCCTATTCTTTTTAGCTAATGCAGTCGGCGGACGCAAATCCACTTTACATCTTCAATTACCCGCCACTTATGAGGTACGCTATTTTCCCAAAAGACTGCCATGCCCTCAGTGAGTATCTCGGACACGACTTCGCCGTTCTTTCCTTCTGGAGCGAACATCATTTCGCAAGTTCCTTTTAGGACGATAGTGAAAGCGCAGCCAGCCGATCCCTGCGACCATTCTGTCCGTTCTTCTCCAGTCTTGTTGTTGCACCACTTGATCTCAAACTCTGAGGTTATTGGCCTCTGATCGGGGTCGGTAATGAAGGTGCCAAGAGCCCACCCGCGGTGTTCGTCCGTTGCTTGTGTCGCGTTATAAAAAGCGACCTTTCCATGCGTTCCACACACAACCGGTACCTGCATTATCTATCTCTCCTCTCTCTGTTCAATTAGTTAGCCTTCTTATGCTGCCATATTTATATACTTTATTGTGGTTATGTCAATGATATTTTTGTGATGTTTTTTGACGGCTAAGTTGATAAGGGCTAGAATAACTAACATGCACAAAATGAAAAATAAAAAAGAAAGCTTAAGAGTTTCTTACGCTAAAACTGTTTATGGCAAGAACGAAGTTTCGGCGGTGCTGAAAGTTTTGAGTAATCCAGAAAGGATTGTTGCTGGGCCTGCTGTCCGCGACTTTGAACTAAAGATATCAAAAATTTTTGGAAAAAAGTATGGAATTATGGTTAACTCCGGCTCCTCCGCCAATCTTATCGCGCTTGAAGTCCTAAATCTTCCCGCCGGATCGGAAGTTATAACTCCTGCGCTAACCTTCTCAACCACTGTCGCTCCTATTTTGCAAAAAAATCTTAAGCCGGTTTTTGTTGACGTTAAAGAGGGTAAGTATGTTATTGATGTTAATCAGGTCGAAAAAAAGATAACCCGAAAAACCAAAGTGCTCATGATCCCTTCCTTGCTTGGGAATTTCCCCGATCTCAATAGGCTTCGCTCTATTGCCAAAAAACACAAGCTTTGGTTCATTGAGGACTCTTGCGACACAATCGGCGGCAGTTTCCGTGGCAAACACTCAGGTTTCTATTCTGACATCTCTACTACCAGTTTTTATGCTTCTCATATAATAACTGCGGCTGGTGGTGGGGGGATGGTCTGTTTTCATGACCCCCACCTTGCTCAGAGAGCAAAAGTTATAGCTAACTGGGGTCGACAGTCAACCCTTTTTGGTTTCTACGAAAAATCTGAAGAAATTAAAAGAAGATTTTCCAGCAAGCTCCATGGCAAACCCTATGACGCCAAGTTTGTTTTCTCGGAAGTCGGCTATAACCTCCAACCCCTCGAAATCGAAGCGGCTTTTGGTCTCGAACAACTCAAACGGCTTAAGAGCTTCGGATTTATTCGCCGGCACAACTTTGATGATCTCAGAAATTTTTTTAAAAACTATAGCCAGTATTTCGTCCTGCCCGAAGAAGAGAAAAATACCAAAGTTAATTGGTTAAACATTCCCATTGTTATTAAAAAAGGCGCCCCTTTTAATCGCTTCGATATCACACGGCACCTTGAGGAAGAAAATATTCAAACTCGTCCTATTATGACCGGCAACATTTTACGACAACCAGGTTTTGAAAAGCCTTTGGGCGGAGAAAAACCCAGTCGCTATCCGGTCACTGACTATATTATGGACAATGGATTTATCATTGGGTGTCATCAAGGCATGACCGCGAAACATCTCAATCGTATCAAGTCTGTTGTTAGTGAGTTCTTGAAAACTCGCTCTTAAGTTTATATGCATTTGGAAAAAACCGATTTCACTGGACTTTACGTGATAAATCCCGAAATTATTGAGGACAATCGGGGGTATTTTGCTGAACTGTTTAGGGCCGACCTTTTTAAGTTAGAAGGAGTTGATATCGCTTTTGTGCAGCAAAATGTTTCTGTTTCCAAAACTGGCGTCGTTCGAGGATTGCATTTCCAATGGCAGCCACCTCTTGGCAAGCTTGTTAGTGTGACTGAAGGACGGGTTTTTGCTGTTGGAGTCGATCTTCGAAAATCATCTCCTACCTTTAAAAATTTTTTCGCCTTAGAGCTTAGTCGAGAAAACAAGAAAAGGCTTTACTTATCTCCCGGCTTTGCTTTTGGCTTCGGCGTGGTTGGAGGTCCCGCCGAACTAGAATATCTCTATACCGCCCCCTATAACCCCCAAGGAGAATCAAATATTATCTGGGACGATAAAATGATCGGCATAAACTGGCCGATTAAAAATCCAACCCTTTCTATTAGAGACGCTTCTGCGCAAACCCTGGATGAGTGGTTAAAGAGGCCTGAGTCTAATAACTTCTAATATTGGTTGTCTTATAGAAACGCCAGAAATGTCCCGAGTACAATTAAAACCATACCAGATACCTTGATTAGGCTCAGTGGTTCATTTAAAAATACGATTGAGCTAATAATCAAAAAAAGTACCACCAATCCTGTGAATATCGGGTACGCTCTACTCAGCGACTCGACCGACAGAACTCTTAGCCAAATCACCGCGCTTATTGTAAAGACTATAAAACCAGTCAGAACTAAGGGTTGCAAGACAATAGAGAAGAAGTTTTTCAAAAGGTAACTCAGCTCCAAGCTCTGTAACCCTGTTTTTTTTAAGCCTAACCTAAAATAGGCTGTTTCCCGCTATCGATCCCAGTGCCGCTAATATAATTAATAAAAAGCTATATGAATTTTCAAACATACAGTCTATTATATCAGGCTTTAAATTTATCCTAAAGCATTTGTATAATGCAACCCACTTCTGGACTCCAGAGGTATTTTTACGATATTATCTTTCGAC
>Ga0066639_10004943_pt1 | contig 11292 bp, 3 predicted proteins | sample CryGeyCG2114_010_2_FD_59504 | JGI IMG/M metagenome (GOLD analysis project Ga0066639, IMG submission 59504) | Groundwater microbial communities from aquifer - Crystal Geyser CG10_big_fil_rev_8/21/14_0.10 | ecosystem: Environmental > Aquatic > Deep subsurface > Groundwater | place: USA: Utah... | reverse complement strand
AAATGATAATCCGGGCTATGTTTATCCCAACGAGATTGAAATATCATATCAATTTATTGACTCCGAGCAAGAGCCCATAGGCGAAACCATAAGAGAAAATCTATTGTTAATAGACGGCCTCTCTTCCGGAAGCTATCTGGAATATACTCTACGTCAAATCCCTACTCGCGAGGCACGCCAGGTTCACATTATTATAGATCCTGACAATGAATTTGCAGAAGGGAATGAAAACAACAATCAATATGTACTAGACATTCCACTGCCCGATGTATTTATAGACAGTGTTGAATTTGATGAAGATGGACAGCCTATTATTTCTGTTGGTCGACGTAGTTACCCTCTTTTTGATGATGTTTTTGTAGAATTGCATTGGCTAGATGTAGCAAACCGTATATCCGGCTCACAACAATTTATTGTTCCTCCGGATCAGTTTGACCAAAATAATCGCTTTGTGACCCGGCTTGTGGAGCCTGTGCCACCGGAAGCCCAACGGGCAACTTATTTGGAAATAACCGCCGACCCATTGGAGAGAATTTCTGAATCCAACGAAGAAAACAATCTACTCCTTGTTCCAATCCCCGGGGTAGACTTTACACCGGAGTCAATTTATTTTGAGGATTCCGGTTTGGTTGTCTATGTCCGAAACGATGGAGCATATCCGGTCAGTTTTCTCGGTATTTCTCCTTACTGGCTCGACTCAAATGGAGACAGAATAATAACACAACCAGACCCAATAACTTGGTCGGATATCATTATTTTTTCGGGTCAAGTTCATAGATTCAATCTTGTCGAATCCGCTCCCGAAGGAGCTGCACAAATAGAAATAGAATTATATAGTACTAGTCAAATCGATCGCAATCCGGATAACAACACACGAATATTTGATTTGCCTTTACCCGATCTTATTGTCGAGGATGTATTTATCAATCCGGAAAACGGCAGAATTGTTGGTGAAATAAAAAACATCGGTGGTCAAACAGCCACCAACAGGCAGGGGGTAAATTTTCGTGTTAGTTACAAAGATCAAAATAACGAGCAAATTAATAATACCCTTGGGTTGATAAGTGGCCCCACCACTCTTGTGCCAAATGAATCATATTTTGTGGAAGATCGTTTGGATATCCCCGAGGAAGCTGTAAGCGCGGAGGTAGTGGTGGATTATATTAGCCAATACAATCCAAATCAAGAACATGGAAATTTTGTCGAAGAAAATGAAGATAATAATTCACGAACCTTTACAATTCCTCTTCCAGATTTGGCAATAGAAAATATCAATATCCAAGGAGGAGACAACCGAGACGTGAGTTTTGATATTGTAAATATCGGTCAGGGCTCCACGCACCGTAGATTGGAGTTTGTTCGCGAATGGCTGGATATCAACCAACTTCCGGTTGGAACCGAGCAAAGGTTTTATATCCAAGGACAACTCGGTCCGGGAGCCAGTTTTCATGTATCAAGTGTTAGAGCAGATACCCCCCCACCACAGCAAACACGCTATGTTCGTATATCTCTGGTAAATACGGATCGCGAAGTGAATGAAGAAAATAATATTGAAATTATTTCTTATTTATCGGATTTATTGCCAACCGGTTTTCAACAAATTGACGATCGTGCCCGATTTTTTATAGAAAATAGGGGAATAGAAGACGTGGCGGGTCTTGACCTAAGTTATACTTGGCTTGACGAGCAAGCTCAAGACTTGGGGTCAGGTATTGTGCCAATACCCGGCACAATAGTGGGGGGAGAGATTTACCAACACGAAGAAACTCTTTCCCCACCAAGAGGAGCCTCTCAAGTACGTGTCAACCTTGATCCAACCCGAACTATTGCCGAGACAGACACACAAAATAATGTTCAAACTTTTTCATTTGCCGACCAACCGGACTTTATTGTAGACTCTGTTACCATAAATCCCCAAACCCATTTTCCAACCATAACCATAAAAAATCAAGGTAATGCTCCGACCACCCCGGGATTGGGAATATCATGGGATAGACTGGACGTCAACCAACAGCCTCACGGTTTCGGGCGTAGCACTTATTTTTTTGGAGATGCTTTGGAACCGGGCGAGACACTTGATTTAGCACAGCATGTTGGTTTGTTTGACGAGACTACTCGATATTATTCTATACAAGTAGACCCCGACAACAGCCAGGCAGAATCCAATGAAACAAACAACCAACTTCTCTACGAAGTACCCTTGGCTGATTTGGTAATAGAAGATGTTGTATTTATCAATAATACAATTATTGATATTGATATTGCCAACCGAGGAAATCTGGAAGCCGTCAGTAGTCAGCAGGACCATGGGTTTGGTCTAAAAATTAATTTTTTTGAAGATGAAATTCCTTCATTCCAAAGTCCTCCGGGCCGCGTTTTGCGTGATGTTCGTATTGCACCCGGAGAAGTATACACATACAGATTCGTATTAAACGAGGAGATACCGCCTTCAGTCTCTCATGTGGAAGCAAAAATTGATTTAAGAGCGGACAGATACCCCTTTGGCAGAGTGATAGAGAGTGACGAAACAAACAATACTAGCGTCTTATTCCCGGTACCCAACCCCGATCTTGTAATTGAATCATTCCAATTTGTGTCCGACAGGGGGTACCCGAGAATTATCTTCCGCAATGTCGGCCGGGGTGATGTTTTGGATTATTTTAGAAACTCATATCAATGGGAAGACGAATTGGGCAACCCAATTGGTGAAGAAATTTCAGGAGCAACTATTTTTCCGGTGGTGTTTGAACGAAATGATCTTTATACCAAGTATTTACCCGAATTGGAAATACCACCCGGAGCCACCCAATTGCGTTTTCGAGTTGACATTGATAATAGAGTGCAAGAGCAGGACGAAGACAACAACGAGCAAGTATTTATTGTTCCTCAGCCTGATTTGATTGTACAAGATGTTTATATCAATCCGGTTAGTGGGGTTCCTATTGTCCAGGTATTCAACCAGGGAGAGGGCAATGCCCAAGATGTAGGTGTCTTGTTTGAATGGATATCTCAGCGTGGAGATGTGCTGGGTCATTCCGCTATTATTACTCCTTTGGCAATTGCCGGACGACAAACCACAATTGAAGGACAGTTTATCCCCGCGCCACTTGGCACTCACAGTGCTCGCGTTGTTGTGGATCCGGGAAACAGTATTGCCGAAACAGACGAACAAAACAATGAGTGGAGAGACACACTCCCATTACCGGATTTTGTAATTACCAATGTCGAGGTTCGTGGAAATAATCTTGGAAATATTCGAGTAACAGTCCAAAACATAGGATCTGCCTTTAACGGAGTGCCGGACATTACAATCTTGTGGATGGATGGCCAAGGTAATATTGTTGACGAAGCAAATGCCATCTCAACCGATCGCATAAATAATTTTGAGCCGGGAGAAGATATTGATTATCGCTTTAGCCACGTACCGCCCGAGGCAGCCCGGTATATCCACGTTGCCGTAGATTATTACAATCAATATATAGAAACAGACGAAAGAAACAACGATTGGCAAGTTTTTCCGGATTTTGTCGTCGAGCGAATGGTAACTGACCGACACGGTGCGATTAAATATATCAGCTTTGCCAATGAAGGACATTTGGCTGTAAACGATCCTCTTAGCTATGAGTTGCTCTGGCTCGATGATAATCAAAACATTGTCGCCCAAGAACAAGGACAAATCTCCGCCGATCAGGTTGCAGACAAACTTACTCCGGGTGGTACAATTCGTATCAGACCACAGCAAGATAGACCTGCCCAAGCAACCAACTTGGAAATAACGATTGATTCGCAAAGACAATTTTTGGAAATCAATGAAGACAACAACCAACAAGCCTGGGTATTACCACGCTATATTGACGATCGCGCCGATATTGTAATCGAGGCAATTACCTTTGATATTTTTGATCGCAGACCAACTGTGCATATTGCCAACCGAGGATTGTCTTTGTCCGAAAGTCCAAATTTGGAGCCGGTCATTAGCTGGGCATGGCTTGATACAAACGGTCAACAGCTCGATGGTGGTACTATGCCAATGGCAAATTTACGAGCCGACGAAACATTCACTTATGGATCCACCCAATTTACCGAGCCTCCACGCGATGCTGTCAGGTTTAGATTCACAGTTGATTCTTTTGGGGCGATTGGCGAAGCCGATGAAACCAATAACGAAAATATTGTAGACATTACTCTCCCGGATTTGATTATCGACGAGATAACCTTTGATCCGCAAACTCGCCGACCTATAATTACCATAAAAAACATTGGCGCGGCGCGAGCTATCCTACCCGAGCACTCTATTTGGTATCATTACAAAGATAGCCAAGGAGAACCAGCCTTGCCACCCTATGAGATAAACCTCGGTCCGATAGATATAAACACAGGTGACAGCTATCTCCTACCAAGAGGGGGCATGTTCGATCCGCCCCCAAACACTAGTCAGATGAGGTTATTTATCGATTGGGGAAATTCTTTGCTAGAAGCGGATGAAAACAACAATGGTCGCGTGGTTCGCGCCTTTCCAATTCCTGATTTGGCTGTGCAATCTGTAACTGTCGAAGACAATCAAGCCACGATTGAACTCGAAAATATTGGGGGACAAACTATTTTGCTCGAACAGCTATGGATTCAAGTGGAACAACAAGACGCCAACAGTAGTCGATTAAGTAGTCACACACTTTATCACCGTCCATCCAGCATCCAACCTGGCGAAATATTGCAATACACTACCGGCATTAGTCCCGAGACCGAAAGGCTCTCTATTCGTGCTACCGCCAGAGACGAAGGTGGACACCGTGTGATCCTGGAAGATAATATGGAAAACAATGTTTGGGAAGGACCCATTCTCCGTGAAGATACAGACGAAAACATGTTGATTGAAGAAGACGAAGGGGGCGGCGGTCAAGAAGAAGATGGTGGTGGGCAAGGCGAATCAAACAACGAAGAGTCTCCCGAAGACCAAAGAGAACTTCGCGTTCTGCCGGGCAATCCATTATATATTGTAAAAAAAGCCGGTAGAAATATACGCCTACGCCTAGCTCGAGATCAAAAAAAGAAACTAAATCTGCGCCATGTCTTTGCCCAAGAAGAACAGCAAGAAGCCAAAGCCCTTATCAAAAGAGGGGATATAAAAGAAGCAAACAAACATCTCAAAAACATTGCCAAAAAACAAAATGTTATTATTTTAGAAACAAAGAAAATATCAGGAGTTACGCTTGAAGACAAAAAATACTTCACCAAAAAATTGTTTGCCGAGCAAGTAGGAACATATAATTTGTTTGCCACGCTAAAACAAAACTCTTCAGTAGAGGAAATAACAGAAATCAAAAAAATAGAAGACACTTCATTGCAAAACATAGCGAGCACTGTTAAAACTTTTGAAAATCCCAAAGAGGCGGAAAAAGTTATTGCTCAAGTATTGAATAACCAAGGCTCACCATTCAAAAAAATCCAACAAATCGGATTATTAAAAGAAATAGAAGAAAAATCCGCCCCCGAGGCAAAAGAAACCCTGAGGCGTATTGGTGCAAAAAAGCAAACTGAATTTCTAAAACAAATCAATATTTTGCCGGAAAAACATTTTGCCCTGTTTCAAGCCTACACCCAAAAAGTTAGTAGTCACAAACCAATCTTTGTAGAAGTATTGGACAATGTCGCCAAAAATATTGAAAACGACAAAATGAAAGAATTTATTGTTAGTATCAAAAACGATGTTGATTTGGAACAAAAAAGGCAAACAGAAGCGGACAAACAAGCCAAAGAATTAGAAGAAAAATTGGAACAAGAAAAAGAGGAATTATCAAACAAAGAAAAGCTGAAGTTACTCGAACAAGAAAAACTAAAGCAAGAACAAGTTGATAAATTGGAAACAGAACGTCTCGAAAAAGAAAAAGCAGAAGCTTTGGAACAAGAAAAGCCAGAAACTTTGCCAGCAGAAGACACCTCTGAGTTGGAACAAAAAGCTTTGCTGGAAAAGGAACGGTTGGAACAAGAAAACTTGAACCTTTTGGAAAAACAAAGACTTGAACAAGAACAAGTGGATCGCTTAGAAAAAGCCAGGTTAGAACAAGAACGCTTGGAACAAGAGAAAATAGACCTTTTGGAAAAACAACGGCTTGAGCAAGGAACTGATCTTTCAGAAGAAGAACGTTTAGAACAAGAAAAATTGGATTTGTTAGAAAAAGAACGTCTCCAAAAAGAAGAGGCTGAACGCTTGGAACAAGAGAAACTAGATCTTCTGGAAAAACAACGACTTGAGCAAGAAGCAGCTGATCTTTTAGAAAAAGCCAGATTAGAAGAAGAAGCCAAGGCTCTCGCTGATGAAGAAGCAAGAAAGGCCGAAGAAGCAGAGCAAACGGCCACAGCTCTTCCCGATTTAGCTGTTACATCACTTCTCATTGATCCGGTGCAACCTATAGCCTCTGAATTTGTAAGCTTTTTTGCCTCAATAAGAAATGTTGGAAAGGGAGACTCTCTTTCGTTTATTGCCAGATTGAAAATTGATGAGAACAGTGACGGCAAAACTGATGTTACCCAAGAACAAAAAGTTGGTAGTATCCTTGCCGGTGGTGCCTCAAGCGTTAGTTGGTCAAAAATTTGGAAAGCACCAAGTGGAAAACATACCATAACCTTGTGTGTTGATCCTGACCAAACACAAAAAGAGGATAGTAGGACAAATAATTGTCAGGAGTTGGTTATTACAATTAAGTAATACAAAATACCGTCACTCTTAGGTGACGGTATTTTTGATAAATCCTTTCAGGTTGTCTTGTGATGGGTTACAGGATAGTGGTATTATACTAACAGTCCATTCTATAGCCCCTTTAGGTCTGTAGAGCGAATCTGCAAACTTTATTTTTTAAAGCCTATCTCTAGTAATCAGTTCAAAAGCAAAATATGTTTGAAAAACCAAGACCCCCAGAACAAAACAAAAAAGAAAACAAAGAACAACGTTTAATACGTGTTCGACACAATGCGGAAATGGCTGCAAAACTTGAAGCAGAACGTCAACATGAAGCCAGTCAACTTGGTCTACCAGAAAATGCACCATGGGAACAAATTCTACAGGTACTTAGCGATTCCAAAGAAGGGTTAGAACCCAGAGAAGGTCTACCTGTTTCAGAGGAAAATAATGTGCTTCCTGATACTAAAGCAGTTGATCAAGAGACCAAAGGTTCCTTGGCCGATAGCATGCGCGCATTTGCTCATCGCATTGAAGAACGAGCTAGTAGTCTTAGCGAGATTATTGAAAACAGTCCAAAAAATCCCGGACTAGATATGGCTATGCATTTGGCTGGTGGCTGGGAATGGGTAAAACGAGATTTGACAAAAATAGCAATTAAAATAAATTACAATATTGATGAATCACCTGACATGGTGGATCAAGAATTATTGTATGGTTCTATTGGGAACAACTGGCCATACTTTGAAAGAACCTTTCAGGCAACCCAAAGGCTTGAAGCCTATATCGAACCTCTTCTTGATGACAATGAACAAGGCACCTCACCTATACGCGCGTTCATTACATCCTTAAGGGAAACTACTGTCGACTTTAATGAAACATTTCGACCATACGGCTTTGAAATAGATAAAGTAGAAATTCTATCTCCAGCACCAGGTAATGCACAACTAGACTTTGCAGAAGGTTTTCTTATAGCTGGCCGGGGAAGCATTCTCCCGCTAGAACAGATGAGGGCACTTATCACTAGAGCACAAGATAAAACACTGGCACCAATTGTAACTGATATAAAGGAATTTGGCTTTAGTATCAGTGGAGAAAGGAAAAGTCAGACAGAAGTCGTAGTATATAAACCTGATAACTGGAGTGCTGCTATAGGTGGAGCGATAGATGCATGTGATAACGGAGTACCTAAGTTTAGGACAACTGATTAAAAACCTATAGCATCTTACTAGCTGTGCTCACAGGGTTACGTCACTTATAGAGCCGGCGAAGACATACCAAAAATCCGAATGACAGCTCGATTTCTGAAAATTTAAGCCAAATTGTGTATGAAAAATAAACCTATTAAAAACATTACCATTTACCAGGCCAAAAACGGAGCGATTGAGTTTCGCGGCGATTTTGAGCAGGAAACAATTTGGGGCAATTTGAATCAAATATCCGATTTGTTTGGCCGTGACAAATCCGTTATTTCTCGCCATATTAAAAATATCTACAAAACAGGTGAATTGGACAACATGGCAACTGTTGCAAAAATTGCAACAGTTCAAAAAGAAGGTGAAAGAGAGGTATCTCGTGAGATTGAATATTACAACCTTGATGTAATTTTGTCCGTTGGATACAGGGTGGATTCCAAACAAGCCACGCAATTCCGAATCTGGGCGACCAAAACCCTCAAACAGCATTTGCTCCAAGGCTACACCATCAACAAAAAACGCATTGGTGATAATTACGAAAAGTTTATGCAGGCGGTGGCGGACGTAAAAGCTTTGCTCCCGGCTGGTAACAAAATAAAAACCGAGGATGTGCTGGAACTAATAAGTGCTTTTGCAGGCACATGGTTTTCTCTAGATGCTTATGACAAGGACACCTTGCCAAAGTCCGGCGCAAGCAAGAAACAAGTGGCGTTTACCGCCGAGGAATTGAGCAAGGCGTTGAAAGAACTCAAAAAAGACCTCATTAAGAAAAAAGAAGCCACTGATATTTTTGGACAAGAGCGAAGCCAAGACAATGTAAAGGGAATTGTGGGGAATGTGTTTCAGTCCGTATTTGGTAAAGATGCTTACCCGAGCGCGGAAGAAAAAGCTGCGCATCTGTTGTATTTTATGGTCAAAAATCATCCGTTTACCGACGGCAACAAACGAAGCGGCGCCTTTGCGTTTGTGTGGTTTTTGCGCAAAGCAGGACTCTTGCGTGCCAGTCTTACACCCGAAGCATTGACAGTGCTAACGTTGCTTTTGGCAGAAAGTAATCCTAAAGACAAAGATAAGATGGTTGGGCTGGTTTTATTGGTTGTTAATGGGAAATATGAGTAAAACAAAAACACAACAAAATGTATGGAGAGAAGTAAAATTGAACAGTCTCTAATAGTAGACATACCAAAAATCCAGCCACCAGCTGGATTTTTTAGGTGTGTACTCCAGTTAAGAGAACACACCTTGTTTATGGGAAACAAAACATGATAAACTTAACAATATTCAAAATATAATAACTAATAATATATGATAAGAATCGCAATAAACGGTTTCGGCCGCATTGGTCGCCACGCTTTTAAAGTCGCATTTGAAAAAAGAGGGATGGAGGTCATCGCCATAAACGATCTTACAGACAACCACACTCTTGCCCACCTTCTAAAACACGACACCGCTTATCCCGAATACAAACACGCCGTTAGCTTTGACAGCAAACACATCATAGTAAACAAAAAGAAAATAATAGCCATATCAGAAAGAGATCCAAGCAAACTTCCCTGGAAAAAATTAAAAATAGATGTAGTAATAGAAGCAACAGGATTTTTTCGTGACAAAGAAAAAGCCGGGATGCACCTAAAAGCCGGAGCAAAAAAAGTTCTTATATCAGCACCCTCAAAAGGGGATGATATTGAAGGGTTCGTGCGCAGTGTAAACTGCCATACATATAACGGTGAAAAGATCGTCGACAATGCGTCATGCACTACCAATTGTACCGCGCCGGTCGTCCAAATTTTGGAGCAAACATTTGGCATAGAAAAAGCCATGCTAACCACCATCCACTCCTACACCGCAGACCAAAATCTGCAAGACGGCCCACACAAAGATCTTCGTCGTGCCCGTGCTGCCGCTCAAAACATGGTGCCAACCACAACAGGAGCGGCCGAGGCAACCGCAAAAATAATTCCAAGTCTAAAAAATAAATTTGATGGTATTGCAGTGCGTGTACCCACAATTTCAGTATCTCTAACAGATTTTTGTTTTCTTCTAAAAAAAGAAGTTACTGTAGATCAAATAAACAAAGCATTCATAAAAGCCGCAAAAGGATCGCACAAGGGAGTGCTCGCCGTCACCGATGAGCCTTTGGTTTCCAGCGATTTCATTGGTAATCCTCATTCTTCAACCGTAGACCTGGAGTTAACAAAAGTAGTTGGTGGAAATCTTGTCAAAGTGGTCTCATGGTATGACAACGAATGGGGTTACGCCAATCGTTTGGTGGAGATGGTGGAAATAATGGGAGGAAAAAGTAGTGTCCAATCCCTCCCCCTATCATCGGTAGTTGGAGGGGGTCATTAGCAAGATAAATAATGTCAATCAGCATTTATAATTTATGAAATCAATAAAAAATCTAAAAAATCTAAAAGGAAAAAAAGTTCTTGTCCGCGTAGATTTTAATGTTCCAATAAAAAATAAAAAAGTATTGGACAATTTGAGATTAGTTAGTCACCTGGAAACAATTCAATACCTCTCAAAATCAGGTGCAAAAGTAATATTACTCTCACACCTGGGTCGTCCGGAAGGAAAAATCTCAGCAAAATTTAAACTTGATCCAATAGCGCATGAGCTAAGTAAATTACTAAAAAAGAAAGTAAAAAAAATAGAAACAAAAAATTATAAAAATATTGAATCAATAAAAAAAGAAGTAAATAAAACAAGAGCAGGACAAATCGTTCTCCTTGATAACATAAGGTTCTCTTTGGATGAAGAAAAAAATACCAAAAAATTTTCAGCTGACCTGGCATCATTAGGGGATATATTTGTTATGGATGGATTTGGGGTTTCTCACCGTGCGTCAGCATCAGTAGTAGGTATTACAGAGCATCTACCAAGTTATGCCGGGCTTCTTCTTCACCACGAAATAAAAACTCTAACCAAAGTTTTAAAACAGCCAAAGCGTCCCTTTGTAGTAGTGCTAGGAGGAGGAAAACTGGAAACAAAAATTCCAGTCATGAAAAGCCTCATTCCTAATGCGGATACTATCTTAGTAGGCGGAGGATTAATCAATACATATTACAAAGCGGCAGGGTACCAAGTTGGAAAATCATTAGTGAGTGATCAGCTCCAAAAAGAAGCATTGTCATATTGCAAAAATAAAAAAGTTGTATTACCACTCGACGTGGTAGTTGGGACAATTGATGGAAAAAATTATAGATTAGTGGATATAAAGAAAAAACCACATGAAATTTGCACATCCAAAGAAGCAATTTTAGACATCGGACCAAAAACAATTCAACTCTTTGCAAAGTATATAAAAGAAGCCCAAACATTACTCTGGAACGGAGCCATGGGATACTTTGAACAAAGTCCATACCACATCGCTACAATGTCTATAGCACAGCTAATATCTTCCAGATCAAAAGGCAAAGC